>ERZ773111.759-NODE-759-length-18565-cov-10.761588_pt1 | contig 18565 bp, 14 predicted proteins | sample MGYA00580567_ERZ773111 | MGnify/ENA primary metagenome ERZ773111 (study PRJEB29015, sample SAMEA2737875) | human gut metagenome | biome: human gut; feature: human-associated habitat; material: faeces | place: China | collected 2012 ...
CCGCAGCCGCCGGAGCGGTGCTTAAGCCGCAAGGCGGGAATTGTGCGGTGTTGCCTTAGGTTATTTGTACAGCATTGCTGAACGCTTTGCGCTTAGCGCAGGACCAGTTTGCCGTTTTCGGCGTCCACGGTCAGGGTATCGCCGGGCACATGGTTGCCGCCGATGATCTCTTTTGCGATCATGGTTTCCACGTTGGCCTGGATATACCGCTTCAGCGGGCGGGCACCATAGATGGGGTCATAGCCGTCATCCACAATCACGCTCTTGGCTGCATCGGTCACAACCAGCTTCAGCTGCTTGTCAGCCAGGCGGCTGCGCAGGTCAGCCAACATCAGATCCACAATGCCGCCAATCTCATCCTTGGTCAGGCTCTTGTAGTAGACAATGTCGTCCAGACGGTTCAGGAACTCCGGGCGGAACTGGCGCTTGAGCAGCAGGTCGATCTTGTCACGCGCTTCGGCGGACAGTTCGTTCTTGCCGTTGGAACGGTTCTTTTCCAGGTCTTCCAGAATGATGTCAGAGCCAAGGTTGGAGGTCAGGATGATGATGGTGTTCTTAAAGTCCACAGTACGGCCCTGGCTGTCGGTAATACGGCCATCGTCAAGGACTTGCAGCAGAATGTTGAACACATCCGGGTGGGCTTTTTCCACCTCATCAAACAGCACAACGCTGTAGGGATGGCGGCGCACAGCCTCGGTCAGCTGACCACCCTCCTCATAACCCACATATCCCGGAGGCGCACCGATCAGACGAGACACACTGAATTTCTCCATGTATTCCGTCATATCGATACGAACCATGTTCTTTTCATCGTCAAACAGGGCCTGGGCCAGCGCTTTGGCCAGCTCGGTCTTGCCAACGCCCGTGGGGCCAAGGAACAAAAAGCTGCCAATGGGGCGGTTCGGGTTTGCAATGCCGGCGCGGGAGCGCAGGATAGCGTCCGAGACCTTCTGCACGGCCTCGTCCTGGCCGATGACCCGCTGATGCAGCGTGTCCGGCAGGCGGAGCAGCTTCTCGCGTTCGCCTTCGACGAGCTTGGAGACCGGGATGCCGGTCCAGCGGGCGACGATGTTCGCAATTTCTTCTTCCGTTACGCGGTCACGAAGCAGGCTGGATTCTTTCTTGGCCTCGGCCAGCTTTTCTTCTTCCTCCAACTGCTTTTGCAGGGTGGGCAGCTTGCCGTATTGCAGCTCACCGGCCTTGGCGTAGTCGCCGGTGCGGGTCGCCTTTTCGATCTCGGCCTTGGTGGATTCCACCTCGGCGCGCAGGCTCTGCACCTTGTTCACGGCGTTCTTCTCGTTCTCCCACTGCGCCTTCTTGCTGTTGAAGCTGTCGCGCAGCTCGGCCATCTCCTTTTCCAGCGTGGCCAGACGCTGCTTGGACAGCTCGTCGGTCTCTTTCTTTAAAGAGGCCTCCTCGATTTGCAGCTGGGTGATGCGGTGGTTCATCTCGTCCAACTCGGCGGGCATCGAATCCAGCTCGGTCTTGACCATAGCGCAAGCCTCATCGACGAGGTCGATGGCCTTATCGGGCAGGAAGCGATCCGTGATGTAGCGGTCCGACAGCGTCGCAGCGGCGATCAGAGCGGCGTCCTGGATCTTGACGCCGTGGTAGACCTCGTAGCGCTCCTTCAGGCCGCGTAGGATCGAGATGGTGTCCTCGACAGTCGGTTCATTGACCATGACCGGCTGGAAACGACGCTCCAGCGCGGGGTCCTTCTCGATATACTCGCGGTACTCGTCCAGCGTGGTCGCGCCGATGCAGTGCAGCTCGCCGCGGGCCAGCATGGGTTTCAGCAGATTGCCGGCGTCCATTGCGCCGTCGGTCTTGCCGGCACCCACGATGGTGTGCAGCTCATCAATGAAGAGGATGATCTTGCCCTCGCTCTTCTTCACCTCATTCAGGACGCTCTTCAAACGCTCCTCGAATTCGCCGCGGTACTTTGCGCCAGCCACCAGAGCGCCCATGTCCAAGCTGAACACAGTGCGGTCTTTCAGGTTCTCCGGCACATCGCCCCGGACGATACGCTGGGCCAGACCCTCGGCGATGGCGGTCTTACCGACGCCCGGCTCACCGATGAGGCAGGGGTTGTTCTTCGTCTTACGGGACAGGATGCGGATGACATTTCGAATTTCCTGGTCACGGCCAATGACGGGGTCCAGCTTCTGCTTGCGGGCCAGGTCAACGAGGTCCTGACCATACTTCTGCAGGGCATTGTAGGTGTCCTCGGGGTTGTCGTTGGTCACGCGCTGGTTGCCGCGCACGGCGGTGAGCTGCTGTAAGAACTTATCCTTCGTGATGCTAAAGGCGCGGAACAGCTCGGAGGTGTTCTGGGTCTGCTCGTCCAGCAGGGCGAGGAAGACGTGCTCGACACTGACGTAGTCGTCCTTCATGGCCTTGGCTTCGCGGGCGGCGGCGCTCAGCACCTTGTCGGTGGCCTGCGAGATATAGACTTTGTCGGGGTCACGGCCAGAGCCGGACACCCGGGGCATTGCGGAAATCTTTTCGGCCACAGCGGCGGAGAAGCTGCCTGCGTCCACATTCAGTTTCTGGAGCAGCTGGGGGATAAGGCCCTGCTCCTGTGTCGCCAGAGCGTGGAGCAGATGCTCCGGCTCCAGTGCGTTATGCTGATACTCCACGGCCAGCTGCTGGGCTGCCTGCAGAGCCTCAAGGGTCTTCTGGGTATATTGATTGGTATTCATAAAGTCAAGCCTCCATTCGTACCGGAAGTTGAGATCTGGTGTCGGATGAGAGATTACATTCTGCTGATTTAGCACTCTTGCTCATCGACTGCTAAAAATATACTCCAAACACGCTGCAATGTCAATAGGCAAAACCCGGAAGAACCTCAGATTCACAAAAAGTTTGCAAAAATGAAAAAAATCACACCATATCGTCTCACGAAGGCAAACAAAAGGCCCCTGCCGGGCGGAAAGCCACAGCAGGGGCGGAAGGAATGAGAGGATCATTCAGCAAACAGCGGGGTGGACAGATAACGGTCGCCGGTGTCGGGCAGCAGGACGACGATGTTCTTTCCAGCGTTCTCGGGGCGCTTTGCCAGCTGGATGGCAGCCCAGACAGCAGCACCGGAGGAGATGCCCACCAGAACGCCTTCCTTGTGGCCGATCAGGCGGCCGGTGGCAAAGGCGTCGTCATTTTCGACGGTGATGATCTCGTCGTAGACCTTGGTGTCCAGCACGTCGGGGACGAAGCCTGCGCCGATGCCCTGGATCTTGTGCGCACCGGCGGTGCCCTTGCTCAGAACAGGGGAGGCAGCGGGCTCAACGGCCACGACCTTGACGCCGGGATCCTTGCTCTTGAGGTACTGGCCCACACCGGTGATGGTGCCGCCGGTGCCGACGCCGGCCACAAAGATGTCGACCTTGCCGTCGGTGTCGTCCCAGATCTCAGGACCGGTGGTGGCGATATGAGCCTTGGGGTTGGCCGGGTTGACGAACTGGCCGGGGATGAAGGAGTTGGGGATCTCTTTTGCCAGCTCGTCGGCCTTGGCGATAGCGCCCTTCATGCCCTTGGCACCCTCGCTCAGCACCAGCTCTGCGCCGTAAGCCTTCATCAGCTGGCGGCGCTCGACGCTCATGGTCTCGGGCATCACGATGATGATGCGGTAGCCCTTGGCAGCTGCCACGGCAGCCAGACCGATGCCGGTGTTGCCGGAGGTGGGCTCGATGATGACGGAGCCGGGCTTGAGCTTGCCGGAAGCCTCGGCGTCATCGATCATGGCCTTGGCGATACGGTCCTTGACGGAGCCGGCGGGGTTGAAGTATTCCAGCTTTGCCAGAAGCTTGGCAGAAAGGTCTGCATCCTTCTCGATATGGGTCAGCTCCAGCAGCGGGGTGTGGCCGATCAGCTGGTCTGCGGAAGTATAGATCTTGCTCATAATAGTAAACCTCCCTATTGCGGGCGATGCGCCCGGCGGCACCGGATAAAGCCGGTGTCGTCTCGATGTCCCTCATATTCCCGTTAAACCAATGTGATTTGTGGGTTTGGCTGTATTATAGCCTCCTTTGGGGCAGTTGTCAATGAGAAATCGAAAATTTCTGATTGAAAAGTTATAAACCCTGTTGTATAATAGGTTAAAATGAACGGAAGTGTGTTCCGCAGCTGACCCAGCTGCATCACAATCATAACAGGAAAGAAGAGAAAGGAATGTCTATGATCGTTTCCACCAAGGGGCGCTATGCGCTGCGCGTGATGATAGATTTGGCTGAGCACCGCTCTGAAAAATATGTCCCGCTGAAAGAGGTCGCCGCCCGGCAGGAGATCTCCGAAAAATACCTCGAAAACATCCTCAAGGTTCTGGTGCAGAACGGCTTCCTCGAGGGCCTGCGCGGCAAGGGCGGCGGCTATCGTCTGACCCGCGAGCCCGACCAGTACACCGTGGGCGAGATCCTGACCCTCACCGAGGGGAGCCTTGCACCGGTGAGCTGTCTTGCACAGGGCGCGGCTCCCTGCCCCCGGATGAGCAGCTGCCGCACTTATGAGATGTGGAAGGGCCTTGATGACCTCATTGAGGACTACTTTGGAAAGATCACCCTTGCCGACCTCGCCGCACCCGATGAGGCAGGCAACGACTACGTTATCTGAATGATGAGCAAAAGAAGATCCCTGCCATCGGCAGGGATCTTCTCATATGCAGATCGGATCAGGAAACGACCGCGCCGCTGGTCAGCGTGCTGGTGACAGCGTCCATCAGGGCCACCATGGTGCAGTAGTTCTGGCCGTAGGTGTCCGCATAGGCGGAGTAGGTGTCGATCTGCTCCTGAGTGGGGGCGATGTCCAGAGACTCGGCCACGGCCTGATAGAGCAGAGCTTCCTTGGAGTAGTCTTCCAGATTGCTCTCGAGGTGGGCCAGCATGGCGTCGGTGTTCTCGTATCCCAGCAGATTCTGGACGAGGCCGTCGAGGTCATAGCCGTAGTAGCCCGCCAGCGTGCTGTAATAGTTGAGGCACTGGTTGACCTGATAATCCATCACCTGCTGGGGGATGGACTTGAAGGTGGAGTTTTCCAGCAGGTCGTCCATGACGGCGGTGTTGAGGTTGGAGGTGTAGAGCTGGTCCTGATAGTAGGCGCGCAGGGCCTCCACGGTGTAGATGTTGTTGGGGGTGCCGAAGGTGTCGGCCACCCAGCTGTCGGTGAGCTCGGGCAGGACGCTCTCACTGATGTAGTTGAGGGTCACGGTAAAGACGGCTTTCTGGCCGCTGAGCTTCACAGCATTGCCGCTGGCATCAGTGGAGTCGCTGTAGCCGTCGGGGAAGGTGACGTTGACGTCGAAGGTCTCGCCGGGCTTGTGGCCGATGATCTGGTCTTCAAAGCCGTCGATGAAAGTGCCGCTGCCCAGCGTCAGATCGTAGTTCTCGGCGCTGCCGCCGGTGAACTCCACGTTGTTCACAGAGCCGACATAGTTGATGTCCACGGTGTCGCCGTCGGCGGCAGCGCGGTCGGTGATGTGCTCGGTGGAGGAATACTGGCTCAGCAGATCGCTGATCTGCTCCTCCACTTCCTCGCTGGTGGGCTCGACGTCCGAGCGCTTGATGGCGACGGATGCAAAGTCTTCGGGCAGGGTCACATAGTCCAGAGCGCGGATGCCCTCCCAGTAGCCCTTCTCGTCCAGACCATCGCTGTAGTTGAAGTTCTGGTAGTCGTAGTCGGACGCGCTGCCGAGTGCGGAAGAAGATGCCGTGCTGGATGCAGCACTGTCGGCCTTGCCGCCGCAGGCAGCGAGGCTCAGCGCCAGAGCGCCGGCGCAGACAAGGCAGAGTGCCTTGGTGAAAATACGCTTCAAAAGAATTCCCTCCTGTTGGTAGACCGGTATTTTGCCGGTGGTTCGAAAAACAACCTCTATTATATCGGGTAAAAATGAAAAAGAAAAGTTTTTTGCAAAATTTCCACACTCTCCCCGCCCTTTGTCGGACTTTTGGGGCCGGAGAGTGCGAAAAGGCGGAAAAGATATGGAAAAGCGGGGGAGCTTTTGCTATTATTATAATAATGTTTTAAGTATGCCCGGCGAAAAAGTTAGGAGGATAAACCCATGGATTTCAACAAAGCAGCTCTGGAAATGCACGAGACGCACCACGGCAAGGTGGGCATCGTGAGCAAGGTGGAGGTCAAGACCCGCGATGACCTGTCCACCGCCTACACCCCCGGTGTCGCTGAACCCTGCCGCAAGATCAGGGAAAACCCCGACGACGTCTACAAGTACACCTTCAAGAGCAATATGGTGGCTGTCGTCTCCAACGGCACCGCCGTGCTGGGTCTGGGTGACATCGGCCCCGAGGCAGGCCTGCCGGTCATGGAGGGCAAGGCTGTGCTGTTCAAGGAGTTCGGCGGCGTGGATGCTTTCCCCATCTGCATCGATGCCCACGACGCGGCCAGCGTCATCGCGGCCTGCAGGGCCATCGCCCCCACCTTCGGCGGCATCAACCTCGAAGACATCAAGAGCCCTGAGTGCTTTGAGATCGAAGAGACCCTGGAGCGTGAGCTGGACATCCCCGTCTTCCACGATGACCAGCACGGCACGGCCATCGTCGTGACTGCCGCCCTCATCAACGCCCTGCGCGTGGTGGGCAAGAAGATGGAGGACGTCCACATCGTCCTGAACGGCCCCGGCGCTGCCGGTACGGCCATCATCAAGATGCTGATGACCGCCGGCGCGAAGGACATCATCGCCGTGGACCAGTTCGGCACCCTGTACAAGGGCTGCAACAGCGCCGAGGCCCACAAGAACTGGCTGGGCGAAGTGACCAACCCCCGCCAGATCAAGGGCGGCCTGAAAGAAGCTCTTGAGGGCGCAGACGTCTTCATCGGCGTGTCCAAACCCGGCATCCTGACCACTGAGCTGTGCAAGACCATGAACAAGGACGCCATCGTCTTTGCCATGGCAAACCCCACCCCGGAGATCATGCCGGACGAAGCCAAGGCCGGCGGCGTGCGGGTGATGGCTACCGGCCGCAGCGACTTCCCCAATCAGGTCAACAACGTGCTGTGCTTCCCCGGCCTGTTCAAGGGCGCGCTCAGCGTCCGCGCCCGGGATATCAACAATGAGATGAAGCTGGCTGCTGCCTACGCCATTGCAGACCTCATCACCGATGCCGACCGCAGCGAGGAGAACATCATCCCCGGCGCGTTCGACCCCCGCGTGGCCGAGGCTGTGGCAAATGCCGTGGCAAAGGCTGCCCGCGAGACCGGCGTGGCACGACTGTAAGCGGAGGATACAGGCATGAGAACGATCTCCGCACAGAGCATTACGGATACGGTGGCGCGGCTCTGCATTAAAGCCAACACCCAGCTGCCGCAGGACGTGCAGGCCGCGCTGGAAAAGGCGCGGGAAGAAGAGCCGTGGCCGCTGGCAAAGAACACATTAGACCTGCTGTGGTCGAACCTTGGCGCTGCAAAGGAGAAAGACCTGCCCATCTGTCAGGATACCGGCATGGCCTGTGTGTTCGTGGAGCTGGGCACCGATGTGCACATTGACGGCAGCTTTGAAGCCGCCATCCACGAGGGCGTGCGCCGGGGCTATACGGACGGCTACCTGCGCAAAAGCATCGTGGCCGACCCGCTGCGCCGGGGCAACACCGGCGATAACACCCCGGCGGCCATCACGGTGCATCTGGTGGACGGCGAGGGCTGCCGTATCACGGTAGCACCCAAGGGCTTTGGCAGCGAGAACATGAGCCGCATCCAGATGCTCAAGCCCGCCGACGGCGTGGAGGGCTTTAAAAAGTTCGTGGTGGATACCGTAAAGCTGGCGGGCTCCAACCCCTGCCCGCCCATCGTGCTGGGCATCGGCGTGGGCGGCAGCTTTGACAAGGTGGCGTATCTTGCCAAAAAGGCGCTGCTGCGCCCGCTGGATATCCCCAACCCCGACCCCTACTACGCCCAGTTGGAGCAGGAGCTGCTTGCCGCCATCAATGCACTGGGCATCGGCCCGCAGGGCTTTGGCGGCAAGACCACCTGCCTTGGCCTTGCCATTGAGCAGATGCCCACCCATGTGGCGGGTCTGCCGGTGGCTGTGAACGTTTCCTGTCATGTGACCCGCCGCGCCAGCGCGGAGCTGTAAGGAGGGGAGAACGATGGAATACAGACTGACTACCCCCTGCACCGCGCAGGATCTTGCCCCGCTGAAAGCGGGGGATACCGTACTGCTTTCCGGCGTGGTGTACACCGCCCGGGATCAGGCACACAAGCGGATGATGGAAGCACTGGACAAGGGCGAGACCCTGCCTTTTGATCTGGAAGGCAGCGCCATCTATTATGTGGGTCCCACCCCGGAACGCCCGGGCGAAGTCATCGGCTCGGCAGGGCCTACCACAAGCGGGCGCATGGACGCCATGAGCCCCCGGCTGCTGGATCTTGGCAACAAGATCATGATCGGCAAGGGCAAGCGGGATGCCGCCGTCAAGGCAGCTGTGGTGCGCAACGGCGCGGTGTATCTGGCTGCGCTGGGCGGCGCCGGTGCGCTGATGGCAAAAAGCGTGCAGACGCTGGAAGTGATCGCATGGCCGGACTTGGGCTGTGAGGCGGTGCGCCGCCTGACCGTGCAGGATATGCCCCTGACCGTTGTGCTGGATGCCCACGGCGGCGACCTGTACGAGGAAGGCCCTGCGGCCTATCTGGCTGCGCTCTAAATTGCACCCTTTGCACAAAACAGGCGCGGCACAAAACCGGCAAAACAGCAGTTCTGTGCAGAAAAATATGGTTAGTTTAACAAAACTTGCTGCGAATTACTTGCATCAACCGCAAAAATGTGATATCCTTTAACATACGACAGAGGGTACACATCCCCTGTCGGAAAAATCCCCCAGAGGGAATAAGGCAGGAGGCCGGACAAACCATGCAGATCCACCAATCCGCAGAAGATTATCTTGAAACGATCCTGATGCTGAGCCAGCGTATGGGCAAAGTGCGCTCCATTGACGTTGTCAATGAGCTGGGCTTTACCAAAGCCAGCGTGAGCATCGCCATGAAAAAGCTGCGGGAGAACGGCTATATCGCGGTGGACGGCGAAGGCAACCTGACCCTGCTGGAGCCCGGGCTGGAAATTGCTCAGCGCATTTACAGCCGCCACCAGCTGCTGACCCACTTCTTTGTGCAGCTGGGCGTGGACGAGCAGACCGCCGCCGAGGACGCCTGCAAAGCAGAGCACATCCTCAGCGAGCAGACGCTGGAAAAGATCCGCGAAAGCGCCCTGCGCAACGACGCCGCCCATCCGCAGGCAAAGTGATATGATTCCAAGAGACACCGGAACGCCGAAAGACGTTCCGGTGTCTTTTTTTGTATGAAATTTTCGGTTTGTGTTGCATATCTGTTACGGATTTGGTACAATAAATCTGTGCGGAAAAGGAACGTTGGAAGAGCGAAAAAGGGCCGGGACGGCGCAAAGCCGCCCTAGGGTAAAGGAGAGCGTTGCGGCATGGATGCGATTGCCCATACTCAGGTCAGTGTGGTCTGTCTGGTCACGCTGGCGGTCTTGCTGCGGGCGCAGCAGAAAATGCGGGATAAAAGTCTGCCCGGGCGGCTGTTCACGGCGCTGCTGTGGTCTGCCGGGGCGCTGACGATCGTAGATCATGGCAGTGCGCTGGCGCAGCTGGGCGCGTGGGAGGAGCTGGGCATCCCCCTGACCTACCGGTTGAACGCCGGGGGCAGTATTTTGTTTTATCTGCTGGCGGCGTGTTGCTGCTTGCTGGTGTTTTTGTATGTGGAGGCAGAGCTGGGGCGTACATGGATGGAGGACGGCCGCAGGCTGGCGCTCAGCGCCGCACCGGTGGCGTTGCTTTTGCTGGCGCTGCTGACGGCGCGGGACGAAAACGGTTTCTACTATCTGGACGCAGAGGGGCTGCGGGGCAGCACCCTGTTCTGGGGGGCGAAGCTGGTGGGGCTTGCCTATCTGGCAGCAGCCTTTCTCCGCTGCAGCTGGACGCTGAGCCACTGGAAGCAGGAAACACCCAAAGAGGAACTGAAGACCCTGCTGCTGCTCGCGCTTGCGCCGGCGGCAGGCTTTTTGCTGCAAGGCTGGCTGCCCGGGCGCGGGCTGCTGTGCTGCGGCATTACGCTGGGGCTGGTATGCGTGTATGTGCTGGTGCTGCAGACCAAGTTCACGGTGGACACCCTGACCGGCGTCAGCAACCGTATCGTGGCGCTGCGCTATCTGGAAAGCGAGCTGCCCTATTACCGCCGCCACCCCAACCGCTCGCTGCATTTCCTCATGATGGACATGGATCACTTCAAGCACATCAACGATGAATACGGCCACCTGGAGGGGGACGCTGCGCTGGTGCTGCTGGCGGGCATTTTGAAAAAGGTGTGCGCCAACTATAACGGCGTGCTGGCGCGCTACGGCGGCGATGAATTTTGCATCGCCTGCGGCTGCAACAGCGTGGAGGTGCGCACCCTGATCGCCTCCATCCAGCGGGAGCTGGACGCCGCCAACGCCGCCTCCGGCAAGCCCTATCAGATCGAGATCAGCATCGGCTGCGCCCGCCTTGAGCCGGATATCGCCACCGTGCACGACCTGATCGATAAAGCCGATCAGGAAATGTACCACCTCAAGACCCGCAAGCACGGCACAGCCCCCGCAGAAAAACAGGGCTGAACGGTTGTGGAACTTACTATAACACGATAAATGCCGTTTGCCTTTACGGCCTTTCCCGTGAAAAATGCAATACCGGAGCGTCCGCAGACGCTCCGGTATTGCTCTAATAAAAATAATTTTTCCTTGCATCATGCCCAAAGCGCAGGCGGCGGGCATTTCAAACCGTCTTACTCAGCGGCCGATCAGCAGGTCGCGGCGGCAGCGCAGACCCACAGAGAGGGTAGCATTGCTGCCCAGATGCCGCAGGGTGACGCGGGTGCCGGACTTCTGTCCCTCGCACAGCAGCGAGAGGTTCAGAGTGGTGGTGTTCTTCTCGGTCACCAGCACCAGCGTTTTCACGCCGTTGGCCTGCAAAGTCTGCATATCCTCGATGGTGGTGCGGAAAGTAGCCACCTCGGCGGGGACGTCCAGCGTCAGCACGCCGTCCTTCTGGCGGGCGGTGTACAGCAGCTGCTTGCCCAGCAGACCCTTGACGGTGTAGCGTGCCTCGGTCTTTGCGGTGTCGGCCAGCTCATCGCCGGAGATCAGCATGATATTGCCCTGAATGGGATTGCCCTCCGGGGCACCGTAGCCGCCGTAGCTGGGGTCTTTTTCGCCCACGGCAACGTCACCGCTGTGCAGTGCGATGTCACCCTGCACCATCTGCTCCTGCGGGGGCAGATAGCCCTCCACGCAGGTGGAATCCACCTCGGCGGCAAATGCACCCACGCTCAGCATGGCAGCGGCACACACCGCCACAGCGGCACAGCTCAGGGTACGGACAAACTTTTTGTTCAGCATCTTCATAGGAAATACCTCCTGAAAACGGCAGCCGCAGGGACTGCCTTTGTTTTTTGCATCATAATCTTTTTTAAACCATGGTTCAGCTGCGGCGCATCCACAATGGAAAACCACCGTATCTGCTCTATAAACGGATACGGTGGCCAGATTATTGCAAAAGATTCAAAAATTTTTATTTTCAGGAATTTTCCGGTTTGTTTTCGGTGTCATCGCGGTTAAGGATATCCATGAACTCCTCGCCGGTGATGGTCTCTTTCTGGTACAGGTACTGTGCCAGCTCGTCCAGCTTTGCGCGGTTCTCGGTCAGGATGCGGATGGCCTTTTCGTGCTGGGTCTTGACCAGCTCTACCACCTTCTGATCGATCTCGCGCTGGGTCTGGGCACTGCATGCCAGCGAGGTATCGCCGCCCAGATACTGGTTGTTCACGGTCTCCAGCGCCACCATGTCAAATTCATCGCTCATGCCGTAGCGGGTCAGCATGGCGCGGGCAAGTTTGGTGGCCTGCTCGATATCGTTAGACGCGCCGGTGGTGATAGAATTGAAGGCTACCTCCTCGGCGGCGCGGCCGCCGGTCAGGGTAGCGATCTTGTTTTCCAGCTCGGCCTTGTTCATCAGGTAGTGGTTGCCCTCGTCCACCTGCATGGTGTAGCCCAGTGCGCCGGAGGTGCGGGGAATGATGGTGATCTTCTGCACCGGGGCAGAGTTGGACTGCTTGGCTGCCACAAGGGCATGGCCGATCTCATGGTAGGCTACGATGCACTTTTCGTGGTCGGTCAGGATGGAGTTCTTCTTCTGGTAGCCGGCAATGACCACCTCGATGCTCTCCTCAAGGTCGGCCTGCGTCACGCTCTTGCGCCCTGCCCGTACGGCACGAAGAGCAGCTTCATTCACAATGTTGGCCAGCTCTGCGCCGGAGGCACCGGAGGCCATGCGTGCCACGGTGTTGAAGTCCACACCCGGGGCGATCTTCACCTTTTTGGCGTGTACCTTCAAAATTTCTTCGCGGCCCTTCAGGTCGGGCAGCTCCACGGGCACACGGCGGTCAAACCGGCCGGGACGGGTCAGGGCAGGGTCGAGGGAATCCGGGCGGTTGGTAGCCGCCAGAATAATGACACCGGTGTTGCCCTCAAAGCCGTCCATCTCGGTAAGCAGCTGGTTCAGGGTCTGCTCGCGCTCATCGTTGCCGCCAAACTGGCCGCTGTTGCGCTTCTGGCCAATGGCGTCGATTTCATCAATGAATACGATGCAGGGTGCTTTTTCTTTGGCCTGCTTGAACAGGTCACGCACCTTGGAGGCACCCATGCCCACGAACATCTCCACGAACTCCGAGCCGGAGATGGAGAAGAAGGGCACGTTGGATTCGCCTGCCACGGCCTTGGCCAGCATGGTCTTGCCGGTGCCCGGAGGGCCTACCAGCAGAATGCCCTTGGGCATGGAGGCGCCGATCTCCTCGTACTGCTTGGGGTCGTGCAGATAATTGACGATCTCCTGCAGGTTCTCCTTGGCTTCGTCCTCACCGGCCACATCCGCAAAGCGGATGCCGTGGGTGGACTGCACATACACCTTTGCGTTGGATTTGCCCGCGCCGCCAAACATCATGGAGCCCGGGCCGCCGCCTGCTTTTTCCATCAGCTTTTTGTTCATCTGGTTGCCGATGAAGCTGAACAGCAGGATGGGCAGCACGAACCACAGCAGAAAGCTGAGCACCGGCGAACCCTGCTCCACGATCTCGCTGGAGAACTGTGCACCTGCGTCGTACAGGCGCTCGGTCAGACTGGGGTCGTTCATCAGGCCGGTCTTGTAGATCTGCTTGTTGTCCTTATCCGTAAAAATGATCTGGTTGGACTGGATATCCACCTTGCCGATGTTTTCCTGCTCGGTCATGCTCATAAAGGTGCCGTAGTCTACCTCCTGCACCTGACGCTCGGCCAGCCACGGCATGACCACAAGGTTGATGACCAGCAGCACCAGCAACACGATGGCATAGTAGATAGCCAGCGGCTTTTTGGATGGCTTGACTTCTTTCATGGGATGTTCCTCCTTCTATATAAAGTGGGCTTCCACCCGTTTGCTGCGTCCAGTATACCACACCTTACCGCCTAGCAACAGCGCAGCGAGGGCAACTTTGCAAAAACTTAGCAGTTTCTTAACAAAGAGGGCTAAAGCCGCTCAGTTACCATATTATAGGTGCGCAAAGGGCTTGCCGGATGAGGGGGCAGGGGAGCAACGACCTCAATTTTGCATGATTTACCCCATGGTATTGTGAAATGCTTTCATCTTTATCCTGAACGAAACTTCTTGACACTTTCTGGCAGTCGTGCTAAAATTATCTCACTTTCAACAAAGTGCAAATGCGTTGACAGGGATAAAACGATCTTTCTTCTGCGTGCAGAGAGCCGCCGGGTGGTGCAAGGCGGGTGCAGAGAACTTCGGATACTGGCCCCCGAGCGGCAGAACTGAACGGACAAGTAGGTTCTGACGGATGCCCACCGTTACAAGGGCAGCGATTCGCTGTTTTGGCCGATCGTGCAAAGTGGCTGTACCTGACCGTGCAGCAAGGAGAGTGGTACCACGGGTGCCCTGTAAAAGCAATTTACAGGCTCTCGTCTCTCAAGGTTTTCGCCTTGAAAGACGGGAGCCTTTTTGTATGCGGATACCCCTTCAGGCATCGCTACGCGATGCCAGCTCCCCCAAGGGGGCGCCTTTGGGCAATGCCGCAAACTTTACCGCATTCCGGAAAGCCGTCCCCTTGGGGAAGGTGGATGCGAGTGAAACGAGCAGACGGAAGGGGTGCATTTTTATGCACCACAACATCAGGAGGACAACAGGATGATGGACGCTACCAAGTACGCACCGGGGTACTATCCGGTACCCGCCGGTTATGACAGCTGGGTAAAAAAAGACCATATTGAAAAGGCTCCCGCATGGTGCAGCGTGGATCTGCGGGACGGCAATCAGGCGCTGATCGTGCCCATGAGCCTTGCAGAAAAGCTGGAGTTCTTCCAGATGCTGGTGAAGATCGGCTTCAAGGGGATCGAGGTGGGCTTCCCCGCCGCCAGCGAGACCGAGTACGAGTTCCTGCGTACCCTGATCGAAAAGAATATGATCCCCGCCGACGTCACCGTGCAGGTGCTGACCCAGTGCCGCGACCACATCATCCGCCGCACCTTCGAGGCTGTCAAGGGCGCACCCCGTGCGGTCATCCACTTCTATAACTCCACCTCCGTCGCCCAGCGCGAGCAGGTGTTCCACAAGTCTAAGGAGGAGATCAAGCAGATCGCCATGGACGGCGCAAAGCTGGTCAAGCAGCTGAGCGAGGAGTATGAGGGCAACTTCCTCTTCGAGTACAGCCCCGAGAGCTTCACCGGCACCGAGGTGGACTACGCCGTTGAGGTCTGCAACGCGGTCCTGGACATCATGCAGCCCACCCCCGACCGCCCCATGATCATCAACCTGCCGGTCACGGTCGAGATGAGTATGCCCCACGTTTACGCAAACCAGATCGAGTATTGCGACAAGCACCTCAAGTACCGCGACAGCGTCATCATCTCCACCCACCCGCATAATGACCGCGGCACCGGCGTCGCCTGTGCAGAGCTGGCCGTTCTGGCAGGCGCTCAGCGGGTGGAGTGCTGCCTCTTCGGCAACGGCGAGCGCACCGGCAACGTGGACGCTGTGACCCTAGCCATGAATATGTACAGCCACGGCGTAGACCCGAAGCTGGACTTCTCCGATATGCCCGCCATCTGCGCCACCTATGAGCGGGTCACCCGGATGCACATCTACGAGCGCACCCCCTACGCCGGCCAGCTGGTGTTCGCCGCCTTCTCAGGCAGCCATCAGGACGCTATTGCAAAGGGCATGGCCTACCGCAAGGAGAAGGGCGACCACCGCTGGACCTGCCCCTATATCCCGGTGGACCCCCACGACATCGGCCGCACCTACGACGCCGACGTCATCCGCATCAACAGCCAGAGCGGCAAGGGCGGCATCGGCTTCGTGCTGGAGCAGAACTACGGCTACAACCTGCCTGCCAAGATGCGCGAGGCGCTGGGCTACAAGGTCAAGAGCGTGTCCGACCACAGCCACAAGGAGCTGAGCGCTGCCGAGGTGCTGCACATCTTCGAGGATACCTACCTCAACCGTGCAAAGCCGCTGAATGTGGTGGAAGCCCACTTTGCGCAGGTAAACGGCATTACCGCCACAGTCACGCTGGAGCTGAACGGCCAGCGCAAGGTGGTCACCTCGGTGGGCAACGGCCGTCTGGATGCCGTAGCCAACGCCATCCAGAGCGCCACCGGCATGGACTTCCATCTGGAAAACTACTCTGAGCACAGTCTGGACGAGGGCTCCACCTCCCGCGCAGCCTCCTATGTGGGGCTTGTCTGGGGAGACAACACGGTCACATGGGGTGCCGGTACCGACACCGACATTATCGTGGCCGGTATCCGCGCCCTTGTCAGCGCAATCAACAATCGATAAAAAGGAGAAAACTACCATGGGAATGACCCTGACGCAGAAGATCCTTGCCGCACACGCCGGACTGCCGGAGGTCAAGGCAGGCCAGCTGATCAACGCAAAGTTGGACATTGTGCTGGGCAACGATATCACCACCCCGGTGGCCATCAACGAGTTTGAACGCGCCGGTTTTAACCGCGTGTTTGATAAAGAGCATATCGCTATCGTGCTGGATCACTTTGTACCCAATAAGGATATCAAGAGCGCTACCCAGTCCAAGCAGTGCCGAGAGTTCGCCAATAAGTACGATATCCTCAACTTCTACGATGTAGGCCAGATGGGCATTGAGCACGCGCTGCTGCCGGAAAAAGGCATCGTCACCGCCGGTGACTGCGTGATCGGCGCGGACAGCCACACCTGCACCTATGGTGCGCTGGGTGCCTTCTCCACCGGTGTAGGCTCTACCGATATGGCCGCAGGCATGGCCACCGGCATGGCATGGTTCAAGGTGCCCTCTGCCATCAAGTTCGTGCTTACCGGCAAGTTTAACCCCCGGGTGTCCGGCAAGGATCTGATTTTGCATATCATCGGCATGATCGGTGTGGACGGCGCACTGTATAAGTCTATGGAGTTCACCGGCCCGGGCGTGGCAGGCCTTACCATGGACGACCGCCTATGCATCTGCAATATGGCGATTGAGGCCGGTGCCAAGAACGGTATCTTCCCGGTGGACGAGGTGACCAAGGCTTACCTTGCAGGCCGCAGCCAGCGCCCGCCGGTGTTCTACGAGGCTGATCCCGATGCCGTGTACGAAAAAACCATCGAGATCGACCTCAGCGCACTGGAGCCCACCGTCAGCTACCCCCATCTGCCCGAGAATACCCACAAGGCCAGCGAGGGCAAGGACATCAAGATCGATCAGGTGGTCATCGGCAGCTGCACCAACGGCCGCCTAGAGGACATGGAAGCCGCCTACAACATCCTCAAGGGCAAGCACATTGCCAAGGGCGTGCGCGGCATCATCATCCCCGCCACCATGGCAGTCTATAAGGAGTGCATCCTGCGGGGCTGGACCACCGCCTTTATTGACGCAGGCTGCATCGTGTCCACCCCCACCTGCGGCCCCTGTCTGGGCGGCTACATGGGCATTCTGGCAGCGGGCGAGCGCTGCGTTTCCACCACCAACCGCAACTTTGTGGGACGCATGGGTCATGTGGACAGTGAGGTCTATCTGGCCTCTCCCGCCACCGCCGCCGCCAGCGCCCTGACCGGCTACATCACCGACCCGCGCACGGTCTGACCCGAAAGGAGCATGAGCATGAACGCAAGAGGTTCTGTTTTCAAATACCCGGATAACGTGGATACCGATGTCATCATCCCGGCACGCCACCTGAACACGCAGGACGCCAAGGAGCTTGCCAGCCACTGCATGGAGGATATCGACAAGGACTTTGTGAACCGGGTGCAGCCCGGTGATATCATGGTGGGCGGCTGGAACTTTGGCTGCGGCTCTTCCCGTGAGCACGCGCCCCTGTGCATCAAGACCGCCGGTATCGCGGTGGTCATTGCCAAAAGCTTTGCCCGTATCTTCTACCGCAACAGCATCAACATCGGCCTGCCCATCATGGAATGCCCGGAGGCTGTGGACGCCATTGAAGCAGGGGACACCGTTCGGGTGGATTTTGACACCGGCGTCATCACCGACGAGACCAACGGCAAGGTGTTCCACGCCGAGCCCTTCCCGCCCTTTATCCAGAACATCATCTCCGCCGGCGGCCTGATGAAGGCCATCCAGAAATAAGCCCCATCCGCTCCCACGCAAACGGTGCGGAACCCTCTCCGTCATCGCTGCGCGATGCCACCTCCCCCGAAAGGGGGAGGTCTTGCGCATCTATCGGTCAGAAGCATAAAAGCTCCCCCTTTCGGGGAGCGCTGAGCGCAGCGAAGCTGAGAGGGTTCATCCGGTGAGAAATTAACCAATAAGGAGAACAGACCCATGGAAAAAAATATTGCTGTCATCTGGGGCGATTGCTCCAGCCCGGAGATCGTAAAGCAGACCCTCCGGGTGCTGGATAAGGTGGCTGAAAAGTACGGCCATACCTTCCACTACACCGCTGCCGCCATGGGCGGCGAGGCCATTGACAAGTATGGCGACCCGCTGCCCCAGCACGAGCTGGACAAGTGCCTTGCTGCCGACAGCGTGCTGCTGGGCGCGGTAGGCGGCCCCAAGTGGGAGGGCCTGCCCGGAGAGCAGCGGCCGGAAAAAGGCCTGCTGCGGCTGCGCGCCGGGATGGGGCTGTACGCCAACAACCGCCCGGCTAAGATCTGGCCGCAGCTGGCACCTGCCAGCCCCCTGAAGCCCGAGATCGTGGCACAGGGCATTGACTTTATCATCGTGCGGGAGCTGATCGGCGGCGTGTACTTTGGCCAGCACCAGACCCACACGCTGGAAAACGGCGAAAAGCAGGCCGTGGACACCATGCCCTATGCGGAGCACGAGATCGAGCGCATTGGCCGCATCGGCTTCGAGACCGCCCGCAAGCGCCGCAAAAAGCTGTGCTGCGTGGATAAGGCCAACGTGCTGGACACCAGCCGCCTGTGGCGCACCGTGATGCACCGGCTGCAGGCCGAGTACCCGGATGTGGAGTACAGCGAGATGTTCGTGGACAACTGCGCTATGCAGATCGTGAAGAACCCCGCGCAGTTCGACGTGATCG
>ERZ773111.763-NODE-763-length-18512-cov-5.237254_pt1 | contig 18512 bp, 10 predicted proteins | sample MGYA00580567_ERZ773111 | MGnify/ENA primary metagenome ERZ773111 (study PRJEB29015, sample SAMEA2737875) | human gut metagenome | biome: human gut; feature: human-associated habitat; material: faeces | place: China | collected 2012 ...
CATCGATTATTGGATGTGTCCTGTGATGTATTACTGCTCTTCCAGGGAACATCCTATCTGGTCGAATGGCAACTGCGGGAATCCCTGTATATACTTATATATGGGAGCATCTTCCTTGAATCCTTTCAGCGGATTTTCCGGATCTATAAATCCCGGATCGTTGTTGGTAGACCAGTTGTTCCGGAATTCTCCCCATTGAGTCTGTCCGTTCACGATGTTTTTGATGCGGTAGAACAGGTTTCCTTCTATTACATTGCCATGAGGGTAGGAGGGATCTTCTTCCCAGTAATGTGCCAGAAACGGATAAGTCGTGCTGTAAGGTGCCTCCTTATATTTTACTGTTTTCAGGCGCTGGTCAATGATTCCATCAGGTGCGACCATTCCTGTTCCCCAGTTCTGCATGCGGTTGTCCAGGTGGATAGCCACAGGTGAATCAATGAAAATGTTGTGATGATAGTGGTTGTAATGTCCGCCTCCGATCAGTACGGGGAGTGAGCCGGCATTGTGGTAGATGTTTCCGTACACTTCACCTCCACAGGCTCCGTCGTCATGATAGGTAGCTGTGACACGGTGGCGCGGGCTGAGTTTGTGGAAGTAACAGTAACGGATTACGTTGCCCAGTTCCGACGGATCCCGTCCATAATAGATAGCTCCCTGGTCATCAACCTCACTGCATACATTCGTGATCTTACAGAATTCAATCGTGTGATTGTTCCCGTGAAAGAGAATAGCCATGCTGGGAGCGTTGTAGATGTCGCATTTGCTTACCCGGTTGCCAACACCATCGATCCAGATACCGGGCCTGTATGACTTTTCTACGCGGTTAAAATCATGGATGCGGCAGTTTTCCACAAAGTTTCCGGCCGGAGTAAGTGTGGCACGGTCACCTCCACCCAGACTGATACCTCCGCTTCCTGTGTTGTAGATGTAGCAGTCGGTGATTCCGTTATCGGTTCCGCCATTGCGGTTGAAAAGGATATCCTGATATAGTCTTCCCATAAGATCGCCTACGACACGTGATTTAGGCGTTCCTCCGGCTTCTGCGGCATGAGGTTTCAGTGTCTTCTTGTCGGGCGTTTCTGTTCCTTTTCCTATGGAAATACCTACACCGCCGACATTACGGACCGTACATCCGGTGATGCGTACATGCTGTGTGTTTTCAAGATAAATCCCGATGGACCGTCCGTATTCGAAGGTTAGTTTGCTGAGGGTGATGTTCCGGCAGTTTTCTATGGCAACCAGCGGGTCGTTCATGACAGAGACATTCAAGGTACGGGTATTTTCAGGCAGATAGACATACATCTTTCCGTTTTCCTTATCAATGACATATTCGCCCGGGAGATCCAGTTCTTCGAGCAGATTCAGGGCATACCAGCGTCTCCAGTCAGCTCCTGTCATAAATCCGTAGACGGTCTGCTGTGCGGTATGAATGGTCTTTGTTTCGGGATCCAGATGATCTACGCGTATCATGTCGCTGGCATAGCCGTGTGCAAAATAACCGCCTATCCAGAAGGATCCTGCCTGAGTCCAGGCCGACGGGCGGTCTTCGTTGTATTGGAATACGGGTAGTTTGGCTTCTTTGACTTTCTCTCCAGTTCCGGCTTCCAGAACTTTGCCTATCAGTACCGTAGAATCGTTGGGCCAGCGTGACAGGCTGAGAGGTGCATCATTGGCAAAAAGTTCGCTCCATGCGGGGCTGCTGGGACGCCCGAAACCGGACGGACGCAGGTCGGTCATGGGAATGTTAAGCCGGTTGAAATCGATTTCCCGTATTTGTTTACGGGCGCTTTCGGGGAGTCGTGCGATAATTTTCTTATCGGATACTTTCTTCATGGCCGAAAGGGGAATCTCTTTTCCTCCGGAAATGCTTACCTTTTCATTCTGGTACGGGCAGATGGTCAGGGAAGCATATTTCCCGCTGCTGCCTATCTCCAGTGTTTGGGACTGTTCGTAGATGCCTTTGCGTAAGATGATCTGTACGTCTTCATTTTCCAGTGTTCCGGCTTTCTCCAAAGCAGCCTGAATACTTTTCAGCGGGTGTGTAAAAGTTCCCGCTGCGCGGTCATTGCCTTTGGGGGATACGAAAATTTGTTTTTCAGCCCATGCAGATAGAGTAGTGCATCCCCAGAAGGTCAGTAACATAAGTAAGGAATGTTTCATAGTCTGTTGTTTTTCAAGAATAGTAGTTACTTTGCAAAGTAATGCTTTTTCCCGTAAATATCCAAATCAATTCCGGAAACGACCTTTCGTTTCAGCTTATGCGACCAGTTGATCCGGCTGTATCGTGCAGACACTTCTCCCGGATTGACTAGTCGATGCAGCCGTATCGACCAGGTGAAACTTTAGTATCGACTAGGTGAAACTTTTGTATCGACCTGATGAAACTTTTGTATCGACTTAGTGGAACTCTTGTATTGACCGGACAATGCGGCTGTATGGTATGGATGATTCGACCCGTTCTTCTGCAGGCTTCGGGCTTTTTTATGAAACTAATGTATTGTTGAGTACAAATATTTGAAGTCAATGGAGATAATCAAGTATTTTTATTCTCAGATCGAATAGATGGATAATTTTATCGGAAATATAGACTATCTTATTGAAATTTGTCTAAAACTTTTATTTTCTATCATTTTTTTCATCAATTTGAAATTTTCTTGTAATTTTTGCTAAAGTGACATAAATTGTTGTATATTTGCGGCGTGAATGTGAAATAAAGTTCTTACGGGACTTCTACTATGACTATTGAAAACACTTCGTATGTTGAGATCTACCGCAGGAAGAGACTACTTTATTAATATATTATGAAGAAAAATTATCTACATGAAAGAAAAGCACATCTGCCATTCGTGCTGGCTTTAGGACTGATTGCAGCTCCTATTCCCGCTCTGGCAGAGACTGAAGCTCCGCATGCTGATGCTGTAGCTACAGTAAATCAACAAAAGGTTACCATTAGTGGTATAGTAAAGGATGAAGCTGGTGAACCGATCATCGGAGCTTCTGTAATTGAAAAGGGAAATGCGATGAACGGTGTCATTACTGACCTGGACGGACGTTTCTCTTTGAGCCTTTCCGGAAATGCAGTGGATATTAGTTATGTAGGTTACAAAACCCAGACTATTAATCTGAAAGCCGGTGTTCGTGAATACAATGTTGTTCTTCACGAAGATACGGAAATGTTGGATGAAGTAGTGGTTGTCGGTTATGGCGTTCAGAAGAAGAGTAACTTGACAGGTTCTGTTGCTTCGGTAGATTCTAAGGTACTGGATACCCGTCCGGTTTCCAGCGTATCTGCCGCCTTGGCAGGACAGATGCCGGGTGTAACCGCTATTCAGACCTCCGGTGCTCCGGGTTCTCAGGCCAGTTCGATCACTATCCGTGGTAAGAACTCTATTAATGCGGCTTCTCCGCTGGTAATCGTAGACGGTGTTCCGGGTAGCATGAATACTATCGACCCGGCTGATATCGAGTCATTGACCGTATTGAAAGATGCTGCTTCGGCTGCTATCTATGGCGTGCAGGCTGCGAATGGTGTCATCCTGATCACTACGAAACAGGGTAAGAAGGGTGACAAGACACGCATCAATTATTCAGGTACTTTCTCATGGGCTTCTCCGGTTGCCAAGCGTGAATATGTAAATGCTTACGAATTTGCAACCTTATATAATGAGGCTACTTACAATGAGAACCCTAATGCTCCGTTGCCTTTCACTGAAGGACAGATCGAACAGTATCGTACCGGTGCCCTGCCCAGTACAGACTGGTATGATGCAGCATTCAAGAAAAATGCTTTCGAACAGATGCACAATGTATCTATCAGCGGTGGTTCTGAAAAGACAACTTACAACGGATCTCTGGGATATACCAAGCAGAACGGTTTGACGGATGAAATTGACTATTCTCGTTTCAATGCCCGTATGAACCTGACTTCTGATATCAACAAATACCTGACAGTAGGTATGAACGCTTCTGGTTATCGTGGTGTATCAAATGATGGATGGTCTGGATTCGTTTCTGTATGCCAGGGAGTATCCCGTCAGTATCCGACAGATCCGGTTTACAATGAAGACGGTACATTCAATTACACAGGTAAGGATAATCCGGTTGCAATCCAGAACAAGTCTGGATTCAAGCGTAATACTCAGCAGGAATTGAACCTGAACACTTTCGCTACAATCCACATCTTGCCGGAACTGAGCGTGAAGGGTGTTTATTCTGTTCGTAATTATACAAGCAATCAGGATGGATTCAAACGTCATTTCTCTTATGGAAATGAAGTATCTTCTTTCGATTCTGGTTTGCGTGAAGGATATGATAAATACTATACCCACAATTATTATACAGGCCAGGTCCTGATCAACTACAATAAGACATTTGGTAAGCACACCATTGGTGCACTGGCCGGATTTGAGTCTTATGAGCACATCTATAAATATACAGAGGCTACTCGTAAGGGTGGAGGTAATGATGAACTGGGCGAATCTTTGAATACTTTGGATGAATCTTCACAGAAAAATAAGGATGGTGGCTATGAAATGGCTCGTTTGTCTTATTTCGGTCGTATCCAGTATGACTATTTGGGTAAGTACCTGTTCGAAGCTAATCTTCGTAGTGATGCTTCTTCCCGCTTCCCGAAAGATAACCGTTGGGGTGTATTCCCTGCTTTCTCTGCCGGATGGCGTATCTCAGAAGAATCTTTCGTGAAGGATAACATTGACTGGCTGAGCAACCTGAAGTTGCGTCTGGGCTGGGGTAAGACCGGTAACGAAGAGTTGGATGCGAATGATATCTATCCGGCTGTTCCGACTTATGCATACGGTAGCTACATGTTTGGCAATACATTGTATTCAACAGCTTATGAAAGCCGTTATGTAAACTATAACTTGCAGTGGGCAACCGTAACCAACTATGAAGTTGCGTTGGAGGGTGGTTTCCTGAACAACATGCTGGGCTTTGAACTGGCTGTGTACAAGAAGAAAACCAATGACATGTTGCTATATTTGCCGATTCAGGGAGTCATCGGTATGAGCGCTCCTGCACAGAATGCCGGTAATGTGGAAAATACCGGTTTTGATTTGAATTTGTTCCACAACAAGAATATCGGTAAGGACTGGAGCTACAACATTGCTCTGAATGTAAGCTATGTGAAGAATGAGATTACCAATATGAGCGGAACTGAAGGTCCGACTACAGATGCTAAAATTTGGAATCTGGAAGGCTATCCTATCGGTTCTTATTATGGACTGGTTGCTGACGGATTCTTCAATACGGAAGATGATCTGAAGAACTGTCCGAAACGTCTGGGAACAGAAAAACTGGGAGATATCAAGTATAAGGATTTGAACGGTGACGGTAAAATCACATTGGATGGTGACCGTCAGATCATCGGTAAGAATTTCCCGAGCTGGACAGGCGGTTTGAGCTTCAGTGTTCGCTATAAGAACTTTGACCTGAGCGGTTTGTTCCAGGGAGCCTTTGACGTGGATGGTTACTTTACTGCAGAAGCTGCTTATGCATTCTATAATGGTGCAACAGCCTTGAAGAGACATTTGGATCGCTGGACTCCGGAAAATCACGATGCAACTTATCCGCGTATTACCAGAACAGACCAGACAAACTTTACTACTTCTTCATTCTGGTTGCAGGATGCTTCTTACGTTCGTCTGAAAAACCTGACTTTGGGTTATACTATGCCGAAGGCATGGATGACTAAACTGGGTGTTGCTAATGCGAAGGTATTCCTTTCTGGTGAAAACTTGTTTACCATCACAGGCTTGGATGGAGGTATCGATCCGGAAGAAGCTAATGAACGTGGTTGGTCATACGGTAACGTAAAGAAAATTTCTGTCGGAGTAAGACTTTCATTCTAACCTATAAAAACATATAATACAGTTTATGAAAAAATATTTATCTATTATAGCAGCAGCCCTGCTGATGGGAAGTTTCTCATCATGTAGTGACTTCTTGGATCGCTGTCCTTTGGAAGAACTTTCAGATGAAAGTTTCTGGAAAACCGAAAAGGATGCAGAAATGGCGGTCTCTAATCTTTACAATGTCCTCCCGACCTGGGATACGGATGACGCTATTAACTCTGACGATGCCGTTCATGGTATCAAATGGGCGGCCGGTAACCAGTCTAAGGGTGTTTATGACCCGTCTGACTACGGATGGAGCGAAGAATATGGTTATATCCGTCAGGCAAACCTGATTCTGGAAAAGATTCAGGAAATGGATTTGAGCGAAGATGCCTATAAGAAACTGGAAGGACAGGCTCGTTTCTTCCGTGCTTATACTTACTTCACCTTGATCCGTAGCTTTGGTGCTGTTCCTTATATCGACAAACCGCTGGAACTGACTGATGTGGAAAACATTACCCGTACTCCGAAGGACGAGGTATATGCCAAGGTGATGGAAGACTTTGATATAGCTATTGCAAATCTTCCGGTTCAGTGGGATGAAACAAATTCCGGACGTATCACTAAAGGTGCAGCCATGGCTATGAAAGCCAGAGCAGCTTTGTACTACAACAACTGGGAAACTGCCATGACTGAAGCCAAGAATGTAATGGATCTGGGTCAGTATGAATTGTATGACAAGGACAATACAGGCCGTTACAAAGAATTGTTCTGGGAAGTGGCTGACGGATGTGATGAATTTATTCTGTCTGTACAGTTCAATGCTCCTACCAGAACACACTATCTGATCGGTTGGGAATGCTTCCCGACACTGGGATGGGGTGGTTTGAACCCGACTCAGAGCCTGGTAGATGCATTTGAAGATATCAATGGTGCTCCTATTACAAGCGAGGCTTCTGTTTATGATCCGACAAATCCGTTTGCTAACCGTGACCCGCGTCTGGAAGTAAACGTTCTGCATGACGGTGAAACAATGTATGACGTAACTATTAAGGTGGCTCCGTTGAGCTCAAGTGGTAAAACAGGTATCGGTCAGCACGGTGATGCAACAGCTACCGGTTACTACCAGCAGAAATGGCTGGATCCGTCTATCGATCCGCAGTCAACCGGATGGGATATGGGTAAAGACTGGGTCGTTATCCGTTACGCCGAAGTACTGTTGACTTATGCTGAAGCCAAGAATGAATTGTCTCCGCTGGATCCTTCTGCATTCGATGCAGTCAATCAGGTTCGTCGTCGTGTAGGTATGCCTGACCTGCAGAATACCGATCCGACTAAACCGACTTATTGCGGCACTCAGGACGATCTGCGTAAACGTATCTGGAATGAATGGCGTGTAGAATTTGCACTGGAAGGTGGAAAACGTCAGTGGGATATCCGTCGCTGGGGTATTGCCAAGGATGTATTGAACGCACCGTTCGAAGGTTTGAGATATACTTTGGTTGATGATCCGAATGCGCCGAAAGGTGATAATGGAAAGAAATGTATCCTTTATGTAGGTGAACCGCTTAAACTGACTGGAAGTCACTATGAAGATCACAACTATTTGTTGCCGATTCCTCAGACTGAAATCGATTTGAATCCGAAACTGGAACAGAATCCGGGTTATTGATTCTGATCGTTACATGATAGTATAGACCGTGCGGATAGTGGACTTTCCTAAATAGGGTAGTACTGCTATCCGCATGTTTTTTCAGTCAGGTTTGCGGTATTGTTTATATTGGTTTAACTTCTTATAGAACGAAATGCGGAAACAACTACATTATATTCTGTTTATAGTTCTCTTTATTATTTATGCGGCTTGTTACCAGGATGTCCTGTCGCATATTATATTTTATCAGGAACAACATCATCTGTTTCTGTTTTCAACAGCGTATTTCACGCATAGCCTTCATACGGAAGGATGGATGAGCTGGCTGACGGATTTTCTGATTCAGTTTTTCCACTTGCCTTTGTTGGGAAGCTGTCTGATGGCAGGTATCTTGTCCTCTGTTTATTTGCTGGTCCGTTTCATTATTTATCGGATAACGGGGAAAAGAGATTTGCTCCAGCTGGCTTTGCTTCCTTCCTTATATTTGTTTCTTCAGACTGTGTCGGCAGATGCGTCATTGGTACCGGTAGTTTCAGTCTGGGTAAGTCTGTTGGTCGTGGCTGTATTTTGCTGGCTGTTGTCTCCCTGGTTAAGAAAGCTGCACCGGCTGATTCCGGATATTAGCTTGAAACCGGCAGTGTACTGGGCGGTAACTGTCATTGTTCTGCTGGTGTACGGAGGTGGTACTTTCTACAAATTCCTTCAGAAGTATGATATCCGGGAGTATCGGATGCTGAAAGCGGAACAGGCTGTCAAGGAACGAAATTGGGATGATGTGCTGATGCAGACAGAAAAATATCTGAAACGTCAGGCGAATAACCAGCTTATTTTCTATTTTCGCAACATGGCTCTTTATCATACGGGACAATTGCTGGATCATCTGCTGGACTATCCCCTGAACATGGGAGTAAAGGCTCTTTATTTCCCCTGGAACAGTGACAGTCGGGAAAGTGAATACGGGCATTTCCTGTATGAGGATCTTGGATACATCAATGAAGCACAGCGTTGGGAATTCGAAGCGATGGTGGTTTGGGGAGAAACTGCTCCTCATTTGCTGAATCTGGCCAGATACAATGTGGTCAACAAACGTCCGGAAGTGGCGCGCCGCTTCATCAACCTGCTCAAGCAGTCGCTTTTCTATCGGAAAGAAGCTGAACAACTGGAAGCTGCTTTGTATACCGGAAAGGCTCCTGGTCTGCGGGCACCGCTGGCTGATGTGAAAGAATCACCGGCCCGCTTTGCCAATGTCCTCAATATCGGTCCGGAGCTGCAGTATCTTTGTGAGAAGGACTCGACCAACCGGATGGCTTTTGAGTATCTGATGTGTGACTTGTTGCTGAGTAATCAGGTGGTACGCTTTGTGGATAATCTGAAGTATATGCGTCATTTTGATTATCCCCGGATGCCGAGACTGTTTGAAGAAGCTTTGTTCATGTACCGTTCAGGAGTCGGTGAAGAAGAATTTTCGAAGACCGGTTATTCGGTCAGTCCGGAGACAGAGGAACGTTTTAAACATTATTATCAGCTTTATCAGCAGAAGGATATGCGGAAGCTGAGACTGGAGTTCGGGAATTCATATTGGTATTATTTAAACTTTGTCAGTCCTTATGGGAATAAAATCATTGCGCGTTAATGCTGCACTTTGTCTTTGGATATTAATATGTGGAGTTGTCCTGTCCGGATGTGGATATACCTGGCAGGAAGTGGACCGGATGTCGGGAAAGGCTCCCCGGATTTATCCGGACTATAGTGGTGTAGTGTTTCCACTGAATATTGCTCCTCCTAATTTCGTGATTCAGGAAGAAGGTGACCGTTTCCAGGCAGCTTTCGGACATGACGGGAAAGTGGATTTTGTTTGTGGAGGAAGCGATCCGGAAATTATTATTCCGGAAGATAAATGGAAAGAACTGACGGAACAGGCTGCGGGTCAGGAAATCTTTATACGCATTGCTGTCCGGCAAAATGGAAGCTGGACGGGATTTACGGATATCAGGGATACGGTCAGCCAGGATCCGATTGATCCTTATCTGGTTTATCGTTTGCTTTATCCGGGTTATGAGTTATGGAATGAAATGGGAATCTATCAGCGGGACCTGACCGGATATGAGGAATTCCCGGTTCTTGAAAATAAAGATTTTGGCAAACAATGTCTGAACTGCCATACATTCAACCACAATTCTCCGGATGAAATGATGATTCATGTGAGAGGAAAGGATGGAGGAACATTGATACGGCGGAACGGTACCCTTGAGAAGGTGAGTGCATCTCCTCAGGGAGCCGCTCACGGAAGTACGTATCCGGCCTGGCATCCCAGTGGAAAATACATTGCTTATTCCATGAATGAGATTCAGCAGTTCTTTCATGCGAACGGACAAAAGCCGATTGAGGTATCTGACCTGGCAGCGGATCTGGGTGTGTATGATGTGGTGCGTCATGAGATGCTGACAGATTCTTTAATTTATGGAGACGGAGCCATGGAGACATTCCCTGCCTGGTCACCGGATGGGCGGACACTTTATTTCTGTCGGGGAAATGCCTATCACCAGGGAGCAGCTTTGGACAGTCTGCGCTATGATTTGTGTTCAATTGATTTCGATCCGGAGACTGGCCGCTTTGGAGATCGGATAAATTGTCTGTATGAAGCTTCTGCAAAAGGGAAAAGTGTATCTTTCCCCCGTGTTTCGCCGGATGGCTGTTATCTGCTGTTTACGCAGTCGGATTATGGAAACTTTTCAATCTGGCATCCGGAGAGTGATCTTTATCTGTTGGAACTGGCCAACGGAAAAATTCATGAACTTCCTTCTGTAAACAGTAAGGATGTAGATAGTTTCCACACCTGGTCTTCTTCCGGAAAATGGTTTGTCTTCAGCAGTAAAAGGCTGGATGGACTGTGGGCCCGTCCGTTCTTTGCTCATTTTGACCCGACGACCGGACAGGCAAGCAAACCTTTCCTGCTTCCTCAGAAAGATCCGCATTTTTATGAAACGTTTACGCGTACTTATAATTTGCCGGAACTAGTGAAGGCACCGGTATCAGACCAGAAAGCATTGCTTCAGACTGTTTTCAGTACGAATGTCGTAACGACGTTGAAAAAGCAATAAGAAATTTTTTTATTCATCTATTTTGTAAAGTATTATGAGGCACATTTTAGTATTGTTGGGGGTGTGCATGATTTTGTCCGTTCGGGGAGCGGAAGCTCAGCCTTCTTATCCATTTCAGGATTCTACCTTGACGGTGGAAGCCCGTTTGAATGACCTGGTTGAACGAATGACGCTGGAAGAGAAAATAGACCTTCTCGCCGGTTATGAGGATTTTTATCTTCATCCGTGTGAACGTCTGGGCATTCCGGCCTTTAAAATGGCAGACGGTCCGTTGGGGGTTTCGTCATGGGGAATCTGGGGAAGAGCAACAGCTTTTCCGGCTGCTTTAGCCCTGGCTGCATCGTGGGATAAAGAACTGGCAGAAAAGACCGGCCGCATGTATGCTCAGGAATGGCGTGCGCGTGGCATTCATTTCATGCTGGCTCCCGGGGCAAACATTTACCGTGCTTCAAAAGGAGCAAGAAACTTTGAGTATTTCGGTGAAGATCCTTATTTGTCTTCTGAAATGCTGGTTCCTTTTGTAAAGGCCGTTCAGGCTGGGGGAGTCATTCCTACGATCAAACATTATATCGGAAATGATCAGGAGTTCGACCGTTATACTGTCAGCACGGAAATGGATGAACGTACCTTGCGCGAAATTTATCTTCCTCCTTTCAAGGCAGCTGTGCAGCGTGCAGATATTAAAGCAGTGATGACTGGATACAATCCTTTCCAGGGAACCTATTGTACAGAGAACAGTTTCGTGATTGACATCCTGAAAAAAGAATGGGGATTCAAGGGAATGCTGATGTCGGACTGGGCTTGTACTTATTCGGCAGACAAGGCAGCCAAGAATGGTCTGGATCTGGAAATGGGAAGTAACGACTGGTTTGTCCGTGAAAAACTTTTGCCATTGATACAGGACGGCACAATTACAGAAGAACTGATTAATGAAAAGGTCAGAAGAATATATGGTCCTTGCATCGAGATGGGATTCTTTGACCGTCCGCAATTGTGTAAGGACATTCCATTGTTTAATCCGGATGCCAACAGACTGGCTCTGGAAGAAGCAGAAAAAGGAATTATCCTGTTGAAGAATGCAGACGGTGTACTTCCCTTGAAGTCTCCGAAGAAGATTGCTGTTATCGGACCGACTGCGAATCCGTATGTTATATCCGATCGTGTCTACAATACGAATGGCATTGTTTACGGAGGCGGTGGAAGTTCGCGTGTGCATCCCTGGTATGTTATCAGTGATCTGGATGGAATCCGTAATGAGTTCCCTGATGCAGAGATCTATTATGCTGAGGGAGTTTCCAACCAGTTTAAGAGACGCCTGTTCCGGACTAGTGTATTCCGTACCCGGGATGGAAAGAAAGGACTGGAAGCAAAATACTATACCTGTTCTTCCGATACCGGAACGTTGTCTTCCCGTTTGCTGGAACAGCAGGCAAAAGCAGCCGGACGTTCTTCTGCCGGTCAGACTTCATCCGTATCCCGTCAGCAGGCTGATGGTAATCTGATCTTGTCAATGGTAGAACCTCGGATAGATAACGAATGGTGGGGATATCCGCATAACGAAAAGAATCTGGGTGAAGAATACCAGGTTGAGTGGGACGGTTATGTAGATGTTCATCAGACAGACAGCCTTCGTTTCTTTGTGGATGCACAGGGAGGATATAAGCTTTGGCTGGATGATCAGCTGATGCTGGATGCTTCGAAGTCACAGTCGTTCGATGTCCGGAATGTGGCAGTAGCTGTAGAAAAAGGTTCCAGTGTTCATGTCCGTCTGACTTATTATAACCAGCGCAGTCTTCCTTCGGAGATCCGTATGGGATATGCTTATGATTCTGACATTGATTTCAGTGAAGCCAAGCAGGTGGCCAAACAGGCAGACGTCGTGATCTGTTGTCTTGGTCTTGACGGAAGCATTGAGTTGGAAGGCCGTGACCGTCCGTTTGACCTTCCTTTTGGTCAGGACCGTCTGGTGGATGAACTGCTTCAGGTGAATCCGAATGTTGTAGTAGTGCTTCATGCCGGCGGAGGAGTTGGAATGACTCGTTGGATTGACCGTGTTCCGGCTGTGCTTCATGCTTTCTATCCGGGACAGGAAGGAGGAAATGCTTTGGCACATATCTTGTCGGGAAAGGTAAATCCTTCGGCTAAGTTGCCTTTTACCATTGAAAAGCGTTGGGAAGATTCACCGGCGTGCGGAAACTATGATGAAACCCGTCGCGAGAAAAAGGTATATTATCGGGAAGGAATCTTTACCGGTTACCGGGGATATGAACATAATCAGGTGCAGCCGCTTTTCCCGTTCGGATATGGACTGTCTTATACAACCTTCTCTTATTCCGGACTGGAAGTGAAAGTTGACGACCGGAAGAAGGGAGATGTAACGGTACGTTTCTCTGTCCGTAACGATGGTAAACGTGAAGGAGCAGAAGTCGTACAGCTGTACGTGAGCGATCCGAAATCAGGTGAGCCCCGTCCGGTGAAGGAGCTGAAAGGATTTGAAAAAGTAAACCTGAAACCCGGAGAGACACAGACTGTAACTTTGAAACTGACTCAGGATGATTTCTCTTATTTCAGCAGTAAGAAGCGGAAATGGGTCTTCGAAAAAGGAGATTTCGTAATCCGGGTTGGTGCATCCTCTCAGGATATCCGTCTGGAGGAGACCATCCGTCTGTAAGGATAAACAGAATTTGTCAGGCCTGCCTGTTTTATTTTATAACCTGATTTTTTTTGAGAAACCCTTTCTTATCGGTACTTTTGTCGGCAAAACAGAAGACCGGAGAAAGGGTTTCTTCTTTAAACCTTCTAAAAATTTTTACTATGATCAAATTAAATCGGGCAGGACAGGTAGCAGGATGGCTTTTGGTTTTTATCCTGATGACTGGGTACTGTCAGCATTATTTTGCTTACAATTATTTTTATGCGGAACAGTTTTACCTCTTTCGCTTTGACAGTGATTACGCCTGGCAAACTCTTTCGCAGCCGGGGGGAGTAGTGATCTATCTGGCCGCTTTTCTGACTCAGTTCTTTTTTTATTCTTATGCAGGAGCAGTTTTGTCTGCTTTGCTGTTTACAATGATTGCCTGGCAGATGTCCAGATATTGGAAACGCATAGCTCCGAATATCCTTGCTCCGTTGTTCTACTTTCTGCCGTCGGTTGCCTTGCTGTGGATACAGACAGATTTCAATTACCATTGGGAAGGAACACTGGCTTTGTGGATTTCTTTGTTGATGCTGGATGTTTGTCTGGCTGTCCGGAAGAATTTGTTCCGTTGGGTAATTACAGGAGTATGGGCAATTTTCGGCTATTATTTCGTCGGTCCTTACGGTTTGTTGACAGTAGCAGGTGTGGTTATGGCTGATCTGTTTACAAGACAAACCTCGCAGAAGTGGTGGGCCTTATGCCTGTTACTTCTTGCAGGAATTGTTCCTCTTACCTTATATTATAAGGATATTGTGCTGGAATGGCGTTTCCTGTTGACGTCTGATGCCTATTATCATTCTCGCTTAAATCCTCCGGCTATGCTTGCCTATGCCGGATGGGCCTGCTTGTTGAATCTGACAGCCGCCTGTCTGTTGAGCCGGAAAACTTTTTCTGCGGGACGGTGGGGAAGGATATGCCTGCCCGTTGCTCAGATTGTTCTGCTTGCCTGGCTGATGCATTCGGGAAGTCTCCGCTATAATTCCGTGAAAAACTATGAGGCCAAAACTCTCGATTATTACTGTCGGACTGGACAATGGCAGGAAGTCCTGGATTTCCCCGGCCTGCGGTCTGATCGAAATATGATGCATGCCTGTTATCAGAACCTGGCGTTGTCGCATCTGGATCAATTAGGAGACCGTCTGTTTGACTATAAGCAATGCGGCCCGCAGGGGCTGGTGCTTCCTTCTAACCGTTCGGTCAATGCTTCTACGTTGTTGAGTGACATTTATTATCAGATGGGAAACGTGGCTTTGGCACAGGAGATGGCTTTTGAGGGAATGATCGCTTCCGAACGGGCGGTGAATCCCCGCTTGCTTTTGCGTCTGATTCAGACTAATCTGATTTACGGTTATGATAATGTGGCTGAGAAATACATTCGCCTCTTGGAACAGACACTGGCTTATGCCGACAAAGCGAGTCGGTATAGACAGTTCCTCGGACATCCGGAGAAGATGAAAGCAGATCCGGAACTGGGAGGACGGTATGCATGTGTGCAGCATCTTTCCGGATTGACCAATGAAACTCAGCTGATTCCAAATCTGGAACAGATTATCCATTCGAATACTTCCTGGCGTCCGGCTTTTCAGTATTATGGTGTTATGTGCCTGCTGAGCAAGGATATGAAGGCGATTCGTGACTTTATTGAACACACCAAGGGAATGCCAGGCATGAAGCCGATGCCTCGTCTGTTTCAGGAAGCCGTTATTCAGGTGCATGAAGGAGAAGAAGAGGTGTGGGCAGATTATGGAGTGACTCCGCAGGTGGCGCAACGCTTCAAGGCTTACCGGCAGGCTGTTCTGTCGGCACGGAGATCAGGACAGATGTATGGCTTGCAAGGCTCGTATGGAAACACTTATTGGTATTATTATATGTTTAGACGCTGATGAAAAAGACTGTTATGAAATATGTGGGGCGCACAGGTTGTCTGTCCATGCTCCTGGGTCTGTTGATGTCCTGTTCACCGCAGGAACCTGTATCGGAACAGACATTGAAGGGTTGTCCGGCCATTCTCCCGGATTATACCGGGGTAACAATTCCTTCGAACATAGCTCCTTTGCGCTTTGCATTGGAGGAGGAAGCAGAGAAAGCCGTTGCTGTTATTTCGGGTCGTAAGGATAAACTGATAGTAGACGCTGAAAACGGTTCTTTTCTGATCCCGGAAAAGAAATGGCATGAACTGCTGGAGTCTTCAGTAGGTGACTCTCTGCAGGTGAAAGTGTACGTTCGCAAAGACGGCCGATGGTGTATGTATGAACCCTTCTCCTGGCATATCTCTCCGGACGAACTGGATGCTTTTCTGGTATATCGCCTGATTGAGCCGGGGTATGAACTCTGGAACCGGATGGGAATATACCAGCGTGACCTGACTTCTTTCGAACAGAAATCAATATTGACCAATGAGAAGACGCAGCATAACTGTATGAATTGTCATTCCTTCAATAACCGGGAACCGGATCGTATGGTGTTTCACATGCGTGCCCAATTGGGCGGAACATATCTGAGCGAACCGGATGGAGTGAAACGGCTGGAGGCTAAGATCAATGGCAAAGTACAGTCGTTGGTTTATCCTTCATGGCATTCCTCTGGAAGATTTATTGCTTTCTCCATGAACCAGACGAAGCAGGCTTTTCATCAGAACGACCGGAACCGGATTGAGGTGTTTGATTTCTCCTCCGATGTGGTCGTCTATGACTTGGAACGTGATGCCGTTCTGACCGATTCGTTACTGATGAAACAGACAGCTTTTGAAACATTCCCAACCTTCTCGCCTGACGGGAAGAAACTTTATTTCTGTTCAGCTGAAGCAAAAACATTGCCTTACGAGTTTGATCAGGTGAAATATAGTTTGTGCTCGATTGATTTTGATGCTGAAAGCCGAAGTTTCGGAACGCAGGTGGATACCTTATATAATGGACGTCTGAAGAATAAAAGTGTGTCCTTCCCGAGGGTTTCTCCGGATGGCCGTTTTCTGGTCTTTACCTTGTCTTCGTATGGGAATTTTTCAATCTGGCATAAAGATGCAGATCTGATGATGGTTGATCTGAAGACCGGACAGGTTTCGGAACTGGAAGGTGTGAACAGTAATGATGTGGAAAGTTATCATTCCTGGAGCAGTAACGGACATTGGCTGGTGTTCAGCAGTCGTCGGGTAGACGGGCTTTATACTCACCCTTATCTGGTGCATGTGGATGGAGAAGGGCATTGGAGCAAACCATTTGCCGTACCACAGTCCGATCCTCAGTTCTATCGTAACTTTATGTATTCCTTCAATATACCGGAACTGGTGAAAGGCGAGGTGAAGCTTGACAAGCGGGCTCTGATCAGAAAAGCATCGGAGAAAAAGCCGGAGTGATATACCGGAGGAAATATTTTTTTCTTTTATTTATGCCGGTAGATTCAACTTTTTCCTTATTTTTGCCGGTGCAATTAAGAATAAATAATTAAATCAAAGATTAACCATTATGGAAAACGAAAACAAAAATAACCAGCTCCAGATAGAGCTGAAGGAAGAAGTAGCTCAAGGTACTTATGCCAATCTTGCTATCATCACTCATTCTACTTCAGAGTTTATTGTAGACTTTGTTCGTATTATGCCGGGATTGCCGAAGGCTGGTGTGCAGTCACGTATCGTTATGACTCCGGAACATGCAAAACGTCTGATGTATGCTTTGCAGGATAACGTGAACAAGTATGAACAGAACTTCGGTCCGATCCGTATGCCGGAAGAACAGCAGCAGAATGCTGGTAGCAAGACTTTCGTTCCCCCTTTGAGCGATTTCAAGGGTGAAGCTTAATTCTTGAAAGATATAGCTGAGAACCGACAGAACCTATTCTGCTGGTTCTCAGTTTTTTATTGGCTATAAGCAGCCTTGCTTCCTTTCATCCGGAAAACGTCGGGACGTTTTGTCTTATACGCCGAAGCGTTTTACTGAAAAGACCGAAACGTTTTTTAAAAAGCCCGAAGCGTTTTTTTCGGGCAGCCTGTGACAGTTTGAACGGCTATTGGGAAGGCCGATTTGATGTAGTAATTCTAGAAAATCCGTGACTGGCGAATATGTCAACAAAATCAGAAATGTCTTTTTGGGATCATCTTGAGGTTCTACGCTGGATGTTGATCCGTGTGCTGGCCGTGTGGACGGTTTGCATGCTACTGGGATTTGTCTTTGTTCCATATTTGTTCGAACAGGTTGTGATGGCACCATGCCGGGATGATTTTTTCCTTTATCAGCTGATTAAACAGACTGCGGCCCGTTCATGGATTGTTCCGGATTTTATGGAAACTTCTTTCCATGTGGAGGTCGTCAATATCCGTCTGGCCTCACAGTTTTTTATTCACATGACTCTGTCCTGCTGGCTGGCTTTGTTGGTTACATTCCCTTATCTCGTGTATGAAATCTGGCGTTTTGTTTGTCCGGCTCTGTATGAACGTGAGAAAAGAGGGGTAGGAGCTGCCTTTTTGTTTGGAACACTTATGTTCTTTCTGGGTTGTTTTGTCGGTTATGGTCTGGTGTTTCCCATGACACTGCGCTTTCTTTATACGTATGAATTGAGCCCGTCGATAACCAACCAGCTGTCGCTTGATTCTTATATGGATAATTTCCTGACATTGATATTTCTGATGGGAATTATTTTTGAACTTCCTTTATTGTCGGCTCTTTTGTCGAAGCTGGGTATTCTGAACCGGAGTTTTTTTCATAAATACCGGAGACATGCAATCTTAGTTCTGCTGATTGTTTCAGCTGTCATTACTCCTTCATCCGATCCTTTTACGCTGATGCTGGTGTTTATGCCTATCTATGTGTTATGGGAATTAAGTGCTTTGCTGGTGCGTCCGGCATCCGATGTTGCAGACTCAGCCAGAGATCCTGAATCATTTTCCTCTTGAGAAAAGGGGAAAATGAAATAATTTTGAGAGCTTGATTCGGGGCCTTTTCTTTTTTTTTAGTCGAAAGAAAGTATTTTATTTGGAAACCGTTTGTTTATTAAAAAGTTATTTGTAATTTTGCAGCCCGAAATGTATAGTTTCGTGAAAGGTACGGAAAACAATAAACAATATAATAATAATTAAAAATCAAACAAGATGCCTACTATTCAACAATTAGTAAGAAAAGGAAGAGCAGTTCTGGCAGATAAGAGTAAGTCTCCGGCGCTGGATTCATGTCCTCAGAGACGTGGCGTTTGCGTTCGTGTGTACACTACAACTCCGAAAA
>ERZ773111.766-NODE-766-length-18447-cov-3.355970_pt1 | contig 18447 bp, 30 predicted proteins | sample MGYA00580567_ERZ773111 | MGnify/ENA primary metagenome ERZ773111 (study PRJEB29015, sample SAMEA2737875) | human gut metagenome | biome: human gut; feature: human-associated habitat; material: faeces | place: China | collected 2012 ...
TCTGACGATTTTCCGTGAGCTTATCAACGGCCTGCTCAAAAGTGGTCTTGTCGTCCACCATCCTGAGAGCCTTAAACGCGATAAACTCTGCATCATCGCCAGTCAGGCCTTTGGAAAGCACGTACTTATCACGCTTGACCTGTTCAAGCTCAGACTGTGCAGCGGATAAAGCGCTCTTGCTGTCCGCGAGCTCCTTATCGCGTTTTGCCTGTCGCTCCTGTTCGGTCTGCTGGCCGTCTTTCCATGTGCGGTATGCGGTGATTTCTTCCTCGCTGGGGATACCCTTCATTGCCTTTGCAAGGCGCTTGCCGATCATGGCATCCACTTCCTCCTGCGTGAAGGTCTTCGCAGGTGTGGGCTCCGGCGCATTGGCCGGGATCTGATTGGTATTGGTGCTAATTTCGCTCATTTGATTTACCTCCGTTTATTTCCTGGGCCGTCGCCCAGCGGTTTATCGCCTCTCGGCATGGATTAACAACTGCGTTGTTGCCGCGCTTCAAAATGGCTTCGATAGCCTGTATGACTTCGTTGTCGATCAATACAGCACCTTCATCCTTTCTCGCTGCTCCGGCAGCTCCGCCGCCTTGCTAAACGCCTTGTACTTTGCGTTCAGACGTCGTAGTTTGATATTCACTGCCTGTTCTTCGTCTGTCAGCCCTGCGGCGTTGTACGCCGTTTTCTCACGCTTGAGCTTGCGTATGGTGCGCTCCACCTTTCGCTGCTCCTGCGTGGCTTCGTATGCCGTATAGGTCTTTCCCTCAAACGTACAGCCCAGCCCATCGTCAATGTGGGCAAGCTGTTCGTCTGTGTAGGTGCGTTCGCTTACGCCCTCAACCCAAACGTTGCGGCGGTGGCGGCAGTTGGCTCCTTCCAGACCATCCACAGCACCCAGACCGCAAACCTTGTAGATGTTCGGGTAGATGTCGCCGCTGCGGGTGGAATACACTTTGCCTTGCCACTCCTTGTGCGATGACCACGGCGACCGCCCTGGCACATCACGCGCCCCGGCGTGGGCAGACACTTCATAATACGGCGTTTCCAAGTATTCCGCCGCTTGCTCTGTGTACTTACCGCACAGCTGCGATACGCCTGTCATTACTGCACGGCGGGCAGCTACGTCTACATGGTCACGGTGTCCGCTCTCATAGTCAACTACCTTTAAGCCGCTGTCTGCAAGCTGCTTTACCGCCGTTTTGATTGCCTGATTGTAGCTGATTGCACCGCTCTGGATTTGCATTGTAGCGTTATCCAGCGCCCATTGGTACGCTTTTGCAGGCGGGAGCATCGTCCGCCCAGCGTCTACCAGAAAGCCCATAGATGCGGTTAGGTTGTGGAATGTATCAAGTGTCTGCGTCCTGATTGCATCCACCGTGGCCGCGTCCACAAGCGTTTCCGGCTGCGTGACATGGGCAAGGCCAATGAAGTCATGATAGTAAGCCTGATTCCGTTCCACTACATCGTCCAGTAGCTTTTTTAGCTTCTTCTCGCTGATGCCCGCAGTCTTGCGGATTGCTTTTTCGATGTCCTTTAGGTCAATCCCGTGCGACCTCAGCGCCCGAATATCCTGTACTGTGACCTCATTGAGCTGGTCTGCCAACTTTAAGCGACTGCATATCTCATCCAGCAGCGTATCTTCAAGGGCGCGGTACAGTTCAGCGAGTTCTTCGGGGAGGGCGTCAAGCAGCTCGGGAGTGAAGGGGTACCTCTGCATAACCCGTCACCTCATTCCACCTCGTCTTGCTGCTCATCGGTCATGTCCTGCATCTTCGGCAGCGCCGCCTTTGCGGTTGCCTCGTCCTCGTTCATCCACTTCATGCGGAACTCCCAATCGTTCATGATGCCCGCCTGCAAGAGTTGCATATCACGGGAAAAATCGGTCTGCTTGTCCTCAATTATGCTGTCATCGAAATCAATGCTGATCTCAACATCCTCGTCAAGTCCGGCGTTCATGGCCGTGTTGCCCAGCCGAAGCAGAATGCGGCACAGCTCCTTCAATGCCTGCTCCAAGATGATCTCGTGTTTTTTGATGGTGCGAAACATGGTGGAGTTCTCGCTGATGACCTGTGTGGCAGTCGCTACGCTGCCGCCGTCGAAACGGTAATAGGTCTCGCCGAAGCCGCATTTGCTGGACAGGATATTGAGCTGGTCTTGGATGCCCGTGTTATGCTCCGCTGTCCGCAGGGTCATGTCGATGGGTGTAATAACAGCGCCGTCGCTCACATCCTCCGGAAGCACATAAAACGCCACATCAGATGGGTCGAATACCGGCTCACCGTCCAGATACTTTGCTGCAGACGGCTTGACCATGATTCGCTTTTTGCCCAGCCGGAACTCATTTACATAGCTGTCGTACGCAATGTCCACGCCTTGTAGCACGTCAATAGCGTTTGCATACACTGCAATGCCGGTCGGAAGCAGATAGTTGAAATTGTTGGCAATGTTGAGCCGGTCAATAACAAACTGCCGCTTGTCGCTGCCGGTATATACCACAGGCGGGATATTTTCAAAGCCTTTGACATTGGCAAGCTTCTCATCAGACAGCATTTCGTTATCATAACGGTAAATGCGATTGTCGATGATGTAGCTTCCGCCCTCGCCCTTGTGGTGGATTTGGAGATACAGGTAAGCATGGCCGTTGTGCGTCACAACGGAGGAAAACGCGCACTCGCTGATAAAGCCATTTTGCCATGCCAGCGGGTAAATGTTTTCGATGGTCACATAGTCCAGAATAATGCCGGAAGCGTTCCCGGGGACGATCTCGCCGCCCTCGTTGATCTCCTGCCCGATGACGCGCGGGATATAGGCCACCGTGCCAAGCGCGGACTTCATTTCTTGCATCTCGTTCGCCTTGACCGTGAAATTGTTCTCGGTCAGAACACGGTCAATGAACTCCTGTTCCTTCTGCCCTTCAAGGGTGATCTTGACTTTCTCGTTCATCAGCAAGTTCGCCCAATCCTCGCACAGTTTTTTCCCCATGCCGAGAGAGTAGCGCTTGCAGTTAACCATGCTCTCACCGTTACGGACGCGGTAACTGTGGAAACCTTTCACGTTTCCCTGATACCAACTTTTCCACTCCGCCACTTTGCTGTAAAATGCTTCTGGGATTGTGGAATAGCCAAGCTCATTCAGTTTTAGGATAACTGCATTGCTCATGTGTTCTCCTTTACCGTAATCGCTTCCGCACCTTTGTAAAGTACATACAGTTCGTTCGCCCTATTCAACCAGTACGCCCAATCCCGAACAATCGCATCAATAGTCTGGGCTGCCTGCTCATGTGGCATTGACAATATTGTTTCGGCCGAAAGCTCTACAGTATCACTTTCCGCATCGCCAAGATTGTTAAGCGGATTTTTCCTTTGAATCGGAAGTCTGCAATACTTTGCGCTCCCGTTTACTTTTCCTCTAATGATAGAAGGATTTTCATTCATGCAATAACTCCCATTCTGCGATATAGCGGCTCCAGCCCATAGCGGGCCGCAGAGATGCAATGGTCGTTTGCATCAGGGTATCCACTGATAATATCGCCGTCTTTATTCCGCTCATATTCATAAGCCACGAATTCCTCGCAAGCGTGAGGTGTGCGCCGCCGGTCAATTACAATTTTGGAGCGCCGCGCAAGGTACTTCATCGAATAGTCCAAAGACCCTGGGCCTTTGACCGCGCCTTTTGCAGGAAGCCCCATTGCTCGGAAGTCCGCTACACTCTTAGGCTCTGCGCTGTCGCAGATTATGTATGCGTCCGTGTACCCCTTGTCGAGAATCCATTGTGCCGTTTCTGTGTTGCTTTTTTTGTGGCAGTAATATTCGTCGAGAAAATAAAGCGTATTCCTTGCGCTGTCATACGCCATTCGCAGAAAAGCAAAGGCATCCGGGTAAAACCCAAAGTCCACGCCCTGATAAATCCTGTCAAAGTGGCTGATTTCCTCGTCGGTGATTTCCCGCAGATCCAAATTTTCAAACACATTGCCGCCAGTGCCAACAGGCACACCCAGATATTCGTGTTGGTATGCCCGCTCGTCTGTGGCCTTCAGGTGTTCGGCTTCATCAAGGAACTGCTGCCCCAACCATTCAGGTGGCGCTTGCAGATATGTCGACTTGTGGCACAAGCGGTCAGCGCGTGCTTCCAAACTGTCTTTGTTTGCCCAGTTGTCTCGGCTGATCGGCGGGTTATAGCTCTCAAAGTTCCAATACTTTGAGCCGCCGCGCATGGTGGACTGCAAAATGTTTCGGATTTCTGCGCGTCCAGCAAACTGGTCTTTCTCTTCAAAGTGCGTCACGGCGATATAGCCGAACGGAGCCTTGATAGACTTGATCTTCATGGGGTCATCGGCGCCGCGAAACATGATCTTCTGGCCTGTCGGCTTATAGATCAGCTCCATTGGGGAAACCTTTGCTTCCCAATACGCTGCCATGCCCAGCTCTCCAATTGCCCAAATGTACTGTGCATAGACGCTATCGCGGATCGTATTTGCCACTTTTCGCAAGACGAGCGCGTGAGTGCCCGGATTCCCAACCAGCAGAAGCGGAACGATAATTGATACTGTGGAGGATTTCAGCGACCCGCGCCCGCCGCTAAAATCGTAGTGCGTGTGACCATGATGGAAAATGTCATGCGCAATGTCATAAAACGCAGGGCCGATTTTCTCGGACAGGAAAATATCAGACATCGATAATCACCTTAACGACGGAATCGGTGCTGGAATTGTCTTGCTTATCAAACACGCCTGTATGCTTTGCAAGCATTTCAAGCGCCTTTAGCTTGTTTGCATATTTCAAATCGCTTTCTGTGCAATCAGACGCAGGCTTGTCCGCGATTTCTTTTAGCTTTTCAATCACATAGTCCTGCGTTACTTCCGTCCGCTTCTGCCTTTCCGCCTTTGCTTTTTGGATAGCAGCCGAAACGTTACTATTCGTAACCAACTGCCTACCTTTCTCGGCGTTCTTATACCCTGCTCTTGCGGCTGCCTGTGTGGCATTCAAATCCACAAGATATTCTTGCACAAATCGTTCTTGCTTTGCTGTTAATGCCATTCATCACCACCTCGCCGCTTTTATTTGCTACCTGCCCCCACCACTTGGCTACAGTAACAGTCTTTACCCGCTCCGCGGGGCAACTCTTTGCTGCACTGTGGCAACGGCGCTCCTATTTTGGCACGGGCGGCTGGAGTCGAACCAGCACATACGGGAGTCAAAGTCCCGTGCCTTACCTTTTGGCTACACCCGCATAAAAGCAGACACCCGCGAGATATCCCGCGAGTGTCTGCTTGCCGGTAACGCTCTTGCGAGGCCGCTTGCGCGGAAGCACCCATTACCGCCTGTGCCTTAACCTATGGAGGAAAGAAATAGGATAACAATGAAATTTCGGGTTGTGGGCTGACTGGTTCCACTCTCCGATGATACTATTTTAGCACGTTTTTATGTGCCTAATGGGCCAACTTTTAGGAAACCAGGCCCAAATAATCCGCTACGTGCCACAAAAATGCAGCTTTGCGGCGCTTCATGGTTCTCTCGCTGAATCCGCATCCGTCCATGATTCTAAGCGGGTATCTGTCCCGGTTCTCGCAATTCCTCATGATCACCCATACCAGCTTGCGCCGCACGTTCTCGTTGGCGATATCCCTGCCTACGTTGTCCATGGCGTATTCCACGGCCCGCATCTTCTTCGTCTCCGGCCAGCTCTCAATGATCGTCAGCCGTTCCGCCTTGCGTTCCGCTATCCTACTGTTGCCGGAGCCATGCGGCATACCAGACATGGCATAGTTTGACGACTCCAACACTTCTTCCCGGGCCGCGTTGTACGCGCGGACCCGGCGGGGATAGCCCCTGACGTAGGCGATACACTCCATGCGGATATCGTAGGGGAGCGAGTATTTGCTGCTCATGTAACACCTCCAGGAGTGTCATAGAAACCATCTGGTTCCGCGCCCTTTGTAATCAACGTGTTTGGCCTGTCTCCCTGATACACTGTTACGTCCCGCCCAAACACATGCACTTTGGCAAACGTATGGCGGAATGGTTTCACGTCGCCATGTACATGAATTATTAACACCACGCAAAAGGAGCCAGCCAAGCTCTCTACAAAGTGCTCTTCCACATCCGCAATAGCAAGCTTGGGCTCTTCGCACAAGATTATTGGAACATCTCTGTAAACGTTCATCGTACCTCCTATTCCAGCGCCGTCTCAACGCCGTATTCTTTGAGCATCTGCCGGATATCTGCCCAGGTAACGTACCCTTCCGCCACGCACTGAGCGGCGTGGTTCAATTCACCGGCAAGCTGCTGCACATCGTCCATCGGCGCGTCGTGCTTATCGATCAGAACATACAGCATCAGATCTATGCCACGGCTCAAGCCCTCCACAATGCCGTTGCTGTAGGCTTTGTCTACGTCGGCCTGTGTGCGGGGTATTCTGCGGGGGTTAGTCTTGGGCATGGGCATCCTCCCTCCTCTTGCCACCACTGCAAAAAGAGTCGTCTTCTACCGGGATACATCCCGCGAACGCGCCCATCGGTTCGGAGCAATATCTCTTTCCGAATTCCGTCAAGACACTTCTCTTGCACTCTCGGCAGTATACCACCGGGGCCACATCAGCGGAGGGAAACGCTGCGATGACAGCATATACTCCATCCGCAAATAGTCTTTCTACCAAACCATGTTCGCCAAGCTCCATTTTCTTGAATTTTGTAATGAGCGCTTCCCGGTCAATGTATTCATCCATTGTCAGCCCTCCCGTAAAACGCCTCTAAGTCATCCTGTGCTTTGTCTACAAAATCTGGGCAAGCTACGCACTCAGGCAATGGAGCATCCGTCATCGAGTCAACCCATCCGAGGCAGTAGATGCGGTCTTTCTTGCCGTCATTCCATTCGTGGGACGGACGCCCTCTTTTGCCCAGCGCGCACTTAACTGTTGCCATCTTTCATCGCCTCCAATGCTTTCTCCGCCTCCTCGCGGGTGAGAAATGCGGTCTTGCCGATTTCCCCGGCGTTTATACCTGACAGCGATTGCCAAACAAACCCTTCTATAATGTCCCACTCGATAAACAAGCCGAACGATTCCACGCGGATGGCTCTAACTTTATATACACTGATCGTTTTTCGACCCGTTACTTCGTAAAGCCTATCGCCCACCTTGCAAGGCGGCATCACAACCCGCCCGTCCTTGTCGGCTTCTTGATATTTTTTGAGTTTCATGAGAGCGCTGTGCAATTTTGCCATTTCCAGACCGCTAAAGTGCTCACCTTTCATCGACTTGATTTCCTCCGGCGTCAGCCCCGTGTCCTCGTAGTCGGCTAAACGATATGCCGCAGAAACATAATCGTGCTCCTTGACCCACACGTCGCCTTCGCCCCAGCGTTCCGTCAGTCGTTCCATCACTCCACCTCCTGCATCCAAAACTCGCGGCGGCAGCCGGGGCATCCAGCAGAACGATTCAAATCGCAGATATAATTTTTGTCAACATTTCTTGGGCACATCCCAACAACGCCATCATCGCCCATCATGCAGTTAGGCCACTGCGCTAATAACTCGCTCTGACGCGTCTTGCGCGGGTGCGCAGTTGCCCATTCTTCCACTTCTCGGGCTACTTCTTCTGCCGGAGTGCCCATGTTAAACATGCTGTGCTTAGGGTTTTCACCCGTCATCGCAAACATCCGGCGTCGCTCTTTCACAAACCTTACAGCGTCCACATCTCCTTTCTCCAGCATATCAGCCGCCGTTCTCAAATCGTCCGGCAACATAATCGGTACTTCGTAGATATTTGCATCGGCCCATTCTGCATATTCGCGCAGGGTTGCGGCAATCTCTTTACGCGATGACTTCATGGGGCCCTCCTTTCACACCGCCACACAGTCTGTCAACTGTGCCATGGTCGTGATCTCCGCCCCGCACCACTCCGGGAGGTTTGCCCGCACCAGAGCCGTCGCCATGGGCGGGCACACGGCATTTCCGCAGCGGGCCACCTGTGCACTCTTTTTGTACTCGTTGCCCAAATAGTCACGGTCAATGATGTAATCCGGCGGGAATCCCATGGCGTTGTACAGCTCACGGGGCGACAGCATTCGCAGTCCGATATCCGCGATGTAGTACAGTGCGCCGCTGATCTCCAGCAGAAGCACCTCGTCCTCCGCCAGCATGTAGCCGCAGAACTCGTTCAGCAGGGCACGAATCTCTGGCCAGTATCCCAGCTCGTCGCCGCCGTGCATCTTCGCCAGATACGCCTTGCACACGGCGAATGTTCCGCCGCTGCACGCCCGCTGCTTTCCAGCGCTGGCCGTCACCGTCGGCAAAGGCTCGCCCACCTTTTCACCGACCACGCCGCCGTAATACTTGGCAATGTGAGCGGCAACCACCGCCTCACGGTCGTGGCCGGTAACGGTGTGCATGGGAGCTTGCACGTCCAGCGGTCTGCCGCCGGTGTAATACTCCACCAGATTGGCGCAGGTCAGGCCGTAGCGGTTGGAGGCGTCCACGGTATTGATGGGCGCACCCAGCCCGGACGCCCGGACACTCTCCGTCTGCTCTGTATGGTACTGGATCAGGGACGGAGCCACAATGCCGCCTGTATGCTTTGCGGTGATGGTCTTGTATGCATCTCCCACGGGCGCGATATGACCGCCGCCGGAGTGGTTGCACTCCATGATAAATGGTGCTCCGCTGCGGACGGTGAACTTGTCCACCCCTCGAATAATCCGCCGCATGGTGTTCTTCGCCAGAGGGCGTACCGCTTTCAGACCGTATTCAGCCATGATCTCTGCCTTGGATGCAAATACCGATGGGCAGGGCAGACTCCAGTCGATGATCTCCGCCGCGCTGCGCCACTTGGGCAATCCATCTGCGCCGGTTTTGCTGTAAGTCGGTTTCGGCCACACAATAGGATTCCCGTCACAACGGGCAATCAGGTATAAGCGTTTCCGGGATGTGGGCGCTCCGTAGTCCGCCGCCACCAATTCCCGGAACTCCACGGTGTAGCCCAGCGCCTCCAGTTGGCTGATAAACTTCCGGAAAGTCGTTCCTGCCAGCTTCTTCACCGGCTTACCTCTACGCACAGGCCCCCAGGTCTGAAACTCCTCCACGTTTTCCAAGATGATGACCCCGGGTCGCACTTTTGCCGCCCAGCGCAGCGTAATCCAAGCGAGTCCGCGAATCTTGCGGTCCACCAGTGCAGCGCCCTTGGCCTTGGAGAAGTGTTTGCAATCCGGCGAGAACCACGCCAGCCCTACCGGACGGCCCCGGCACTCGGCTACCGGGTCCACATCCCATACGGACGCCTGCAAATGCTCGGTGTATGGGTGGTTTGTGCGGTGCATCCGGATGGCGTCCGGGTCGTGGTTGATAGCGATTGCCACCCGCCTGCCCGTGGCAAGCTCGATCCCGGTTGACGCACCACCACCGCCAGCAAAGTTGTCCACGATGATCTCGTCAATGAGGGATTCTTGGGCGTAGATCATTTTGTTTCCTCCATCAGGTCGAAAAGCGAAATTCCATCCACCTCCTGGATGCCGGTCTCACGGATTCTTTCCGCCTGCGCGCAGTTCTCCGCCGCCAGCCGGAAATAGCTGGATTTAAGCTCCACCCCGATGTGCTTCCGCCCCATCAGAATTGCCTGATACCCGACTGAGCCAATCCCATCAAACGGATCCAGCACGATGTCCCCCGGGTTGCTCCACAGCTCCACGCAACGTTCAATCACCGGCAGTTGCAGTGGGCAAATGTGCCGCTCGTCTTTTTCCTCCTTTGCGGCTTTCCGGTTGAGGGTGTCACTCTGGTTGATATCCCACCACGCGGGGGATGCGTACTCCTCCCAGATAGGGGACGCAACCTGTTGCCACTTGCTCACGGGGTATGTGGCGTCGGTGTGGGTCACACGCTCCGGGTTGCCGCCGGGCTTGCGGAACGTTACAACATAGTCCGGGATCCCCATCCGGCTCATCGCGCTATCCTTTTTGATCTGCTTGTGCAGCAGCCCCAGGGCTTTTGTCCGCTGCATAGCCGTGACGGGATTCTTCCAGATGCAGACCTCCGAGTGGTAGATAAATCCGAGCGCCTGCATCCACCGGATCACGTCGCCCCGGAAGTCCCGGATTCCGATATACCCATCACGTTCTTTGCTAGTCGGTAGGTTCATGCAGTGGATGCTGACATTCCGCCCGGGCATCATCACTCGATACCACTCGCGGCCCAGGTACATATACTGCTCCGCAAACTCCTCGTAGCTCCGGCAATTTCCCATATCCCGGTCGCTGTTGGAGTATGTGTACAGACTGGCAAACGGGATTGATGTAACCGAGTAGTGGATGCTGTCATCCGGGATCCCCTTCAGCACCTCGCAGCTGTCGCCGTTGTACACCGCATACTCGCGGCCCACGGCCTGGTCGATAACTTTCATGCCGACTTTACCCATTCCGGGACAATCATCTCTACCTGCGGATTGTACGGTATCACGATCCGCTCCTGCCCCCGGATATCCTTTCTCAAAATCTCTTTGGTGTATCTCACCATGTTTTCCTTCATCGCCGCCGCCTGGGCTTCCTTGCGCTCCACGTTGGCTTTCACCGCACCCTCGGCGGCAGATGTAACGATGTGCACGTTCACCGGCGATTCCTGGCCAAATCGGTAACACCTGCGGATAGCCTGATACATGGATTCGTAGCTGTCGGACAGCCCTACAAAAATCATGTTGTGGCAGTTCTGCCAGTTCATCCCGAACCCCGCAATCGACGGCTTCGTCACCAGCACGGGCAGTTCACCGGCGGCAAATCGCAGTAACGCAGATTCTTTTTCTTCCGGTTTATCGCTCCCGCGCACTTCTTCGCTGTTGGGGATGATCTTTACAAGGGCTTCGCTTTCCGCGTTCAGGTCGCACCAGCACACCCACTGCTCTCCCGGGTCCTCTGCGATGATCTCTGCGGCCTTTGCGCACCGTTCCGGCAGACTCACTCGTCTGGCTTCCCGGCGCTCCGTCAGCGTTTTGGCCCCGTCTCCGCCGAACAGGTTGTATGCGGTGTCGCACTCGCACTCTACGATGTGCTCCGTCACCGTCAAGGGCGGCAAAATGTAACCATCGTTGGGGTATCCAAGGTCGCCGGGGCAGGTGAGGACTACTGCCCATGTAGATACCCACTCCCAGAAGCGCTCCTCCGCATGGCCCTTCAACCTCCATTTACTGGCGTCGCTACCGTCGTGGATAAAATACGTCGCGAGCATCTCCGTCCGAGTCATAATACCCAGAAATTCCACCTGGTTCCCCAGTTCCATGTAGTCGTTGGGGGACGGCGTGGCCGTGCACGATAAACGATAGGGCGTGTTGCGGAACATCTCGATGATCTGTGTCCTCATCTTCCCCGTGTAGTTTTTCAGGATGCTTGATTCGTCGAGCACCACCCCGCCGAACGAGTCTCCATCGAAGTGCTGGAGCATCTCGTAGTTCGTGATATTGATTCCCGGGCCAATATCCGCCTGGCTTCTGCAAATTCTGGCGGTGTACCCAAACCTCTCCGCCTCTCGCTTGGTCTGCGCCCCGACAGTCAAGGGGGCTACGATCAGCACCGGCTCACCCGTCCGCTTTGCTACCTGGTCGGCAAACTCAAGCTGCTGGATCGTCTTGCCGTTCCCGCACTCCTCAAACAGTGCGGCCCGGCCCTTTCGTATTGCCCACCGGGTGATGTCCTTCTGCCACTCAAACATGTGCGTGTTCATGGCAGTTTTTCCCACATCAAACCCGCAGGCCGAGGGGATATGTTGCTTCCCGGCGAGGAAGTCCGTGTAGCTCACCATTCCACCGTCACCTTGCCGCTCTCCGGCACCGCTACCCGCAGGAACATCGCCAGGTCCGTAAAACTGGTATAGTTAAACTCCATGCGGGCATGCTCCAGAATCAATCTCTTCCCGGATTCCTGAGCCTTAGGTTCTTCGGCGGGCGTCTCTGCGGCAGTCTGCTGTTCGGCGTTCGCCCACTTTGCAACCTTCCGGCCCCACAGTAGCAAATTCCCACCTCCTCGCGCAAACGGTGTCCCGGCGGCTTTTGCGGCGGCTCTTATGGTCGCGCTTGCCGTGCCCATTTCATCCGCCAGCCATTTTGCGGTACCGCCAAATCTCTGCATGTTACGAAAGAACTCGCGTTTCAGGTCCTCCGGCATTGCCTTGAACTCCGGCCACGGCATGGGCCGGGTGATGTTGTAGCTTTTCACTTCTCCATTTTTCTCCCTTCTTTGTTTCGCGGTCAGGTTGTCGCTGGGCAGCGTACACCCGCCGCGCTTTCGGCTGATATGCGCAAACGCGCCTCGCGCAGTGCGCTTTTTCTGCATGCAATCGTAGTCAAAGTCATTCATACCGGCTGATATACACCTCCGTCCGGGGGTTTTCCTTGTCGTACAGAACCCGGCTCCCGTCGTGCGACACGATGATGCTGCTGTTGTCATCCGCCAGGGTCCCGGCATACACCAGGATATCGTCGATGGCCTCCAACAGGTTGGTTAAGTCCACCTTGCGCCGGGTGGGCATATAAAACAGGCACTTAACCTCCACCGGTTCTGCGATGGTTTCCCCGCCCTTGCAATGCCATGCGGCGGCCTGCTGGTACGCCTCGTACTGTGCGGACGGAATGACCATCGGCGCACCATACCGCCCTCGCACAATGCGCTGGTGGTTTTTCTTTGTCACCGGCGCGATGGGTATCACGATTTTTCGCACGTTTTCCCTCCTCAATCGACTATCCGGCCAGTAGCCGGGAAGAATGTCGCCTCCACCATGCCGGTGGGGCCTCGCCGGTTTTTGTCCAGGTACAGCTGGAGCATCACCGGGTCCCACGGATTCCCATCCGATTCCGTCGGCGGTCGGTGCAGTAGCGTCACGGTGTCCGCGTCCTGCTCGATTGCGCCGGATTCCCGAAGGTTTGCCATGGTGGCCCGGAAGCTCCCGCTCCGATCACTTGCGGCGGCTCTGTTAAGCTGGCAGAGCACCACCACCGGGATTTTTAGGCGCATGGCAAGCATTTTCAGCGCCCGGCTGTTGCGTGTGGTCGCCTCGTACAGCGTCATGCGTTTGCTCTCAGGCTCCATCAGTCCCAGGTGGTCCAGGATAATCAGCCCCGGGCGCTCTTTGTAAGCCAGCGCTGTAACGTCGCCCATGTCCATGTTTGGCCGCTTGTTAAACAGCAGCGGGAGGTCGGCGCATTCCGCCGCACCCTGCGCAAACTTGGCATATTCGTCCTCAGGGAGGGCCGCGCCGAAGATCAGCTTGCGTGAGGACATACCCGCCGCATTTGCCGTGATCCTCGCGGCGCAGTCCTCCGGATCCATCTCCAGGGAGATATACAGCACTTTCGTTCCGCGCTGTGCGGCGCTGAGTGCGATTTGCATGGCCACGGCGGACTTGCCCACCGCTGGCCGAGCGGCGATGATATGCATCCCGCCATTGATGTACCCGCCACCCAGCATTTTGTCGTAGTTTCTCAGCCCCGTGCGGCAAAATGGCCGCTCTTTTGCGGTGTAACCTTCGTCCACGTGCGTCTTTAGCCCCGTAATGGCCTCTGCGAGACTCACCACGCGTTTTGTTGACGAAGTGAGGGTAAGTTCACCCACCGTTTCTGAAACGTGCTGTAAGGCTTCCTGCGGGGCAATATCGGCATTTCTCAACTCCTCGCCCAAATCACGCAGCCGACGGCCCAGAGAAGCGTCCTTGACGCCCCGGACATACTCAGACAGGACGGCGGAGGATGAAACCACTTCCATGCACTGTATCAGGAGATCGTTCGTGACCCCCTCGCATTCCCGGGCGGCTTCGTCCCGGACGGTCGCTGCATCCGCCGGTTCCCCGGCGTCGTTCCGGCGCTGTATGGCGCGGAACACAGCGGCAAAGGCCGGGTGCAGGAAATCATCCGGGCGAAGCTCTGCGGCTTCCGGGTACGCCTCAGGGTCGATCAGCAGAGCGCCGATGGTGCTGTACTCGCACAGAAAAGCATCCATGTCAGCCCTCCACGATTTCCCACTCGCCGGTGTCGTGGTTGTACTTCCGTACCGGCTCGGCTGGCTTCGCCGGTGCTCCACGCCCTCGGTCCTGCTCCCTGGAAAGCCAGCCATTCACGAACCGGAGAATCCCGCGCCTTGTTTTGCGCTTTGCCGGGTTGGCATTGAGCCAGCCCTTCATGGCTCTGAGCTGTTGCATAACGTCAACAGCTGGGTAAAGGCTTCCCCATTCTGCGGCCTGCTCTTGCGTTACGGGATAAATATCCCCATCATTCAGCGGAAGCTCGACGACTGGCGGCGCATGAGTCGCTTGCGGCTCTGCGCTTATATCCGGATTGGATTCGGATTCGGATTGGATTAAGGCCGCAGATTGCGGCAACTCGCCGCAACTCGCCGCAGATTGCGGCGGAATGTAGTTTTCCAATGGTTCGGGGTATTTCGGTTTGCAATCTCTGACACGCTGATGCTTGACCCACCCGGGGAACAAAAAGTAGGGTTTCCCGTCCACTGTGTAGAGAGAGACGCAGCCCTTTGCCGCCAAAACTTGGAGCGCAGCATCGATGTCCTTGATGGATAACCTTTCCCGGAACGGGAAAACACGTCCTTTTATGATTGCGGGGCGGGCATCTCCGCGCCCCGCGTCATCTGCTTGGGTAATCAATCCGATCCACAGCCGAAATTCAAAGTCCGTCAGCCCAGCGATCTTCTCGCTGGAGCACATACTTTCTTTGATGATTCTATTCGGCATCTTCGCACCGCCTTAAAACGGCAGGTCGCCGTCGTCCTCGATTTCACAGAAATCGTCGGCGGGTGCGGGCTGTTTCTTGTCCTCCTGCTTGGAGTCGCCGAAGTACATCCGGTCGGCCACCACCTCGCTGGTCTTGCGCTTGTTGCCGTCCTTGTCCTGCCAGTTTCGGACCTGCAAGCGGCCCTCTACGATGGCCATGCGGCCCTTGGTGAAGTAGTTGGCGGCAAACTCTGCCGTCTTGCCCCAAACCACCACGTCGATGAAATCGGTTTCCTTCTCGCCGTTCTGGGGCTTGAAATCCCGGTCACAGGCCAGGGTGAGGGAAGCGACGGCGGTGCCGGTCTGGGTGTGGCGCATCTCGGGGTCCCGGGTCAACCGGCCCATGATGATGATCTTGTTCAGCATTCCGCCACCTCCAGCCGCTCCGTGTACTTCTCAATGTCGGCGGCCTTGAAGTACACCCGGGGATTGCCCCGGGCCACATGATATCCCTGGAGCACCCCGTCACGCCGGAGCTCGTCCAGCATATCCGGGCTGATACTCAGCATCCGGGCCGTTTCCAGGCGGGTGTAAAGCATTTTCTTGTCCATGTCGTCCTCCTAAATGTAAGATTTCCCAAATTCACGGCGGAAGTCGTCCTCCGTCCATCCCTGGTCACGCATGATGGTCAGCTGGCCATACCGGCGCAGTCTGCGCATCTGGTCCCCGTTGCGGTGCACGGCGGCCTTGCCGTTGCGGTGGCACCTGTCGCCGCACAGCCATACCACAGCGCCGTATTTCTCGCTCTTGGCCCGGTATGCCCCGCCGAAGATATGATGGCGTTCCAGCGGGTCATCCGCCCCGTTTCTGCCGCAGATGAAACATCTGCGTTCCATGTAATCACCTCGGTTCGTCCGGCTCAAACTCCGGGCACTTTTCGATCCGATAGGATTTGTATGCGCCTCCGCATTTGCTGGGGTCCACGGATGTCTCTACGGCGTCCCAACCGGGGACGGGGGTAAAGCTCTGGCTCCAGGAACAGCCGCCGCAGGCGTGTTTACAGCCCCAACATGGCTGCGTTTTCCGGCCATCGCCGAATATCTCGTCTGCGGGCCATTCGGCCACCAACCGGCTGCGGATGAGTTTTGCGGGGATTTTCGTGATAACTGCCCACTCGCTGATGGTCCGCGTCTTGCCGCGCCATGTGATAGGCGGCGTAGGTTGCGGCGCGTACTGGCATCCGCAGTGCCGCGCACGGCCCTTGCGTAGCCGGGTTGAGTCTACGTGGATGGTCTTGCCGCAATCACACCGGCACTCCCATTTGGCGCAGCCATTCGGGCTGGTGCCATCGCGGCGCACTGCGACGAGCATCCCAAACCGCTGGCCCGCCATGTCTTTCGCTTTACTGCCCATCGTCTCGCCCCCATTCCCGCTTCATCGCTGCCAGCTTCTGAGGCGGCAGATGCTCGATTCCGGCGGACTCGCAGTCCGATACAATCTGGTCGATCAACCGGCTCATTTGCTCTGTATCGTAAGAGCTGGAGCCGTACCATACCGTCACATTCACGCACCCAGGGATTTTGCTGGGTCCTCGCTCGGCCATCCACCCGATACCCTGCGCCGTCCAGCGGCGGATGAAATCATCTGCGGCCCGCTCCACCATGCACAGCACGTCGCTCACGCCGCCGATGGTCCTGATCTCCTCCCGGTATATCGCTTCCCGGGGGAGGTTGTAGTGCGCGGCCAGCTTGTCCAGGAGCACCCAGCAGTAGGCGTTTGCATCGAGGCTCCGGCCCTTGCGCCTGATTTGGGCGACGTGCTCTTTATCGGCCTGATACTCGTCGCAGGCGTTCATGGCCACCTGGGGGGACTGCACCCGCAGGCACAGCCACGCCCCATCGCTGTCCTGTTGCCAGCGGACGGCGGAAACATCAACCTGTACCATTTTCGTGTTCCTTTTTCGCCGCCCTCATGCAGTCGCCGCAGAGCGGCATACCGTAACGGGATTGTGCATATTTGGCCATGTCCTTGGGTTGCCAGGTTTCGCCGCTACGCTTCTTCACCGGCGCAATCATCGCGCCGCATCGCCCACACACAGGGTTCCGATCCTTCTCGTCCAGCTCGGCAGATGATACCTTGTCCGGGTCCTCGCCGGTGGGCAGGGCGAAGGTTCTCAGCCACATATACTTAAAGGCGTAGGTCATGGCCTTGCCGCTCCCCTTGTCCTGGGTGTCTGCACCGTCGCCGCAAGATGCGATTTCGATGGATTCCTCGGGGTTCTCCACGTTCACCATGCGGTACACCACGTCCACATGAGTGATGTTGCCGGTGCGGTTCGCAACCTGCGAAATCGGAAAAACAACCAGTTTGTGCTTCAGCATCTCGGCCCGCATGATGGAAGTGACCTTCTCCTCGCTCAGGGCCTTATAACTGGTGGAGCCGAACGATACATGGTCGTCTTTTGCAAGATATTGCACGTCCTGCATGATGGCCGCGATTTTTTCATAGATGTTCAATGCTCATCCTCCTCTTCCAGAATTTTCAGGGGGCAATATGCCCCGATCCCGCGCGTGTCCAGCAGATACTCGCCCGTCCGGCGGCACTGGTTGCGGGAGTATGTTTCCAGCAGAGGGCAGAGTTTGCAGGACATTTCGCCCTCCGGGAAATAGATATCTACCGTCGCCCTGATATAGCGGGCCACTCCGTTTTCATGCATGGGTTACTCCGTGGGGACTTCCGCCCCGACAATCATGCAGTCGAGGCTGGACCCCTCGATCAGGTCGGCCAGGTACTCGCGCTCATCCCGCGTAAAGTCGTGCAGGAACAGTCTCAGCATGCCGCGGACGCGCTGGCCGCATTTATGGCACACCCGGTCATCACGATTTTTGAGACTGTGGCATACCGGGCACTCATCGGCCAGGTACTCGCTGGGATTGCCCATCTCAAAGCCGCAGCGGGGGCAGTAGAATGCCGTGCTAGGGCCGTATTCCGCGGACTCCTCATGCTCCACGCGCGGGGTATCAAACGCCGCGTGGCAGCAGTCGCAAATATACGTCATCATTCGTCCTCCTCGTCATCGTCCGGGATATCAACATAGCCCCACCGGCTATCCTTGGTTTTGCCCGTGTATGCCCGGTAGAATCCGCGCTTTGCGCTTGCGTGCTTAATGCCAACCAGGTCTGCCAGCTCTTCCAGGCTGTCTGCCTGATGGATTGGCAGGCGGAACCTGTCCCGGGTGCAGTACTGATATACCCTCATCGCGCATCCCGGGACATGGCCAGCCGGGTCATGCCGGTTTCGATCGCGTCCAGGGCATCCACCATTTCGCCCCGCTTGGCCGGGGGCTTCGGGGCCTGCGCCACCATCTCACGGTGTGCGTCGTTGGCCTTAATCAGGGCCTGGATGTGCGTGTTTTGGTTGTCTATGGCATCTGCGGCATCCCGGACGAGTTGCCCGATACAGGTCCCGTCCCAACGGGTGTCGGCGTAGGGGCACGTTCTGGGGCACGGTTTGCCAGGCTCTACGCAAGCCCGCAGTGCAATGGCGATATCGGCGGGTGATAGGCGTTTCCTCATCGCTTGCCCTCCATCCAGTCCACCAGCTTCAGCAGCCCGGAAACGCATGCCCCCACGCCGATGAAGCAGAAGATCCATACGATAGTCATCAGAGTTCCTCCCTTTCCTCAAGCCACCTGTCCACCAGGCGCTTGAAAATCATAAACACCCGACTCCGTCCAGTCTCGATACACAAGCCGCACGGC
>ERZ773111.778-NODE-778-length-18217-cov-15.276181_pt1 | contig 18217 bp, 15 predicted proteins | sample MGYA00580567_ERZ773111 | MGnify/ENA primary metagenome ERZ773111 (study PRJEB29015, sample SAMEA2737875) | human gut metagenome | biome: human gut; feature: human-associated habitat; material: faeces | place: China | collected 2012 ...
AGGCCAGTAATGGGTTAAGTGATAACAGGTGTCTGGAAATATAGGGGCAAATCCAGCTAACGCGCGGGCCCCGAATCTCACCGTTCTGAAACCACAACAAAAAAACATCAGGAATAAAAAACACCACACAAACACAGCACTGTACCCCCCCTCATAACTGAAAAGCGCCGCCGCCCCCGCCCGAAGGGCGGGAACAACATCGCTTTTAATTATGAATGTTGTAAGTACATTGTCATCGCTGTCAGTCTTCTGGCTGGAAGTCCTCAGTACACGCTCGTAAGCGGCCCTCACGGCCCGCTAACGCGGAGATACGCCCCGACTTCGGGTAAACCCTCGTCGGGACCACTCCGACCGCGCATAAAGGCTCTGTCATGGCTGAAAACGGGTATGGCTTAGCAGGGCCGGGGGTGGGTAAGGTGAAATCTATCAGTCAGTACCGGCTTACGCCGGGCTTCGGCGGTTTTACTCCGGTATCATATGAAACAACAGAGTGCCGCCTTCCATGCCGCTGGCGCGGCATCAGGACAACTGAAGAGTGACGGCGCACATTAACATCAAACAGACTTGTTAAGCAGTCTTTCAGGGTGTAATCTGAAGACCTGTTAAATAGTCTCAGAGGTGTGTTATGCCCAGTATCATTTTGTCTGACACCAGTGCAAGCGTCAGTGAGCTGAAAAAAAATCCGATGGCAACTGTCAGTGCCGGAGAGGGGTATCCTGTTGCCATTCTTAACCGGAATCAGCCAGCATTCTACTGTGTCCCTGCTGAGCTCTATGAAAGAATGCTTGATGCCTTGGATGACCAGGAGCTGGTAAAACTGGTTACTGAACGCAGCAGTCAGCCTCTGCATGATGTGGACCTGGACAGTTATTTATGACTTATACAGTAAAATTCCGGGATGATGCACTGAAAGAATGGCTCAGACTGGACAAGACCATTCAGCAGCAGTTCGCAAAAAAACTGAAAAAATGCAGTGAAAATCCTCATATAGCTTCTGCAAAACTACGTGGATTAAAGGACTGCTATAAAATCAAACTTCGCGCATCAGGTTTTCGTCTGGTTTATCAGGTTATTGATGATATGTTAATTATTGCGGTCGTCGCAGTAGGTAAACGTGAACGCAGCAACGTTTATCATCTCGCCAGTGAACGGATGAAATAATATCCTGGTCAGCACTCTTTCTTACCTGCTTCCATTTTTTCAGTGATTCTTTTCCTGCATGCAGAAAAAAAGCCTACCCTGTGGGCAGGCATAACAGACAATCGCACAGTCAGTGTTGAAATTAATGATGTCACGCATTATACCCGGTGGATACACAAACCATCCCTGCAAATGCATTGGCATCCTAATCAACGTCTGAAACAACTGCAATGGCCGGACCTGTGATTTCAGAGAAAGTTATTATGTTTATTGAATATAACCGAAGTGATAAATAAAAGTATTATCACCTTTAATATTTATGCTTATTGCGTGGTTTTATCTGGTTATATAAAGCACAGATGTTCTTATTATTTTCTGAAAAATAACCATATGGATCGATTTCCCCCACCCAGCCGAAGCGGTTCGGCTCGTTCGGCGTGTCGTCGACACTGAAGCGCTTATCCATTTCGTTCCAGCGGTAAGAGTTGTCGCTGTCGCTGACGAATGCCATCGGGTCGCTAAACAGCGTGATCCGCCATGCGATCAAAAAGCGTAAGTGTTTCCGACAGACGAGCCGGTGAAAAAAGTGGTGTGTCTGGCAATACAGGCATCGTCCCCGAAATGGACGATGCCGTTGAAGGACTGGGGTATGGCAATAAGCCGCTTTATTATCGGATTCAGTGACCGCCTGGACGGTTACTTTTGAGAAAAGGCATTTACACACAATCCTAAACAGACTCCTATATTTCAGATTTTGTTATCAACGCATTTCAAATCTCTTAGAAATCATTACTGTCGTCATATTTTCCGAGGCAGCTCACCACCTAACTATGTCTTATCAACAATATTTTGTGAAGGATATTTATAATGTAAAGACACATCAGAAACGATATTCCACACTCAACATGGCAGATGTATTATGGTATCCATGTTCTCCAAGTTGAATGCCTGCATCAGCCCGGAATGCTACTTCTGGTGTTATCATTCCCACAACACCACCATTTATTTCTCCGATATCACGCGCACCATCCTGGTATATACTTACACCATTCATACTGGTGCCGAAAACACGACTATTGTGCAACCAGTGTGCCTCCACAAATGGTCTGAACGGAACCGCATACCGCGTATTTTTACCGTTTTTGCTGGTAAGCCATGTTCTTGCTCCCAGGCGGGTGAGAATATTTCCGTTACCGGTATTTTCAATACTGGTTCCGTTACTTTCATGATATTTGTCTGATTTTACATTCATCCGGACAACCTGAAGCTGCGGCTGAACATACCATTCATGACTTCCCTTGTAATTGTCGGTAAACTCTCCAGCCTTCCATGAATATCCTGCTTCCAGAGATACCGTAAACCCTTTTGACTTCCATGACTCAGCAGGCAGCCGTTCTCCATTTATATGATTATCAAACCAGCTGTATTGCAGCCAGCTATCAAGATAAGAACCATTGTGTGTTTCATCATTGGCATACCATGTTGCATAAAGACCCGCTGTGTATCCATTCATTCTTCCTTCCGAATGGTATCCGGTGCTCAGGGCATTCGTACTGTTATTATTATGACCATAGCCAGCCATCATACCTGTATGCCAGCGATCGGTACCATTCAGGCTCCACTGAGCTATATCTCCCCCTATTAACACAACGTAGCTATTCCCCCGGGTTCTCAGCTGACTACTGTTGTCACGCCAGCGATTATGTTTTCCTTTATTATACATCCAGATACCTGCTTCATTTTCTTCTCCTGTCATGTGGCTGATATACAACTCCTGTCCCTGTCGTTCATACAGATTCGTTACAAACAGATTATTTGCAGCAGCAATACTGGCAACATAGCTACCTGCCTCAGGACGCAAATTATTATCATGGTTTTCCGGTACAGCTTCAGGTTGTGGTACAGCTTCAGGTTGTGGTACAGCTTCAGGTTGTGGTACAGGAATGTCTTTTCTGCTAATCAGATACCAGTTAGTGCTGTTAATCCCCTGACCACGTTTCAGTATGTAATCATAAGCTCCGGCTGTAATACGTTCCGTCTGAATGAATTCAGCATTATCAGCATTGCCACTGACGTGAATCACTTCAATCCCATTAAGTGTCTCTGCACCAGTACCACCGGCCTGAGTAACAGCGACACGGGTACGGCCACTGGCATTACCTTTAATCACCAGACGATCTGTTTTCGAATTGTCACCACCTGTTTCTGTCTGGAGGAGAATAAGTCCATTTCTGCCAGTGTAATTCCCTCCGACAGTCAGTATATTACCCGGCATATATGTAGTGAGATCGACTATACCACTATTGCTCAGATTTCCTGCAACGCCCCCAAACCCGGAGAGTTTGCCCTGCTCTTCAACAATGACCTGGTTACTGCCGAGCATCACCGGTGCATCTGCGTTCCCCAGTATCACTGTCCCCTGAATAATATCTGTCATCCCGGTCCATTTTGCGTTATCGCTAATGTTCAGTGCACCTGCTCCCGTCTTGCGAACATTACCATAACCACTGATATTGTTGGTAAGCTGCCATGCTGATGTACTGTTCAGAGTTAATGTGCCATAGTTATCAACAAAGGCTGTCCCCAGATTATCAGCCGTGGATACAGCCAAATGAGCCCCCTTATTCACGGTAAAAACACCGGAAAAATTACGATTATTACCCGTTATATCAAGCATTCCCCCATTTATGTTCAGAGAACCATCCCCTGCAATAGTACCTGCAGATTCTCCTCCATTATTCAGTATCAGGCTTCCGCCATGAATGTTCAGCACAGAGCCTGCAGCCGTCAGTAGTTTGCTTATTGTCTGAGGATACCCATTCATATCCAGTTCTGCGCCACGGGATAAATATAAATACTCAGTCCGACCAAGAGCATCAGGTGCAGCAAGAATTAATACGCCAGATTTAACCTCTGTATTTCCTGTATAATTGTTTGTTGCAGAAAGTATAAGAGTACCATTACCTGATTTTGTCAGACTTTTGCCGTCCCAGCCATCATATAATAAAGGTGAAAGATTATCGGAAAGAGAAACGCCTATGTTCAGAGTGGCATCTTTTTCTATATTAAAGGTTCCATATCCCATGCCTTTTGTATTATTCCATCTCAGCATGGATATCAGTTTGTTATCGTCGTCATTTAAAGACGTATAAACATAACTTTCAGCACCTTCTGTCAGTAATACATTGTATTGTACAATGTGACTATTATCAGCGATCGAGATACCTGTGTCTGACGACAATAATGTGTAATAGTCCTGAGTCCAGTTCTTAATTGATGTGTCTATATTAAGCCATGAATCACTTTTTAATGTAATAGTATTTGCGTGAACATTAGCATTTCCTACAGACAGGTTCATAGATGCGTCTTCATCAATACTTATATTTCCGTTAAAAATGGAGTTCTTGCCTGACAGATAAACAGATGAGCCATTCCCAATCATTAGCCCACCATTAATTGCTGTTGCGTTATTGATGTTTTTAATAATTAATTCATTTGTACCATTAACAGGTATACTAGCTAGTTTAATATCACCATTAATCACAGAATCTGAATAAATATCTAATGAATTATACCCGCCAGAAAAAATTATTGATGTATTATAAGCATCTTTTTGGCTATTATATAATCCTGAAAGATTACCATAATTATTAATATGGATATCTTCTCCATAAACAGAGCAACCACCGTCGGGGCCATATCCCCCCTGAACAATACCGTTATTATTCAAAGTGATTTGATTTCCAGAAATAGCATCTCCCCCTTGTTTTATTCCATATCCTCCAGATATCATGTTGTCGTTAGTAATGAAAAGATTACTACCATTAATACCATCACCACCGTTTACGCCATTACCGCCCAATATTCCTCCGGAATTATGCACTGTAATATTGCTACCGGTTACACCGGAACCACCTGTCCCACCTACATCATCACCTCCGTATATACTTCTGTAATTATCAACTATAATATCATCCCCGCTTAACCCTGCACCTCCGCTACTTCCTGAGCCACCAAGACCATTACCCCCATATACATTTCTGTAATTGTTTATAGATATTTTGTTGCCACTAACAGCAATTCCACCATTATATCCATCTCCTCCCCAAACACTACCATTATTATTTAGCGTAAAGTTTTCACCGTAGACACCTGCACCACCGATTGATGTATTGCTTGTTCCTCCTTTGATGTTAATACTGCTTTCAACAGATAGTATATTTTGAGTATAACTTGTTTTATACGGCACGCTGATATTAAGCGCCGCGTTTCCATCAACACCTGTAATACTCCTGGTTATACTTTTAGGTATACCATTACCATTCAGTTGTATTGTTTGCGCACCAGAAAAATGAGACTGCACAGAATAAATTACACTGACCAGAAATTGTAAAATTCGTATATTCTTATTCATACTGTTTTTTCTTTAGTGATGCATTTTTTATCAACCATACAAGCACATTATTTCATTGATACTAATCACATCAGGATGAATGTTTTTTCTCAATAGAAATAAGTGTCTTTATTCCTTACCAATTTATTCTGGTTATTCCTCTTATCCAGACGTCTCGTGATACTCCCTGTATTTATTATAGAGTATATATATGTACTGCGTTTAAATCATGAAGACGACAACCTGTTTTACATAAATTATTCCTAAGTATTTTTCCAGAGAAGACCTAGGTATAATGATGTGCACTGTCTGGTTTTCTTACAACTGACTTAGCGATCTGCATATCCGTGATAACGCCTGAATAAATAGGACGAGAGAACTCTTAACCAAATAATCTAACACTTTTAATCGACAGGAATTAAAAACCCGGGGAGGTTAAAAAAACACAAAAAAATGGATGTTTATTCAACTCTGGTTACGTACCATGAGGACTGCATCCACAATGCACCGGCAATTAAATGGCTTTCATTGATTGATTTTTTATATCTGTGATGATTTTTTGCTCCATTCCTCAAAAAATGGACGCAACTTCCCCTCTGCGGCTCTCAGCTGTATACCCGCTGTCGTGCCAGTGGCTCATGCATCATGACCAGCTCTGCCAGACGGTAGCCCCGCTTCAGCCCCGTAAACCGCATCTGACCTCCGCACAGGATGCACTTCAGCGGGTCAACCTTCAGTAACCGCTGATACCCCCTTCTCCGCCTGATTTGCATCGCCGTTTTTCTCTCCGTTTCTGTTATGACGTACACAACATTTTCCAGTAACCGGCGCTTCACCGGACTCAGGAACCCGTTGTCAACGCCACGATGTTTGACCGTTCTGGGGATGCGGACGATTTCCTGGACTGCTTTATCATTCCAGCCCGCATTGTTGGCGGTACATTTTGGGGCTGACTGCACCCGGCGATAATTTTATACGCCGCTCGTTATACCATCTGATGTAAGTATCCACTTGCTGCATGAACTTTTCTGGCGTGATGCCCGACCATTTACGCCCATAATACATTTCCGTTTTCAGTCTGCCGAAAAAGCCTTCGCATGCCGCATTATCAGGTGAACATCCTTTGCGGGACATTGAGCGAATAAGACCTTCTGCATTCACTCTTTCCAGCCAGCCTGACCAGCGATAATGCCCACCTCTGTCACTGTGTATCACCGGTCGTTCGCCAGCATTTAACGTTTCGACAGCGCTATCCAGCATAGTGTTGACCAGTTCAGCATCGGGGCGTGTACTGAGAGACCAGCTCACAACTTTTCCATCGAAGCAGTCCACCACCGATGATAGCCAGACTTTACCTGCAGGGAGGTGGAACTCCGTGATATCTGTCAGCCATTTCTGATTAGGTTGCTCCGCCTTAAAATCTCTGGCGATAAGGTTATCCGGAGCCGGTCCGATTTCTCCGCAATATGAGCTGTAGCGGCGACGACGGTTACGGCTGACGACAAGCTGTTCTTCCACCATAAGTCTGCGTACAACCTTTTCTGATAGCCGCCCCCCCTCATGTAGCCGCCCCCCTCATGCCTGAGCATCGCATGCAGGCGACGATAGCCATAACACTGATAATTACTGTTAAATATATCTGTCAGCATCGTACGTATCGTGGCGTATTTATCACCGGCTTTCAGTGCAGCCCGGTGATAAAAATAACTGCTACGGGCAAGGCCCAGAACATGCAGTAATTCTGTCAGGGGATATGTTTGTCTCAGGGCATCAGCGATCTTCGTTTTCTCTCTGTTGTTCAGGTGACTGATACTGATGCCCGGGTCTTTTTTTATGATTTCCTCCGCCTTTTTCAGAATATCCAGCTCCATCTGCCGGCGGCGTATTTCCTGATTCAGTCGGGCGACTTCCTCCCGCAACGCATCGCGTTCTGCCTCCAGGGAAGGTTCGTTATGTTTACGCATAGTCTGGTAAGCACTGTTGCCGATAATTTTATCTTTCCATTTATACAATACCGCACGACTGACACCAATACGCCTGGCGATTTCACTGGCTGATACTTGTCGTGTACAGAGTGCCATGACAGCCTGACGTTTGACTTCTGGTTCAAAGGGCGCAACCGGGTTGGCCTTACTGGTAAATATACGTCGTCTGTCGGGATAAAGTTCATTAACCCAGCGAGCGAGTACATCAGTGCAGGGATAACCCAGGGCTCTGCTGGTAAACGCCAGGCAGCAGCCGTGGTTAAGATAATGTTCAACGGCAACCTGTTTTTGCTCATCGGAGTAACGGTGCTTATGACGAATGGATTCTTTTGCGCCACCACCTGCTTCCCATGAGCGGATCCAACGCCGCAGATTTCTTTTCGAAGGGTAGCCCAGTTCGCGTACGACGGGAGCCAGCTTCTTACCATATTTGAAATAAAGCTCAATGGCGCGGATTTTTTCTTCTTCAGTAAACATGTTTTATCTCCTGAGAGTCCAGGAAATCGTCCGCATCCCCATTTACCGTCTTATATCTGTAGTGGTCAAGTAATATTGGCCACGGTTTTACAGTAAAAACGGTATCTGTTCTCTGATTCTTCCGGCGTCAACCCACCGTTGTAATGGTGAGGCCTGACGCTATTGTAATAATTCAGGATATAACCGCTAATTTGTTGCCGGGCCTCGTCCTTGCCTACGTAACCATCCGTCGGCACCCATTCTGTTTTCAGACTGCGGAAGAAGCGTTCCATAGGACTGTTATCCCAGCAGTTTCCCCGTCGGCTGACACTTTGCTTTATCCTGTAACGCCAGAGAAGCTGTTGATATTTCAGTCCTGTATACTGACTTCCCTGGTCGCTATGGAACATGACGTCCCGCGGCTGACCACGCACCTCATACGCCATCCGCAAGGCACTGCTTATCAGTGCAGTATCGGCATTCGCTGACAGGCTCCAGCCGATAACCCTGCGGGCAAAAAGATCCATGACGACCGCCAGATAGCACCAGCGATTTCCTGCCCAGAGTAGAGTAAGAGGCAGGGCGTAGTCGGACTATTTCCCTGCCTCTCCTCCCCGAACCGGACGTGCACCTTTCAGCGCATCCGGCTCTCCATTTAAATGCTGGCGAACGCCATTGCCACTTCTGTAAAGCGCGATGTATACGTGTTTCTGGTCTCCGTCCTCAGATAGGGATTACCTTCGGGTAGCCGCCAGCGGAACAGCTTCTTGCCTTGCCCCACCAACCGGTACAGTATTTCGCCGCTGAGCTTGCCGTGATTGGTTTTACCAAATAAAACCCACGTTTTGCTCTGACCCGGTTTCGGTGATTTACACCACCACCTCATCAGGGAAGCGATACCTGTACGGTATTTGCGGGCCAGCCAGTGAGCCAGCTTCCAGAACACGACACGGTCGATATAACTGAAGACTTTGGCCTTAAAATCAACGAACTGATAGAACATGGCCCAGCCTTTCAGTTTTCGGTTGAGTTGTTCAGCCATATCGACTTTGCTTTCACTGTAGTTGCCTGATAACAGTGCTGTCAGCGATGCGGCGAAGTTTCTGGCTTTCTCCTGCGGGATCGTTGAGACCACTCGCATCTCGCCATAACGACTGCGTTTGCGAATGAGCCTGTGCCCCAGAAAGATAAAGCCGTCATTAACATGGGTGATTTTAGTCTTATCCATGTTCAGCCTGAGTTTCAGACTGCCTTCGAGCACACCCCGACACTCCTCCCTGATGGCTTCCGCCTGTGCTTTGGTGCCTTTGACGATGAGGACAAAATCATCGGCATAGCGGCAGTACGCCACCGCGGGTTTCCACTGCCAGTTTTCTCTGACCGCCGTACTTCGGCCCCGTTGGATACTGTTATTCCAGTACCACCGATCTTTTCTGGCTTTCCCGCTCAGGTAGCGCTCATGCAGGTATTGATCGAACTCATTCAGCATGATGTTCGATAATAGCGGCGATATAACACCGCCCTGTGGCACACCTTCACTGGCCGCCCGAAAGAGACCGACATCGATATGTCCCGCCTTGATGGTTTTCCACAGCAGAGTCATGAAACGTGCGTCACTGATCCTGCGGCGTACAGCCTTCATCAGCAGTCGATGATGTACGGTGTCGAAGTAACTGGACAGGTCGCCTTCAATCACCCAGCGTCCCCGGGTTTCACCACAGTCTGTGAGCTGTAATTTCACCGTGCGGATCGCGTGGTGGACACTGCGCTCAGGCCGGAAGCCATATGAGAGCGTATGAAAATCACTCTCCCATATCGGCTCCATCGCCATCAGCATGGCCCGCTGAACAATACGATCCCGCAACGCGGGGATACCCAGTGGTCGCAGTTTGCCGTTGCTTTTAGGGATGTAAACCCGTCTGGCGGGCAAGGGCTGGTAGTGGCCTGAGAGTAATTCATCCCTGAGGATTTGCAGCTCAACAGCCAGTCTGGCCTGTAGCATTGTTTTGTTCACGCCATCAACGCCGGGGGTATGGGCCCCCTTTGATGAAAGCGTGATCCGCGCCGCTTCAGCCAGCCATTCTGGTTGTGTTATCAGACGCAGCAGCCGTTGAATCCGTAGGGACGGATCGGTGGCTGCCCATGTGGCAAGCTTGCGTTGCATTTCGCTGATTATCAAAGGTCTTCACCTCGTTAGGTCAGTTAATTCACGTCGCAAACACATTCAAACTGCTTCCCTTCGCCATGTAATGGGCTTTCCCCATCGCGGACTACTACGGAAGCTCCGCCAGCCAGCGCGTCATCGGAGCCATGCCCCCTTAACATCCGTCGCTGACCTTCCCCGGTTTACCTGCCTGGACTCAGGCATACTGAGGAGGCTGCCCGTCGCACTCTTTATCCTTGCTTGCCGCAAGTTGGCAGAAGTCAGCAACGCAAGCGTGATAGACGCTGCTGCCCCGGTGTTTCGCATACATGTCAAAACACCTTCGACCGGCAGTGCTTACGTATCACTGCCAGTTCCTCCTGCACGGCCTGTCAGATCACGTAGGCCGTGGTGACGTTTTCAACCCACAGAGGCGGATTAACGGGTTCATGTTCTTCAGCCTTTCAGTACTTAACCTTGAGGATCATCTCGGCTTAGTGATCTCGCCTCAATCCCCGTTGTCAGCGGGTTACATCACCCTGCGGGCATGCCGCAGGTCACTGCCGCTCAGGTTCTCCACCGTCACACCCGGTGGGATTGTTGGGTTTCTCATCGTGAGTTACCGGTTCAATATTCCAGACAGACTCGCGGTTCATTTAAGCATCCATGCCCGCCCTGAACTCCGGGCACACTATACGTAATATCTCCGCACCATACCCTGTCTGGCTCCGGTACAGCGAACTGACGCTCGAGCAGATTCGGCAAACACGTATGCTCCTGACAGGCATTTTTGTATTGATGTTTTCCGGGCTGACAACTGCTCAGGTTCAGGTATTTCATCAGCCGCCCGGCACGATAACGGCTCATCGGGACGCCGTTTTGGGTCAGCATTTCAGCCAGCGTGCGCGCGCCTGCAGAGCCCCGGCTCTGGTTCCATGCCCGGCGTATTTCGCTGCACAACCTGACGCGAGCCGAATTAACCGTATCGCGTCGTTTTCGCCAGTACCGGTAACTGCTACGGTGTATTCCCAGTGCGGAACAGAGGCTGACAACTGAGTGGCTGTCACTCAGTCTGGAAACTATCGTAAACCATTCAGTGAGTCGGACATCAAGAGCGCGGTTGTAGATTCAATCTGTCAATGCAACACCCCTTTCAATTATCTCTTTCGGTGTTTTGAACTTCAGTGTCTTTCTCGGTCTGTTGTTTAATCATACTGAAGGAACCGAGGAAAACATCGATGCCGTTACAACCGACGGAAGCTTTAGGGAAAGACATGGACACTAAATTGGTGTTCACGTTTGTGGTGCGGTAGGAAAAGGAGCCACCAACCACACCGGTACGAGTGGCCGTTTCAAAACTGGCTGGGCTGGTTGTCGTCATCATGCCATTGAAAATATTACGCATGGCGTTATCTGCACCGGCATTTTGTGAAATTATCGCAGTGCAAACGACTAACGACAAAAGTAACTTTTTTGCACAAGCTTTGAAGTTAGCGTGCATATGGGCCTCCTAAACTGCCACCCGCATTCAGGTAGTTCACCGGGTCCGCCGTAGGCATATCGTACCCTTCCAATTTCTGATCCATTATTCGTTGCAATAAGAACGGGTCGGAGTCCATTTCTGATTTATTTACAGTAATTACGCCATCTTCGCCGATGGTATATTGACGCTTAACATCTAACGTGGACTGGAATGAGGCATCATCAATCAGGTTCATGCCCTTCGCAGCCCAAATAATGGTATTTTTGAGCTCCTCAACAGTAATCATACCTTCGCTAATTCGTTGCGCTGATGACCCGTCTTTCGACACAAGGAAAATAGTTGGCACTTCGCGAATTTTAAATTGATCAATAATCTGCGCATTAGGTACAGAAAAATCCTGGAACAACCCATTTTGTAAAGGTCTGCCATCCATGCTGACAGGAAGAATTTCGACAGAATAGTAATTCTGCATAAACTGGAGAGTTTGACTTTCTTCGTGGCAGAACTGACAGGTACTCTGGAAAAAGAAAAAGAGACCTGATTTTGTGAAAATATCTTTCATTACCGTTTGCTGGTTTTTTTCCACCACTGTACGGTGTGCATCAAGGGCTACCTTCTCAACCGGCTGTCTGCGTTTTTCTGACATCATTGGGTTTTTAAGAAAATAATCCTTCGACTTATCCGAAAAACGCGTACCGATGTCCAACATTAAACGTTGCGCTGTATAAAACCGTGATAAATTTTCAGGGGTCGGATTATCCATTGCCTGAGTCAAAAGCCGGGGCATATTGTCCTTTAGCCACTTTGAATTAAGCTCAATCTTTTCTTCTTGTACTGACTGAGGTGAAGATGAAAGTGGAGGCGTGGTCTCCATAATTTCTTCTTCAGTTTTCCGGGCCGGGTCGTCATACCAGAAAAAGCCTTTCTTAAAAGCCTGTCCTGACACGAAGGGGGTGTCTTTGATAAGGGACTGGTCTTCATTTGCATGGACCCCAGTTATAAACAAAGACATCAGCACTAACATCTTTGAAGGTATTAACGTTAATCGAGTCATTCACCGATCTCCTCATGGAATAGGGGTATGATGGCATAAAAAAAAACACCAAGAGTTCGATAACGGTGTAGATTTCATGAGTTAAAAAACAAGAAATGTGACTACAAACCCCCACTAAACGGCAGTTAATACCGTGCCCCGGTAAAACTTTACCTCTAAGAGAGAAGTGGATAAAAATATTTAAGAGTACAGAACTGTGAATCCGCAATATCATTCAGACAATAAATCACAGATTAAGAATGCCCACCTCAACTTGCTTATTACCACGTAGGGGATTTTATATAATTGATTACTAGCGAGAAGTAATGGTTGGGCAGTCTCACCACAAAACATCGTCTTATCATAGTCAGTATTGAATTAATGAATGAGAAATTATGTTAGTAATGCTTACATAAAATGAAGGCAAGAAGGATAGAGTAAACAAAGAACAACTACGCTTGGTAGTTATATTTAACACAATATGCTTGATATGCGTGAGAACGGAAGCTATCTGAAAATAAACAGCAACATGTAGTACATGTGGAAAAGTACGCAAGTCAAAAATTTTATAGATAAAGACGAAACCGTCTTTAGATTTTTGATCTCTGCTTAAAACCACTCACATAAAGTAATAACTAATCTAACTCCTCCTGGGAATACCGTACTATTGCAGATGCCGTTGACGACAATCTACACCGAGGGCAATGAGTATCGTTGGTATATGGAACAATGTAAGGGCGCTTACATTTCGCACAAGTTTCTAGCTCCTCAATTTCTTTCATTGACGTAAGAATTTCAATTATTTTATTTACCTCAGGGCGCATACGAAATAACCAAGGTTATGCAGCACGCTCATGATGCGGTTAAAGTCAATATTGCGAAAGCTGGATTCCGGATGAATAGGATCAAAACCGAAATAGTTTACAGCGACATCAATAACAGCAGAAAACGCTCTGCGGTTATCCGCGCGACGACTCCACCCACGAATGCCTTTTTTAACGTGTTGTTGAGGTTCGGACCTGAAATCAATATTTTCTGCAACATGATTGCCATAAAGTATTCTGATTGAATTTTTATTTGCACCAAGTGACATCGTTTTTGTAGCGCTCAATAATCTGCTAGCTTTAGTTTGATCGACTTTAGCCATATTCAATAATCCTTCAAGAGCACTTTATTTGCTAATGAGTTAAACACATCCTGACGGTGACACGTAAACATAGTGTCGTAACGCAGTAGTTCCATTAAGTCATCACTAACTTTACCCAAACGAATGTCGGCAGATAATTCGTATGCCCAGGCGAATACTTTAGATTTTAACGTAGTGCTATCATCCCCCAGTCCTGGCGTAAAGGCAATTGTTCGCGGAAAGAGAACAACATCGTTAATTGCTTTAAGTGATGAAACGCCAACATCTTTTATTGCATCTGCGGTGGCAGGCTTTAATCCAAAAAATATGCTGACAAACTCAGGTGCAAGCATTGACATAAAGAAGATTTGAATAAAGTAATCATTTTGTATATCTACACACTTAGAGCGTAACTGCTGAATTTTTGTCGGATTATAAAAGTCTTCCCGGCCACACAGTAAAGTAACTTTTTCCCCAGCATTGTAAATACCGAAGTCAGCATCGTCACTGTCATATTCTCGAATAACGTTAGTGTCACCATCGACAACAGCCATAAAAAATTATCCCAGGAAATCTCTTTGCCTAAAGAACGTGGAACGAGGAAACTTCCCGGACGAGTTTCAACTTCAAATGCATTATCAGTCATTGTCCCAAATCCGTCTCCAAATAGACGGCGTTGCAAGAGTGGAGACCCTGATTGATACGAAGAAGATCATGGATAGGCAATAACATTAGGAATGCACGGTAACTACGAATAATCGAAACCTCGGTACGTAATAGTTTACCAAGCAAGTTACGCGTTATGTTATCTGATTCTGACATGTCGGATTGTCCTTGAGTCAATACAATAGTACAACTCTTCTACATGAAATTAAAGTTTGGTTTTTTGAAGTATGAAAAGCTACTTTTGGAATTTTAATACTGCCGATTTGAGTCTTAAAACTAACCATTCAACCATTCGCCTTACTTGTAACACTTTTTAAACAAACTGACCAGAATTTTATCAAAAAAAACTGAGCTTGCTAACGAACTGTGAAGCGCTTAAAAAAATCGCAAAACTTGCACTGTTATCGGCAGAAAGCAGCAATAACCTTAGCGATAAGAGCGAGCTAGCATGAATATTTTTCCGATTGATTAACAATGGCTATTACATAGGGTCACTTTTTGCTGAAAAGTGGCCCTATGGAGCCTCGACATAGGGTCACTTCTTTGTGAAAAGTGACCCTATGTAGACAGGACATAGGGTCACTTTTTTAAAAAGTGGCACTATGCGCAAAAAACCTAGGGTCACTTTTGATTAAAAAGTGGCACTAGATATATGTATAACTTAGTAAGTAAAACAGCACTTTTCAAATCACCGGATCAGGAATACCCATTGCAGAAAAAGCTACTTTTCTGCCGAACATAAGTACACCCCGCTATGCCGTTCCCGAGCTCATCTGGTGTTATTCACTATCGGTATGCATCGCACCAACGACACGCCCCTCATAATTCTCAGAAAAAAATCACTGAAAAAAGTCCTGTTTGTGAAAAAAAATAAAAACCACTTCGGTATAGTGATTTCACATCAGGAGGTCACATGTCTAATTCGAAACTAATAAAGTCACTTGAATTATCGCACAGCTTAATGCGTTCACAAATCGAGGCTCTGCGGGAGGAGGCTGAAGACTTGTGTACAAATTACTGGATCGAGTGGAAAGAACGGAATCATCTGGAGATTAATTTACCCCGGCCTAGCAATACACTAAAACGTGAGTATCTGGGTTCGTATGCACCGAAACTAGAATTAATTGGTAATGCGAAAAAAGTCACTATCACCTGGCATAAGTTCAGTCCGTTTAAAACCAGGGCACCCAGCTATATGTCGAAACGGGTTTCTGCGATGAAAAACGGAAAATATTCAAAAAGCTGCTTTGTTAATCACGCGTCTTGGGAATATGAAATGATCGAAAAAACGGAGGGATTACTGGAACCCTACAGAGAATTACTTGAATTCTATCATGCTGCATATATCGAACTGGGACGAAAAATCCGTAAATACTCAAAATATGAGGTGGCACAATGACCGACGTATCAATAAATGAAACCGAGCAGAAAACTCCTGATGTAAATGCCCGCACCTCTCAGGCATCTGACAATACCCGCAAAGTCGTGCAAAGTAAAAATGAACTTTACGGCATGGCCACAGTAACCATTAAGCCAGGTACTCCCGATTTTAACCGTTTCCTTACGGCTCGGAATCGTTCCGTAATTAGAGGCTTTGATGATGTAAGTATTGCTATTTCATCATTATTCAGGACGGTTAATGCGGTAAGGCACCCCGAATTGGTGCAGGCAATTCAGGACTGGTTTAATGAATTGCACGACGAAAATAATTTAATGAAGGAGAATCTGGAACACCATATCGCCACTATTCACGTTGATGAAAGTGATCCATTCTTCTCATCAACTGAGTTTTCTCCGTTCCGATTTGAATCGGTCCAGTTAAACTTCAACAATCAAAATACAATGCGTTTTTATAAGCACATCTTTGAAATGAACAACCTTCTGACCCAGATGTACAAATTCAACTCTCTGGGTCAATTACCGGTTAGCGATTACAACGTAATGGCGCACAATATTATTCGAAGTCTCAACATGTATATCGAACGGGTTAAGAAAACACTTAACGTATCCCGTCGTGTAAAAGGTGCTTACAGTCCCGATGAGTTTATCGAAAAGGTAAAACAGTACAAAAGCGTGCAGGCTTATATTGCTGCGGAACTGTCTGGTAAACGCCGCTAAGGATTATTTGATGAATTTCAGGGCGATCTTCTTAAGTATGCAACGAGTTTTAGGTATCTTCTCCAGACGGGAGAATGATGTAGTTGAGTTAATAAAGCAGGACCCTTCGAGTCTTTCGCCATTTGCTCAGATTGTAGGGGATCAAAAATACACTGTGCCAGATCACCCGAATCTTGAAGTCCTGAAATTCATTGAATACCCAACCCGACCTGCGGGGATACAAACCTTTAATGAGCAGTCTATTCTTTCTCTTTATAGAGATAAACTGCACTCTATTTCTATGATGCTCGCAATAAGTGATGGTGACATCCGGGAGGATGCCTTTACCTTTACCAATCTGGTTTTAAAGCCACTGATTGAATACATCCGTTGGATTCATTTACTTCCTGCTTCAGAAAACCACCACCATAATGGTATTGGCGGGTTGTTATCTCACAGCCTGGAAGTGGCAATGATTTCTTTAAAAAATGCCAATCATTCTGAACTGCGCCCGATTGGGTATCAGGATGAAGAAGTCATTCGCCGAAAAGTCTATCTCTATGCCGCTTTTATCTGTGGTCTTGTGCATGATGCCGGGAAGGTATATGACATAGATATAGTAAGTCTCAATCTGAGTAAAACTTTAACATGGGCGCCAAGCTCGCAAAGCCTTCTTGACTGGGCGAGTGAAAACAATGTTGTCGAATACGAAATACATTGGCGGAAACGTATTCATAACCAACATAATATATGGTCCAGTGTTTTCCTTGAAAGAATATTAGATCCTGTCTGTATGTCATTCCTTGACCGGGTCAAAAAGGAACGCGTCTATGCAAAAATGGTTACGGCACTGAATGTCTATAACGACGGCAATGATTTTCTTTCCAAATGTGTAAGAACCTCAGATTACTATTCGACAGGAACTGACCTTAATGTATTGAGAGACCCGATAATGGGTCTGCGTTCGAATGATGCTGCGGCCAGAGCAATAGGAACCATTAAGCATAACTTCACCAGTATTAATATTAATAACTATAAATCCAAACCTATGCACCTCATTATTGTAAACGGTGAAGTTTACCTCAATGAAAACGCCTTTCTCGACTTTGTGCTAAGTGACTTTGCTGCGCACAAATTCAACTTTCCGCAGGGGGATGCAGGTAAAACTGTACTTGTAGAGTCTCTGGTTCAACGGGGTTATGTTGAACCTTACGACGATGAGCGTGTGGTTCATTACTTTATTCCCGGAACATACTCGGAAAATGAAATTGCCAGCATTTTCCGAAACGGTATCGGTAAGCTTGAATTTTATAATCTCCTGAAGCTCCGTTGGATCGGATTAATTTTCGACTCATATAAAATACCGGACTCTGTTCCGGGTCTGTTCAGCGTTAATGCAAATAAAGATTTCATTTATATTGATGAACAGAAAACTGTGACGGAATACAGAAGGCCAGTCCCGGGTCGAGAGTCTGTTACCAGAGTAACGGACACCGTCAGTGACGCCATTGAAGATACTCCGCAATATCGACTCAAACTCGTGAACGGCCCTGACGCTGACAGTGACAACGGTAAAAACAGTGAAAATACTGAAGACATAACAGAAAGTGTGAAGGCCCCTGGTGCGGATATAGCAACCGAGGTAATGACTCCAACTTATTGATAGTGTTTTATGTTCAGATAATGCCCGATGAC
>ERZ773111.780-NODE-780-length-18191-cov-2.891487_pt1 | contig 18191 bp, 26 predicted proteins | sample MGYA00580567_ERZ773111 | MGnify/ENA primary metagenome ERZ773111 (study PRJEB29015, sample SAMEA2737875) | human gut metagenome | biome: human gut; feature: human-associated habitat; material: faeces | place: China | collected 2012 ...
AGAACTCTGACAGAAGTCGGAGGATGGATAAATGAAAGGAGATTTAGTGAGGTTTACACAGGGAAAGAGTGGTACGGTATGCCGGAAGAAGAACGAAACGAGATCAGAGAAAGAATACGGCAGGAAGACATCCAGATACTGCTTTTGACTGTACTCAACGGTACGATGGATAGCACAGGAAGTTTAGTAAACTATGACGGTGGATTTGATGCGAAACGAGGGCGTGAATGTCAGAAATGTTTCAAAATTCTGATGCGCTACGGATGGAGTTACGAAAGAGAAGAGGCAGATCTGGTTTACGGCAACCATGAGCTATATAAAAAGGAGTCCTAAGATGGAGCAGTTAAGTGTAGAAGACTGGAAACCGGATGCCTGCCCGAAAAATATAACCGTAGAAGAATATCTGGCCACATTTCCCAAAATCAAATTAACCCGTCGGGAATATATCCAGGTAATTCCATTGTATCATGCGGCTCTGTACCTTGCAGAGACAACCCAAAAAGTACACAGTTCACAGGAATGGTATCTGTATTTAAACGAAAAAGTAGATCAAAACGGGGAGGTGTTATCTGGTGAATATGATGTTTCCGAAATCAATCAAGAAGAAACGTAAGAAGCACAAAAAAAGCATTATGCAGCCAAAAGGCGACCGCCGGTGCTACCTGTGCATGTTACTGGATGGAGATTTTACATACAAGCCATATCTGGAAGAGCATCATGTTTTGTTTGGTAACACCCATGCATTTGCAGAGGCGGAAGGGTTAAAAGTAAATCTTTGCCTGGAACATCACCGAAACGGACCGGCAGCAGTCCATAACAATGCCAAGAACGCACGGATCCTGATGGCGAAAGCCCAGGAGGTTTACGAGAGAACCCATACAAGGGAAGAATGGATGAAAAACGCCGGAAAGAATTATTTATAGGCACCACAGGAAGTTAATATATCACAATTTCGCAGAGTGCATGGCTGCCCGGTGCGGCAGCCAGAAAGGAGCGACATGAAGAAAGAGCTGTTTGAGCTTAAAAGAAACATGAGGATAGAATTATGCAACATCACCAAGATAACAGGTTATATCGTAGACAATAACAGGGACTGTCGGTTGGAGTTTACCAAGACATTTTTAAATATTCCGGAAACAGAGCAGTTCAAATATTTGGATATTTTCGGAAAGGTCTTATCTGGAAAGTCGGGAAAAAATATGTTCCAGTTGGATTTTCTGGACAAAGAAAGAGCCAGATATTTAAATGCCATTGCAAATACAGAGCTGAAGGACGATGAAGTGCGTCAGATCTTCTTGGAAGAAATTGCAGAGTCCATAGATGTATCGAACAAAACATACACCTTAATCCTGATCGCCAGCGGAATCTATGATATCCCGAAGATTGCCACAGATGGAACTGATCTGTATGAAAGCGAAGAGGTTTACCGGTATATGATTGGTTGCTTATGTCCGGTAGGATTATCGGCAGCAGGATTATCCTATGCACCGGAGCTGGCAGACGTTCAGGAACGGACAAGGGACTGGGTGGTAAGCATGCCGACGCAGGGATTTTTATATCCAGCATTCACAGACCGTCACAGTGATCTGGATCACGTCTGGTACTATAGCAAACGTCCGAACGATCCGGACAAAGGATTGATCACACAGACCTTATGGTGTAAATTACCGTCTACGCCGGAAGAACAGAAAATAGCATTTAGGGAAAGCTTAAATGCAGTGAACGGAAAAGTGAGCCTGGAACAGGCGAAAGATCTGTATCATTCACTTGGAAGAATCAAGGATATTAAATCGGATTCAGAAGATAGAAGGCTGAAAGCAAGCGAGATAGAGAATGTCTTGAAAAACATTGGGATTGATCCGGAGGCGGCAGCAGAAAGTGCCAAAGGCTGCAATATTGCCGAGATTGACACAGAGAACACCGTAAATACGAAGCGATTTGAAATCGGACTTCCGGATGCGCATGTGACCGTAAATGCTGATCGGACGGATCTGATATCAACCAGAGTGATTGATGGTGAAGAATACATCCTGATCAAAGCAGACGGCGGTATCTGTGCAAATGGAATCATTTTAGAGAACCGGGAGGAAAAGAAAGATGAAGAGGAAGACGACTAAACCCGGCAATATGCGGGCGTTCATATACCCGGTAAGCAAGAAAATGCGCAAGGTAAGACGGAAAGGAACAAAAAAATGAAAGTTGGAGACAAAGTACAGTTAAGGCGCAGGATTTCCCAGAAGGGAGGTAAAACCAGACTCGCTACGGAAAAGGTCACGATCCTTGGAATCTATCCGCACCATGTGCAGGTCAGGAATCAGAAAGGGATTGTGAGGAGCTATATAAACTGGGAGTGGCAGCAGTTGACAAGTAAAGAAGGAATGGAAGGCGTGGAATCGTGGCGCAGGAAGGGGTAAGGAAATGAGGATAATTAGTCAGGACGGAGCAATTGATGTTCCTTACGAAAATGCAGATTTGGAAAGAAAAGGGAAAATAATATATGTATGGACGCTAGATAACGTATATGGTAGTTTTGCAAGCTATTCCACCGAAGAGAAAGCAATTAAGGCTATGGAGATGTGCAGAAAACGGTATACACAATACATATTCAACAAACGCGTGGTTCCAGTAGCAGCAAATGATCTTGCAAGAATACCGTTAGAAGAAGCGGAAAAAGTAAGAGATCAAATTTCAGAAACTTTTATTTTTCAATTCCCAAAAGAAGAGGAGTTTGAAGGTGAATAATAATCAAGCAATAGATAGATTAGTGAAACATCTTGAATGGGGCTGGACTGAGGAAACAGTAGAAGCCATTGAAATGGGGATACATGCACTAAAAGAAACACAGTGGATTCCATGCAGTGAGAAGATGCCGGAGGATAATACGGATGTAATTGTATGCTTTTACAGCGGAACAGTAACAGAGATGAGATATTGGGGAAATGGAATCTTTCAAGGAATCTATGAACACACGGCAAAAACAATTGTTGCCTGGATGCCGTTGCCGGAACCTTATAAAGGAGAATGATATGAGCGAATTAAAACCATGTCCTAGATGTGGAACGAAAGCATATCTTTCAAGAGATGTAGTAGACGGATTTTATTTCGGATGGTCGGCTGGCTGTCCGAGATACTGCCACTACGATGGAATACATGGAACAACAATAGATACGTCCGAGGAAGATTGCTATGCGGTACACGGAGCGAATTCCAAAGAGGAAGCTATTGAGATATGGAATAACCGTGTTGAGCATCTGAAAGAACTCGATCAACAGAAAGGTTGCAAGAAAATCTTCGAAGAAATGCAAAAGAATCAGTTGAGATAAAGGAGAAAAAGATGGAAATTAAAGAAGCTATGGAGATATTGGAGAAAGACATACATACAGAAGTTCCGAAAGCAGCTATCAGTGCAAGAAAGCATGATGCAGCTGTGCGAATGGCTCTCGTTGCGTTGGAAAAGCAGATCCCAGTAGAGCCGATTATCTTAGACGAACTGAACGGAGATATCGACTACGAATGTCCATTGTGTGGCAAACAGGTAATGTCAGATGCAGAGAGCAGAAACAACTATTGTGGCGAATGTGGTTGTAAATTTGATTGGAGTGAGATTGATGAGACTAATTGATGCAGATGCGCTGATAGAATTTATAGATCCGGGACATTTACGCCATCCGGGAGAGTTTGTTTTTTCGGAGTTGGATGTAGTTAATATGCTGCAACACGCACCAACGGCATATGACATAGACAGAGTGATGGAACAACTGAGTCTGGAACGGTCAAAGGCCGTCGTATCTTTGGGTGAAAGTAAAGGAACAGCTTATGAGTTTTGCGATCGTTGCGTTCTGGATGCTTATGAAAAGGCGATAGCAATTGTGAAAGGTGGGTGGAATAGATGAGTAATAAATGGATTCCAACAACAGAAAGACTCCCAGATCAACGGGAATTTATTGAGGCTTATGTCCGGCATGCATATGCAGCGGAGTTTCTGGTCACGATCGAGGGAGCTGATAAGGCAACAACGCTATATTATTCCCAGACTGGTGTCTGGTTCGATGAAAAGGGAGAACCATATAAGGTTGTGGCGTGGATGCCGCTTCCGGAAAGGTATAAAGGATAATGGAAGATAAATATACAAAGATACTTGTATGGATAATTACAACAGTTGCAGTAATTATTGGAATGAAATGGACGGGATCGGCGTGGTGCTTATGGGCGCTGTTCATTCCGGCGATGATAGAGTAGGAGATGATGAAACATTGTATAAAAACCAGGAAGGATATCGTGATCCGACAGCAGGCAAAGCCATCCAGGATGCAAGCCGGATTCCACACCATGTAAAGGAAGCACACAAAGCATTAAAGGATATAGCAAGCCTGTTGGGATTCGAGATCTTAGTATTAAGGGACAGGAAGACGGGGAGGGTATACCGATGGAAACAGTGAAAGAAGAGAATGAGAAGAAAAAGGAATACCTGAAACAGTACGGCAAAGCATTACGCCAGGAGAAGCGGATCGAGGAAGAGTTGGAACGCTTAAAGCTGGATCGGATGCTTCCGGGAGCACTGGCAGCAGATGGGTTGCCAAAAAGCAGCAACCTTTCTGATCTGTCAGATTATGCAGCAGAAGTGGACGAACAGGAACGGAAACTGGTGGAGCAGAGGAAGAGAAGAGTCAGGATCCGGACTGAGATCAGGGAAAGAATTGAGCAGATAGAAGATGAGACAGAGAAAGATATCCTGACTTATCATTACATAGATCTTATGAGATGGAAAGAAATCTGTGCAAGAACCGGGTATTGCTGGCAGTATGTGCATAAAAAGCATTCAGATGCATTGAAAAATTTTAAATATGCGATAGAATGCGACACTCAACCTGTGATATAGTATATGCAGGTAAAGAATTGAAACGGGGCAGCAGTCGAAAGATTGTTGCCTTTTTCTTTGCCGTAAATTCTGGAAAGAGGTTTGGCGGTTTACTCTGGAAAGAATTTATTCATACGTCAGTACATTTGTTTGTTGCGATTATTACTTTTTTGAACTCCTTATTACAGATGCAGAAACCGCCAAAATAAAAATATGACAGACAAAGAAGCAAAAACATTTTACAACTCATCTGCATGGAAATATAAGAGAATGCAGATATTAGATCGAGATCATTACGAGTGTCAGGATTGCCGTAAGAGAATAAAAGACGCAGCTGCATCTGGCACACAGCTGATCGGAAGAGACAGAAAGATATGGAGAGCTGAAGAGGTACATCATATCCAGGAACTAAAGGAACATCCGGAACTTGGACTTGATGATGATAACTTGGTAAGTCTATGTACGCAGTGCCATAACCTGCGACATGGAAGAGCTCCGAAGAGGTTCGCGAGAAAGAAGAAGCTTCCGAGCGAAGAGAGATGGTAGTACCCCCCGGTCAATTCTCTGCGATTTTTGCTGAATGAAGAACGGGGATGTAGCCATGACTCTGGAGAAAAATTGAAATCTCGCGCGAAAAGGGTAGGGGTGGTATTTTTGGAAATTTACTATAAGAAAGAATTTTTAGAGACAGGCGTAAAAAGCCTGTAATTTTGGGCATAAAAACAGCAAAAAAAGGCATGATTTGAGTGAAAAGAGGTGAGCAAATTGACTCAGAGGAAGAAAACACTGACACAGAAGCAGATGAAAGAGTCACTGGTGAGACAGTTGGAGCTTCGCGGAATGAACGCAGAATTCTACAAGGATCTGATCGATGATTATGTATATTATTGGTCGCTGAAAAAGAAACTGATTGCAGATATTAAAAGTAAAGGAATTCGATATGAAACTATCAATGGAAATGGTGTCAGAGTGGAAAAAGCAAACGAGTCTGTGGTCAATTTGCAAAAGACTACGGCTACGATGCTGAAGATATTGGCAGATTTGAAGCTGAAAGAGCCAGTACCAGAGCCAGAAAGTCCGACAGATGGTTATCTGTAAAGAAATTGATGATTATCTCAAATATGCCGAAGCACATCCGAAATGGATAAACAAAAAAAGAAAATTGCTGATAAAAAACATCGTAAAACCGACATTAAAGCGGAACGATGTTTTTTTTGATGAGGAAACATTCAGAAACTGCATGCAGTACTGCAAGACAAATTATTATGAATTATTTCCGTTTCAGAAATTTATTTATGCATTTGCCTTTATGTATAAAGATGATATCCCAATATTTCCAAAGTTTTTCATAAAAGAGGGACGCGGAAATGGAAAAGACGGATTTATTGTACCACTTGTGAACTTCTTCCAAACTCCGTTGTACGGCGTAAAGAATTACCATGTAGAAATTGTGGCCAATTCAGAAGATCAGGTTAAGGATACTTTTAAGGTAGCATACGACATGCTGCATGATAATCCGAAATTTAAAGGCAAATTTACAGTCACAAAAGAACTGATCAGTAACTTGGCCACGGGATCAGATATGAAATATAATACGTCCAATGCAAAAACAAAGGATGGGAAGAGAACCGGCTGTTTGGTACTTAACGAAATTCATGCGTATGAAAATTATGATCAGATCAATGTATTTGAGTCATCGTTTGGTAAAGTAAAACATTCCAGAGAATTTATTATTACCACAGATGGCTACGTGCGAGACGGACCTTTGGATGAAATTACAGCATTATGTGCTGAGATTTTGGAAACCGGAGAGAATCCTCTCGGATATTTTCCGTTCATCTGTGAAATTGATGATATGAAAGAAGTGGATGATCCGGAAGCATGGCATAAAGCGAATCCATCTATGGAATATATGCCGATTCTTGCAAATCAGATTATGCATGATTATTTGGAAATGAAGAAAATTCCTTCCAAGCGTGCAGAATTCATTACGAAACGAATGAACAAACCGGCGCGAAAAGAGGAAGAAACGGTTACAACATGGCAGAATGTCCTACGAGCCTGCTATGAAGGCAAGACAATGGAAGAGTTGGAACGGAAGATTCCCAAAATTACTGTAGATACCAGAGGGCAACTGGCGGTGATTGGAATCGACTACGCGGATGTGCGAGACTTCGCATCTGCCGGAGTTCTCACAAAGACGGATGATGGTGAATGGATTTGGCGGCAACATACATGGATCTGTGCTGACTCACCGTTTATTGATTCCATAAAATTCCCACTGCGGAATGTCGGACAAACAGAATTTGAGGATTTTGAAATCGTTCCCGGTCCTGTAATTGACGTGAAGTTGATTGTTGATTGGTGCATGGAGCAAATGCGAATTTATGATGTGAAGAAAATTGCAATGGACACATATCGGTACACTTTATTTAAACAGGTCTTTGAGGAAAGAGGAATTTCCGTTGAAGACAAGAAGAATCCTCACGGAATTGTGAGATTGATTAGAAAAATTTCTTCGGCTACTGGAATTATAGCTCCATTTATTCAATCTATGTTCAGTCAAGGTATGATTAACTTCGGACAGTCAGCAATCATGCGGTGGTATACGAATAATACGAGTGTATCCGAAGATAAATTTGGAAACAAAAGCTTTGGAAAAATAGAGCCAAAGTTAAGAAAAAATGATGGATTTATGGCTTTTGATGTGGCAATGTTCTGCAAAGATGAGCTGGAAGTCCAGATTGTATATATTTGACAGGAGAAGAACATGTTTAACTTTTTTTGGAACCGAGACAAAGAAATGCGGTCTTTTGCTGAGATTATTGCAGTGGATATGGAAAAATTGAATTTATCAAAGCTGGCGATTGAAAAGGCAGTAATGATGATTGCGAAAGCAATCGCGAAGTCTGACATACTGATTCAGACAGAGAGTGAAGAAAAAAATAAGCAGGAGTATCGTTTGAATATTCAGCCCAATGATCATGAATGCGGGACTGTATTCTGGACAGAGGTGGTAAAAAAACTGCTTACAGAACAAGAAGCAGTGATTATTCCGATAGGAGGAAAATATTATCTGGCGTCGGCATGGCAGATCAGCAACAATGTGCTGACTGAGAGAACGTATAGCAATATAACTCTTACGTGTGCAGGAAATAACTGTTCAATCTATAAAAAACTTCGTTCATCAGAGGTGATTCATCTGAAATATGACAATGCGAGGATTCGACTGTATTTACAAAATGTGGTTAATCAGTATGATCGGACGCTTGATGCTGTTAATGCGATGATGCGTATGTCCAGTATGCCGAGATTCAAATTAAAACTTGGGACAGCAACGCTATCATTCAGAGAAAAACAGGCAGATGGCACAGACAAAGAGATGACAAAGGATCAATATGTGAAAAAAATCAAGAGCCTGTTGGAATCAAATGAGCTTGCTGTGCTTACAGAAACGGACAATGTGGCGATTGAACAGCTGCAGATCAACACAACAACTAAGGCAGAAGAACTGGCAAAAATGGCATTGCAAATCAATAATGAGGTGGCAAACGCCTTTGACATTCCGGAAGCGGTATTTAATGGCAATATTACAGAAAAATCAGATGCCACGAACGAATTCATAACCTATGCCGTTGGTCCGGTGGCGGAGGTGATCAATGATACACTGACGGCTTATATAGTTGGTGAAAATGATTATTGCACAAAGAATGAAAAAGTTATGGTATGGCTGGCACGTTTCAAACATGTGGACGTGGTAGACAGTGCAACCAACCTGGATAAGCTGCGAGGAATTGGATTTGATTACGATGAAATTCGTGAAATGGTTGGTTATCCGCTTTTGAATACAGAATTCAGCCAGGCAAGAGCTCTGACAAAGAACTATGGAGAGGAGGGAAATGGTAATGCAGCATAGAAAACGCGATCAGTAGGAGGTGATCCAATTATCTCGGAGCTGTCCGTTAAACAGTAAATCCGAAAGAAAGGAAAGAGAACATGGACGCAAAAAAGTATTATTCCTTGGAATCTAAGAATGATGTGGCGGACCTCTACATCTTCGGTGACATCACATCATGGCCGTGGTTAGAAAGTGACGTGTCAGCAAGCGGAATTGTGAACGAACTACAGTCCTTAGATGCAAAGGAAATTAATGTGCATATCAACAGCTATGGCGGTGAAGTCGCAGAGGGATTGGCGATTTACAATACGCTCAAGAATAGTGATATGAAAGTCACTACAATCTGTGATGGATTCGCTTGTTCCGCAGCATCAGTCGTTTTTATGGCAGGTGACGAAAGAATCATCAATGAAGCATCACTGCTCATGATTCATAATGCATGGACATATGCGAATGGAAATGCTACAGAGCTTAGAAAGGCAGCGGAAGACCTTGATAAGATTACACAGGCTTCCGTCAATGCTTATGTAAGCAGAGCAACGATTTCAGAAGATGAGATCAAAAATCTCATGGATAATGAAACGTGGATCACAGCTCAGGAAGCTGTAGAATATGGATTTGCTACAAAAACCGAAAAGTCCGATGATGGCGGAATTAAACAATCAGCATTTGCAAATATTCGCAGAGCCATTCTCAAAAAACCGGAAAATGTAAAGCCGGTAGAAATTGCAATGCAGTTGGATGATGAAGCAATCGCAGAGGTCATTGCGGAAAGAGTAGTGAATCTTTTACAGAAAAAAGAAGTTCCGTCAGAACCGAAGGAACCAGCAAATAGCAGCACTGGATGGAGTGCATTTTTTGAGTAGAAAGGAAAAGATAAAATGAAGATTGAAAATTTATCACAGGAATTAAAAGAAAAAGTTAAGAAACTGTTAGAGAGCGCTCCGGCAGATCAGAAAGCGGATGCGATTATGCAGTCGATCGAAATGATCGAGGAAGCAGCACATGCAGATCTGATCAATCAGGTGGTGGCAGAGGCAGAAAGAGCGAGCCATGACGCTGAATTTAAGAAACAGCTTGGACTCCGCAATCTCTCACAGGAAGAAAAGAAATTTTATGAGGGATTCAAGGATATTAAGCAGTCTGTAACAGCAAATCAGATTGATATCATCCCGACAGAAATTATCGATCGCACACTCGATGATGTAAGAAAAGCATCTCCAATTTTAAAACTGGTAAACATGGCACCGGCAAATGTAAAGAAATGGATTGTAGCATCACATTCAGGTGCAGCAGTATGGGGAGATCTTACAGATGAAATCAAGGGCGAATTATCAGGAACTATTTCAGCACTAAATATCGAACTCCATATGCTGTCCGCATATCTGGTGATCCCGAAAGCCATCCGTGAACTTTCCATGGAATTTGTAGACCGGTATTTTATGGCAATCCTTTCAGAAGCAATGCAGGATGGTCTTGTAAAAGGTTATCTGGATGGAGATGGAAAGACTGGGCCGATCGGTATTTTCCGTCAGATCGGAACCACAAATGGCGATGGAACAAATAAAGCGAAGACCGTTTTAAATAACATCACCAAATTCAGCCCGAAAGGACTTGCAAATGTAAGAAAAACCCTTACAAATAACGGAAAACGTGTTGTTACCAAACTGTATCTGATTTGTAACCCGGCGGATGAAGCGGAATATGTAGATCCGTGCATGTTTGGAGAAGCACTTACTGGTGGATATGTCAATAAAACATTCATTGATATTGAAAAGATCCCGGATGCTAACTGCCCGCAGGGTAAAGCAGCATTTACCATTGATGGATATTACACAATGGGCGCGACGGGTGTGAGAGTAACAGAATATGATCAGACAAAAGCGATGGAAAATGCGGATCTGATCATTGCGAACTGCTTTGCGAATGGACGAGCTGTTGATGATAATGTTGCAGTTATCTTCGACGTCACAAAACTTGAAGAGTATGTGATTAACGTACATCAGACATCTACTGCATCCGTTTAGTAAGAGTGAGGGCAGAGTATGAACGAAAATGAACTATCCATTCTTGTTGATGAGATGAGAGAAGAGTTCCAGATTCCTCCATACTGCGATGACAGACAGCTGAGAAATCTTGCAAAAGAAGGTGAACATGCAGTCGGGAGATTGAATCCTGGCTGCAGCATCACCAAAGATTTGACGTATCGAATGCTAATGAAGAATTATATGTATTATTCTTATCACCATCGAGTAAGTGAGTTTTTTGAGAATTATGCAAGTGTGATCCTGACTTGGCAGATGGAGACGGAGGTGGACGTAAATGGCACTGCCTGAATACACTGACGGAGTATTTGAACTGTATCGCATCGAAAATGATGAGTCGGAAGATTATCCGGAAGAAAAGCTCCGTGATACCGGAATGCGCTTTTGGTATCGTGAGCTTGCGGTATATGACACCACCAGAGCAAAGCTATCCGCTGACAGCATCGAAGTGACGCTAAAACTCGCTATTCCACAGTATAAGCAGATTAACAGTAAATGTGTCTGTATTATTGGCGGAGAACAACACGAGATCTACAATGTGGCGCACATCACTACGAAAGATGGATTTAGAGAGTCGGAACTGACTTTAAAAACACCAGCGCATGATCGTGAGGTGATCGCATGACACAAAAAGAATTGAGTAAGCTCTTACATGACACCGGCTGTCCGGTTAATGAGGGAGTCAGCAGTATCAAAAATGAAAAAGTTTTTCCTCGCATCGACTACTGGGAAATGCTGTGGGAAGACACAATGGCATCCGGTGACGATTATGAGAATGAGATTACATGGCAGATTAGTTTTTATGCTAGAAAGCCACGCAATCCGAAACTGATTGCATTGAAAAACCGTCTGAATGAGCTTGGCTACCATCCGACCATTGCTCACGAATACGTGACAGAAGACCGTGTATGGCATTCTTACTTCTCAATTACAACTGATGGAGTGATTGGATGAGCAGCGGGATAACCTTTGACAGTGGAGGGTTTGAAGACTTCGAGGAACTGTTGAAACAGTATTCCGAGAACGTAAGCCCGGACAAAGCACTTGACGCAGTGGAAGAGGGGGCAAAGGAGTTTGTGAATGACCTTCTGAGACTCCCAAAACCACGAAGTCAGATCACCAAAGCGGGGTACACGCATATCGTGAGTACATTCGCACTGGAAAGAACTGACAGCGGAATTAAGGTTGGATGGGGCAAGTATTACGGTCCAATGCTTGAGCATGGAACCAGGAAGATGGCAGCAAGGGCACACTTGAAGCCACTCTTTGAAAGAAACAAGGAAAAATACTACAAGAAGATGACAGAGGGCATCTTCGGTTAGGAGGTTAACTAATGCCTATTAATACAAAAAAACCGGCTATGAAACAGACAGTCGGTGCACAGTATATGTGTTTTGCTGATGCAACAGAGGGCAAAGAGTACGATGGCACTTACGAGGCTGATGTTGAGAAGACAGAAGTCGTTAAGAGCGTAAAGGTAACTGAGAACTCTGAGACAAGTGATGTGTATGCATCCGGAAAAATCTATGATTCAGATTCACCGATGTCCAGTATCGACATTGAGGTATCTGTGATTGCATTCCCGGACGATACAATATCCAAAATGCGCGGAGAGACAAAAGGAACAGGCGGACTTATCCTCGCTGGCGGAAAGAGCGAAAGACCAATCTTTGCTTATGGAAAGGTTGTAAAACTGAAAAACGGAAAATCTCGTTATGAGTGGTTTCCAAAATGCAAGCTTGTTGAGAACTCCGATGATATTGCAACATCTGAGGAAAAAGCAAGTGAGCAGACAGACACGATTAAGATCAGGGCATATCCGTTTGATGCAGAAGGAAACATCGTGAGCAAGGTCACAGAGTCCACGGCACCGGCAGGACTTACAGAAGAGAAGTTCTTCGCAAAACCGATTCTGACGGATGCAGACCTTACAACAGCAGTAGGAGCGTGAAAGGAATAAGTGGCACATGAATGCAGGTAAAATTATAAAGCTTACAGACGGGACAACCATTGAAGCGAAAATGAATTTTGGAACAATCTTTTATCTTGATCAGATAGGTGGTTCAAAGCTTGGACGGAGAATAGACAAACTTGAAAAGAGCGGAAAAGCAACAGACAGCGACAAGATGAATTTTGCAGCGAAGCTTATCTATGCAATGGTAAGAAGCAATGGGAGAAAAGTGACATTTGATGAAGCACTTCAGCTTGTGCCACCGGATCCGACAGAACTTCTTGAAGTTGTAGAGGCTTATCAGAAAGAAGTTGACAAAATTAAAAAAAAAGAGGAATCGAAAGCGCAGATGAAAGCATTCAGCTCGAGATAAATTGGGCTGAATATATGGTTGATGCGAGAGAGATGGGAATGACAGAGGACGAGTTCTTCCACTCATGTCCCGTCTTTTTTTGCGAACAATATGAGATATTCCGTGAGAAGAAAGCGAGGGAGGTGAGGACGTTATATGGCAGATGAACTGAAGAGAGTTGGATTAGTATTTAAGGCAGATGGTGCAACAGACTTTCAAAAGACGATGCAGCAGGTAAATACAGCCGTTCAGGAAAATAGTAATTCGTTTAAACTTGCAAAAGCGGCATGGGATGACAGCACTACTGCAGTTGAAAAGTTAAAAGACCGTCAGGAATATCTGGCAAAACAGACGGACGTTTATTCTGATAAAGTGGAAATTCTGAAGCGTGAGCTTGAAGAAATGGAATCTGCAGAAAACAGAAATGAGGATGCAATCCGAAAGAAGCAGAACCAGCTTACAAGTGCACAGATTAGTTTAACAAAATATCAGAAAGGCCTTGCTGAAGTAACAGAAGAACTTGAGAGCGGAGCAGCAGAAAGTAAGGAACAAATTAGGAAATTATCTGATGAAATTGCAGAGTCTACAGATAAAATTAAGGCAAATGAGATTGAAATCGAAGCTCTTAAAGCGAAATATGACGATCATACAAAGTCGATTGTAAAATATAAAGATGAACAGAAGTATCTTTTAAATCAAACAGAGAATTACGAAAGAATACTTGAATCATTAAAAAAACAATTGGATATTCTTGAATCTGCTGAAAATAAAGATGAAAAAGCAATTCAGGACAAAAAGAATGAGATAAATGAAACTACTACAAAACTTAATGGTTACAAAAGTAAACTGGAAGATGTTGAGAAAAAGCTGAAAAGCGGAGCAGCTGCAACGGAAGGTTATGCTGAAAAAGTACAGGCTTTTGGAAATAAAGCAAAAGAGACAGGGGATAAGTTTAGCGGAATATCAACGGCGGCAGCAGGCATAGTAGCAGCAACGGCAGCTACAGTACCTGCAACAGCAGAATATCGTAAAATTATGGGATCCCTTGAGGTATCGAGCCAAAATGCAGGGTACACAGCAGAACAAACAGCGGAAAGTTACAGGACCTTATATGGTGTGCTTGCAGATGATCAGACGGCTGCAACAACTACGGCCAATCTTCAGGCGCTGGGCTTATCACAAGAAGAATTAAGTACGATAATTGAGGGGACGATTGGTGCATGGGCAACTTACGGGGATAGTATTCCTATTGATGGACTTGCAGAATCAATCAATGAGACTGTGAAAACAAGTACTGTTACTGGGACTTTTGCGGATATGCTCAATTGGGCGGGAACCTCGGAGGACGCATTTAATGAAAAGCTTGCAGCTTGTGGAAGCGAAAGTGAGAGAGTAAACCTGGTCATGCAGGAAATGGCGAATCAGGGTCTCGTAGATGCAGGAAAAAAATGGCAGGAAAACAATAAGAACTTGGTAGACGGAAATAAGGCAACAGCAGATTTCCAACAGGCAACCGCTGAGCTTGCGGATACAGTTGCACCGCTGATTACCAAAATTACGGAATTGATTGCAGGATTGATTGAAGAGTTTAATCAGCTCTCCCCGGAAGGACAGAGATTGATTGCCGGATGTGTATTGGTAGTGGCAGCAATAGCTCCAATTCTTTCGGGAATCGGGAATATTGCGATGGGAATACAAACATTGATTCCGTTGATTTCAAATCTATGGACCGTGCTTGGACCAATGGGAATTGTCGTGATAATTGGTTTGATTATCCTTTTATATAATAAATGTGAATGGTTTAGAAATGGAGTTAATGCACTATTTGGCGGCATTGCAGATTTTATTAAAGGTGTAATTAATAAAATCAAGGGATTTTTCAACTTTGAATGGAAACTTCCGAAAATAAAGCTCCCACACTTCAAGGCAAGCGGATCATGGTCGCTTGTTCCACCAAAAGTTCCAAAGTTTTCGGTTGACTGGTACGCAAACGGCGGTATCTTGAACAGCCCAACTATTTTCGGAATGAACGGAGACAGAATGATGGGCGGTGGCGAAGCCGGAGCGGAGGCAGTTCTTCCAATCGACTTACTAAAGACTTATATCCGTGATGAGATTCAGTCCAATAATACTGTACTTGCTCAGTTGATTGCTGAAGCTTTGTCGGAATTGACATTTGTCATTGAGAATAACATTTCACTCGGAGACAAAAAGCTTGCTGATGTACTAGTAGATGCCATCATCAAAAAGCTGTCCTCTAGCGTTAAATGGAAGAAAGGAGCTGTCGGAGTATGACGGACGTAGAATACAATGGAATTCTTGCATCAAGCTTAGGAATCTATGCGAAAAATATTCCTGACATTCCGGCAGCTGTCCGAAAAGAAAAGACAGTGGATATTCCTGGCATGGACGGAACGCTGATTCTGTTGGAGGGAGGTTATGAATCCACAGAAATCAAAGTGGATTTTAACTTTATTGGAGATTCTGACCGATGGGATGAACGTTTCGGACTTGCAAAAAAATGGCTGTCAAAAAGAGGTGGATTGCTCCGGTTTGGCTGTGATCCGGAGCATTACTACAAGATTTTGAAAGTTGAAGTGGACGATGGGAAGCGTACTACGGAAAGAGTTGGTAATTTTACAGCTACTTTCCTAACCAAAGATGGACTTAGGTATCTCGAAAGCGGACTCGGAGAAATGCCTGCGAGTGATGTGGTAGACAATCCTTATGAGATTGCCTATCCAATCTATAAGATTACTGGCGAGGGCGAATGCACTCTTGTCGTCAATGATGGAAAAATGGTGGCAAATATAGGGCAAAACCTAACCATTGACACAGGACGGAAGCTTGCATACAGAGAAGATGGAACACTTAGTAATACGTCTGTGACTGGTGATTACGATAACCTCATTTTGATTGAGGGGAGAAATAAAATCGAAATTACGGACGGATTTGAACTGAAAGTAATTCCGAATTGGAGGCGTTTATAGTGATTCAGATTTATAGTGCCGAAAATAAAGATTATGATCACAATGGAGATATGACACTTCTTCCGGAAGAATGTTCTGTTCATGTGGTACTGAATGGCGAATGGACAGCCACATTAGAGCATCCGATTGATGATGAGGGCAGATGGAAATATATCAATGACAATGCAGTTGTTAAGATGCCATCATTCAATGGCGAACAGTTGTTCCGTATTAAAAATAAAGAAAAAAGAGATTCAGGAGTGAGTGCAGAGCTTACTCCTATCTTTTTGGATGCAAAAGAGGATTGCTTTTTATTGGACGTAAGACCAACCGAGAAGAATGGACAAGATGCATTGGACATCATGACCGCTCCGAACAAGATGTATTCAGCAAAGTCGGATATCAAAAAGTTATCTACAGCGTATTATCAGACAAAAAATCTGATTGAAGCCATCAATGGAAATGATGAGAACTCATTTATCAATAGATGGGGTGGCGAAATCCTCTACAATAACTATCAGATCACGATAGATGATCATGTCGGTGGTGATTATGGAGTGCAAGTCCTCTACGGCAAGAATATCGTCAAGGACGGATTTTCCGAAACGATCGACATGACGGAAGTTGCTACGAGAATCATTCCGAAGTCATACAACGGATATATGATTGCCGGAGATGCACCTTGGATAGATTCGCCACTGATTGAAAAATATCCAACAGTGCATTACAAAGTCATGTCTTTTGAGGATGTGAAAATGCGTGCAGATGCCTCAGAGGACGATGAGACAAACGGAACAATCATTTGCGATACGCAGGAACAGATCGAAGGAGCGCTCAAAAAGAAATGTGAAGAACAGTATGCTGCAGGTGTCGACAAGCCGAAGATTACGATCAAAGCAGACATGGAGCTTCTGCAGAACACGGAACTGTACGAGGACGTGAAAGAGTTGGAAGTTGTATCACTTGGAGATACCGTCCACTGTAAACACTCTAAGCTCGGAATCGTATCTGATGCAAGAGTTATTGAACTGGAATGGGATGCTGTAAGGAACAAGCTTACTTCGGCCACCCTGGGAGAATTCCAGTACAATTTTTTAAATAACGTATCGTCCATCATGAATAGAGTTGAACAGGCTATCCGCTCAGATGGTAGTCTTATTGGACAGCAAGTGCAAGGTACGATCAATGGAGTTAAGGCGCAGCTTAGAGCACAGTCATCCATTGCAAAAAAGCAGACGGTCCGTGCGGTATTGTTTGAGGATTTGGATCCTGACTCCCCAACATTTGGAGCAATGTGCTTAGGCACGCTCGGATTTGAGATTGCATCAGAGCGTACGGCTGATGGAAGAGATTGGAAGTGGAGTACATTCGGAACAGGTCAAGGATTCTTTGCAGATTTTATTGTGGCCGGAACAATGCTTGCTGACCGTATCAAAGGCGGAACGTTGGAATTAGGCGGTGCTGGAAATGGTAATGGAGTTGCAAAAGTGCTTAATGCTGACGGAAATGAGATTGTGCGATTAGACAAGGATGGTGTGTACGCAAAAGGCAAATATGTCTGTGCTAACACGGATGGGAGTCAGACGGCTACCCTTTCAAATGGAAAATTAACATTCAAGACCGAATCTTACGAGGTTGTCATCCGTGCTGGTGCGATCGGCGGATTGACTGGACTTATGATCTATCCAGAGCAAGGTGCTGTTAGAACAAAATTCCTCTCTATTGGAGATAAATTATCTGCAAGGTTTGACAATATATCGCTTCTGGCTTCGGGAAAAACAACCATCGGTGGAGCATCTCTTGAGGTGCAACGTGACGGGAAAGGATATTCCGGCAAGACCGGAAAAGCTGTCTTTTCTGACGGAACTTACCTCGAATACGTCAATGGATTTTTGGTTGGTGGAAATACGAAAGAAGGTGGCTTTTAATGGCTTGGACCATCGGAAATTACGCTCTATCACAAGAGCAGATGAATGCAAATGCGTTGGAAGTGTATAAATATCTCTCAGCAAGAGGATGGTCGCTAAATGCAATTGCTGGATTGCTTGGCAATATGCAGAGTGAGTCCTATGTCAATCCTGGAGTGTGGCAGAGTTTACAAGCGAACAACTATTCGGG
>ERZ773111.808-NODE-808-length-17782-cov-3.630902_pt1 | contig 17782 bp, 14 predicted proteins | sample MGYA00580567_ERZ773111 | MGnify/ENA primary metagenome ERZ773111 (study PRJEB29015, sample SAMEA2737875) | human gut metagenome | biome: human gut; feature: human-associated habitat; material: faeces | place: China | collected 2012 ...
TCAGGTACTGCGCGTACATATCGCCGCTTTCCGCCAGCCTTTCCATTTCAGAGACGGCTTCGCCGCGCTCCTCCATGGTCAGGCTCTCGTCCCGGATCACATCCCGCAGTGTCCAGTAGTCGTAGGAGGCGTTGCAGTATTCTTCCGGCTCATCATACTGGCCCATGTCTTTCTCCTCGAAGGTGATCTCACCCAAGTGCAGGCGCTCCGCTTCCTGAATGACCGCGTTCTTGATCTGCCGGAACTCCTTTTGCTGTGAGAGCGGGATGCGCTCCTGGGGCTTGTCGTGGTAGTAGGCAGCCACCTTGCCTTGCAGGAGTAGCCACTGGTCATAGCATCTGCTCACGCCGGGGAGCCGCTCCATCTCATCAACAATTTCATCCACCAGTTTCTTCAGCCGTTTGGGGAGGTAGCCATAGGATTTCTTTCCCTTGACTGTTTCAAGCTGCGCCGCCAGCTCCAGCATGAGCCGCTCAGCGTCCGGGTGGTCGCACATGCTATCCTGCATGGTCTGCACCAGTTCCAGCATCGCCCGCCGCGCTTGGCGCACCAGCCCATCTCTGGACTCAGACTTCTGTTCGTAGAGATGCAGCATTTCGTTGCGGAAGATATCATTGGTCAGCTTGGATTTGATCTGACGGATGCCTTCCTTGGAGAGGTAGGCCTGGCCCGTCTTGGCGGACCAGGCCATCATGTGGATGTGCGGATGCTCGCCCTCGTCGTGGAAGGCAGCATACCATCGGAAGTCACCGGGTGGGATCTTCATTGCCGCCGCGATGTCGTTGCGGTGGGCGCGGATGAGGTTTCGCCACGCCGCGGCGTTATCGAAGCCGAGCCGGGCAGCATCCTCACGCTTGAGGGAGATGATGTGCGTCCACACATTTCCCGTGTAGCTCTCCAGTTCCTCCATGGCCTTCTCCAGTGAAACGGAATCACTATCACTGAACAGGCCATGAGCGCCGATGCGCTCGGCACGAGGCCGGGTGGCGATGTACTTCATGTACTGCTCTGACTCGTGGATGGAATCCCAGTTGGACTCAAGAGCCAGCGTGATGAACGCAGAGGCGTTGACCTTGGTGGGCTTCGTCAGGTAGTCCTCGTACTCGTAGAGCGTCTTGCTGTCCGGGAAGTCTTTGACCAGTTTTGCGATGAGCTGTTCCTGCTTTCGCGTGGGCGGACGGTCATCCGGAATGATTTCAACCCGCTCCCGGGTCGCGATGTAGCGAAGGTATCCGGAGGCCCCGCCGGTGCTTTTGATATAGGGACTCTTGAGGATCAGTCTTGCCATTCGTCATCATCCCAGTCCGGCTCCTGACGGGAGCGTGCGTATTTCTCCAAAGAGATAGTACCGTTGGTCGCTCTAACATTCCGGACACTCTGCGTGCGTATGCGCTTCAAGTCATCCCGGTCCATCTCGAACGCTTCGGCGATGATACCGTTGGTCATGTCCTGCTCCACGCATCTGGTAAAATCTCTGCGGGCGATATAGTCCTCCAATCTGCTCAGCCTGCCGTCGATGGCAGACATGATTGCCATGGGCAGCAGCGTTGTGTTGTCCTGTATTCCCAGATAATCCACATAGAAGTTCACGGCTTTCTCGATGAACTCATTTTTGCTCTGGCAGTTGTCGGCAGCGTACCACTGCTCGATCTTTCTTCTGGTTTCCGGCTGCATCCGGAATGCAATACGATCTCTGGTTTCTTTACTCATTCAATTCCTCCTTTTTGCTGTAAGACATCCTTGAAAAGCCCTGCAACACGGGGCTTTTCGGGGAAGCTGACGCCATCGGTGCTTATTTTGCCTCTCAAAGACGCCAGTTTCAAGCGCCCGAAACTGCCCGCACTGCGGGCAGAAGTGGCGGCTGCGGCGGCGCTTGCGACGCCATGCCTTTATCCTGCTTTTTCTTTCGTCCTGCAAAAGTCTGCCGAAAACGGCTCACATCCGGGTTCAATCCTCTGGCAGGGACTGGGACTCGCCTCCTCCTGGGAAGGCGCACACAAGGCGTTCTGTCGGCTTTGAGCATTGAACTTTTCGAGGAGCTGCGCCGCACGATAGCGGGCGGTAGCCTCCTCTGCCTGCCGGAACTGCCGCTCGTAGAACAATTCGATTGCCGCCTGAATCGGACGGATGGTGTAGAGCAGATTTCCGTTCAGCGGTTTTCCGTCTTTGCTCTGCATGATGGTCGGCTCCGTGTAGATGAGGCCTTTCTCCTCCAGCTGCCGCACGTACTTTGCCACCGTATTTTCACTCATGCCGATCGCATGGCCGATGGTTTTGTAACTGGGGTAGCACTGGTAAGTCTTACGATTCTCGCACCGGAGCAGATAGATGTAGAGAGATATCTCCCGGTAATCCAGACCGATGCTGAATATCTCGTTGGGCACCATAAAATAGTTTTTCTCTGCGCTGCGTTTGGGCCATTTGTTGTAACTCAATTCATACCTCCTGTGTTGTTGTAGACTTCTGCAGCACTCACACAGGGAGCGTGCGGAAAGTTTTCATTGCTTTTCCGCTGCCCGTTTGCTATACTTTGGTTAGTTGATTTGTGCGTGCCTGCGTGTGCGCCGAGCCGCCGGACTGTTGCCGCAGTCACGGCGGTTTTTGTTTTGCGGTCGGACTGGTGTGTACCCCCCCTTTGCTTTGCAGCTGAGTCTTTTACTTTCATCTGTGAACTATCTTTTTTACCTCCTCCGTGTTAGAATAAAAAGAGACCGTGCTCCCGGGAGCACGGCCAGAGATGGAATGACCTTCCGAGCGGATTGCCGAATGGCAGAGAGCGCACATGCTCTCACGGGGTGCTCTGTCTAAGGCCATGTGGGTTCGTCAGCGCGGAGGCCGTGCCGTACCGAACCAGGGGCAACCTCACCCGGGTGAAATTGTCCTTCTACTATTACTTAGAGAAAAATCGCAAAATTGGAAGGTCGATAATTGTAAACTTTTTGTGAACGCAGAAAGGGCGGTGAGCTCATGTCCTTCAAGGATACCCAGTCCTATAAAGAGCTTCAGTCCGACTGGCGCTGGATACACTCTATGGATCCGGAAGCTGCCGCTGCCGCAGACCAGTGGGTGAAGGAGCATCCGGAGGAGTGGAAGGAGCTGGAGCATATGCTCTACTACAGCGAGGCCAACTTCCGCAAGCGTGCAGCACCGGATACTCTGGAGGATTTGGATATAAAGCAGCCCCGATCTTACAATCCGGAAGCGTTCCTGCCGGAGGAAGTACGCAACGCAATTTACAACGACAGACGGTGGTTTGACCGAAGCAAGTATCTGCCTGAGGGTTCTGATGAAGATCCCTTCATGTATTTGGACACCCAAATCTATGACGCCCTGCATGCACTGACCGAACTGCAGAGGGAGATTTTGTTCCGCACGATCATCAATGGCGAGTCCACTGAATCCGTCGCACAGGACAAACAGTGTTCGTCCAGAAACATCCGGGATATCCGAACCCGTGCGCTTCGACAGATACGGGCCAAAATCAAAAGACGTGAAGGCTACGGCAGACCCGACGTTGTCATCATTATTTTGCTGTTTATGCTGCTTGTTGGTGTTCCGCTTGCTTGCTGGGGAGAACAGCTTTGGGCCGCATATCCCTGGCTGGAGTCTGTGGCTGCAGTGCTTAGCGCATTGGTTATGGCCGTCATGTTCCAAAATTCCCTTCACAGAGAAGCAGAAAGGCTGCTGCGCCAGCATTGGGCCAGCCTGAATGGATCGCAGAAAAAAGAATGACTATGAAAGAGGGAGTGAAGCACTTGCGGTGCTTCACTCCCTCTAACTATGCTTTTTACTCAGTCAGTTGAAGCTGCATCAGGATTCTCGTAAGGTTTACCATCCTTGTTATAGGTCAAATTAAATACAAGATCAGACAGCCATTTCTTAAACGAAGGATTATCCTGGAACTGCTTAAACAATTCCATATTGTCCGCCATAATTGAAAAGATGACCTGTTGCAACGCACGTTCGCTTTCCAAGCGCGCACTCTGCTCATCAGAGTTTCTCATGGCACTCTGATATTTTTCGTCCTTAGAGACCATGGCCGGTATCTCAAGGATCTGCCGCCGCACGTTATCCGCATCATTCCAATTGATGTTACCAAACATATCATTGAAATTGGAGAGAATGACAGACAACAAATCCATTTCCGGTTCAACGATATGCCCAACCTTTCCCGCCGGTACGGGAGCCACCTCCGTATCGGCATCTTCCAGGCGAATGGACATGACCTCACGCGCCTCGTTGCGGTAACTTTCGAGGTCGATCTTTTCAAGAATCCCCTGCGAAAGATCGTCCTCTCGTGGAGACGGTAACTTTGGTATCAGCAAATTAAGAAAGATGGACAACCGTTCCCAGTCTGCGTTACCATATGGCAAAATCGCTCCGAGAAAGCCATAGGTACGCACGAACGCCTTTGCTGCGCTCTTAAATTTAATCTGGTCATCCGTGTCAAGCTGCTTGTAAACGGCAGTGCAGGCATCTAATGTGGGATCAAGTTTGTCGCGATCCGCTCCATCCAGGTACAAATTGACAAGCCGCTCGACATCTTCGTTGGAGAACACTTGGTATTCCTCCATTGTTGCAACCAGGTCGTATAGCTTGTTCGGATCGGTTTCGCCGGACAGAATCGTGGTGCGGTAATATCGCGAAAATGATTCCTGGATCATCTCCGGCTTGTTTGCAAAGTCCAAGACGAAAGTATCATACTTCTTCGGGCAGCAGCGGTTCAAGCGAGAGAGCGTCTGTACCGCCTTGATGTCATAAAGCACCGTGTCCACATACATAGTGTGGAGCAGCGGCTCGTCAAAGCCCGTCTGGAACATATCCGCAACAATGAGAATGCGATACGGGTCTTTTTTGAACTCTTTCGGAATCTTAGCATCCGGGAAGCCATTCAGCCCTGCCGATGTCAGCGGCGGTTCCTGACCTTGATACTTGTTCTCGCCGGAAAAGGCGATGATCGTCTTATATGGACTGTGCCTATCCGCAAGGCATTTATTGATGGCGTAATAATATTCGATACAGCGGGGAATGCGGGAGGTCACGACCATAGCACGAGCCTGCCCGCCGATTTTTCCTTTGGCAATGACCTGTTCGTGGAAGTGGTCTACCATCATAGCCGCTTTCTTGGCGATGGTATAGCTGTCACTTTCCACAAAGCTGCGTAGCTTCTTCTGCGCCCGCTTCTTATCGAACATCGGGTCATCCTCGACGGTTTTCATTAACTTATAGAAGCTGTCAATGGGCGTGTAGTATTGCAGCACATCCAGAATGAATCCTTCCTGGATCGCCTGCTTCATCGTATAAACGTGGAAAGGTCTGTGCTTAACATCGTCGCCGTCCTGATACGGAACGCCGAAGGTTTCCAGTGTTTTGTTCTTCGGAGTGGCGGTAAACGCAAAATAGCTGGCATTGTTCAGCAGCTTGCGTCCTTCCATCATAGCGTTGATCTTATCCTCATTGTCCATTTCGTCATCGGAAGCAAGCCCGGAAAGTGCAAGGTTCATCTGCGCAGAGTTCCTTCCGCTCTGTCCGGAATGAGCTTCATCGATGATAATGGCGAAATGGTTATCCTTGTGTTCCGCTCCGATTTGCGGAACAATGTATGGGAACTTTTCAATCGTGGTGACAATAATACGTTTTCCATCCGTAATGGCTTTCGTAAGATCGCCGGAGTGCTCCGCCCATGCGACCGTGTTGCCGACCTGCATAAACTGCTTAATCGTATCCCGAATCTGCTTGTCGAGAATCCGGCGGTCAGTGACTACGATAACAGAATCCAGCATCGGGCGACCGTCCTGTTCCAGCCCGATAAGCTGGTGAGCAAGCCATGCGATAGAGTTGGATTTACCGCTGCCTGCGCTGTGCTGAATGAGATACTTTTTTCCGACACCGTTTGTTTTCACATCGGCAAGTAGCTTCGTTACAACATCGAGCTGGTGGTAACGGGGGAAAATCTGCTTTTCCTTTTTCTTTTTGGTGTCCTCGTCCACCTCGACGACGACCTGCGCGTAGTTTTCTATAATCAGCGTCAGTTTTTCCTTGGTGAGGATATCCTTCCAAAGATAATCGGTCATAAGGCCGTCTGGATTCGGCGGGTTACCTGCTCCATCATTATATCCCTTGTCAAAGGGCAGAAACCAGCTGTCTTGTCCGGCAAGTTTCGTGCAGAACTTGACACGGGCATCGTCTACGGCAAAATGCACCATGCAGCGTTTGAACTGGAACAGCATCTCTCTGGAATCACGGTCATCCTTGTACTGCTGAACGGCATCATCAACATTTTGCTTTGTGATCTGATTCTTTAGTTCAAATGTAATAACCGGGAGGCCATTGATAAATACACACAGATCCAATGCCAGTTTGGCTGCATCCTGTGAATAGCGGAGTTGTCGTGTAACGCTGAAAACATTCTTTTGGAACAGCTCCTTCGCTTTTGCGTTGCCCTCAGAGGGAGTCAGGTAAAACATGATCAGATCGGCAGGGTACACTTTGATTCCATTTCGCAGCACGTCAACTATGCCGCGCTTAGAAATCTCGCCCTGTAAACGGTTGAGAAACTGTGCGTATTTTTGATGACTTTTCCGGATGCCCAGCTTCTCTAATTGCTCCGGTTGCGTATCCTGCAGGAACCGAAAAAGCCGAGTCTCATCAATGGCGTATTCTTTGTTGTAGTCGGTGTTGGAGCCTTCTTCATATCCGTTGTGCTCAACAAGCCAGTTTACAATGAGAGCTTCGAATCCGCTTTCCTTGGTATTGGTCGGCATTACGCTTCCTCCTCTTCTGCTAAATGAGGCATCTCATATAAGTTGCCCAATAGCTGTTTTATAAATACAATAACCTTATCGGCATCTTCTTGGGTTGCCATTCCCATTTCGTGCGTATACTTGTTTCCTATCTTTCTTATTTTATCGACCCATGCTTTGTTTTGGCTACCGATATAGCCATTCACTTCCAAAAAATCTATGTATTCGACGAAGCGTTTTCCCACATCAGCACCCTTGTCAACCGCAATATACATTAACAATGTTCGTGAAACCATTATAACCGAGTGATAACACTCATTTAGAAAGCACTTTCTGCATTCGTTATACAGCTTTTCTACATTGGGCGGTAGAAAGCGTACATCTTCATAGGGCAGCAGCTGTGACTGCGGTATGATTTTTCCGTCAAGACCAATGATGACCGGCATGAAGCACTCCGGGCATTTGTGAATTTGATATTTAATGGCACCGGTAGCTGTATCGACAATTCTGGTGGTAGAACCCGCCTGTACCCGCACGCCGCAGTATGGACAGGTTATTGTTTTTGCAGTCATCTCTTTTTTGGGAATGGCCTTCCAAGTCCATTCTTTTATCTCTATCATACTTATTCCTCCTCAGGAGGCTCGTCCGCACCTTGTTCCAAATTTTCATCTACATTATCGTTATCTTCATCCACAAATTCGTATTCGGGGATTTCGATGCCACGGACATCGATTTTGCCAGTGACGGTATCAGCAATAATCTTGTTCTTATATTCTTCCAGCACAGCAACTTCTTCTGTCAGTTTTTTTATCGTATCATCAAACTTATTGTTTAAACCATCTAAATACTCGACAATTTCCATTTGTTCTTTTTTTGAAGGAATTGGTACAACAACACGTTTTAGCGCAGACCAGTAGAGGTTTCTTTGTATAGAGCCAACCCCACGCGAGATTACCAAATATTGGTCAACCATGCAACGAGACCGAAATAAGTAGTTTGCATAATGACTATCAAGGGTATTGTTCAATGAAAGCACAATATATGCTGGACTAACAATCCCAGAATGAAACGAAACGCCTACCGAACCACGCCACGCTTGCTGATTATTCAGAACGAAATCTCCGGGATCAACACGCTGATAGTTGGTCAAGTCCTTGCTTGTTGCGTTAGTTCGTTTCTCCTCTCTTTCAACAAATGGAACCACGCCAGCATCAAGATAGACTGACATTAGTGGCAAATCTATGCAATTGTTAATAGACTTAACCTGTGCAATTGCATATAGCGGAACTGTGTACCATCTTTGTGGAATATCTCCCAACCACTTAACGCCACTATACTTCATGGGCGCATCTGCTGTCAGCCCGCGAGTGATCGCATGGCTTACCGTTGAACGCTTCAGCGCATCAATCGCTTTGATTTCCTTTTTCTTGATATTGATCAGCTTATTGATGCTCGAAACCTTCCAGTCCAGAAAGCGCACGATCTGATCCTGCTCCTCACGGGGCGGGACGGGCAACAGAATTGATTTCATCTCACTATATCTTGTCGTCCATAAATCTGCTACAATTCCACGCCCATTGCGGTAGTATTCCTCAGAGAACGGCTGACTTCTTAGCAGATAATGAACATATCTTTCGCTCAAGCCGTTTCTTGGAGTTAGTACAATATTGATTAAAGAAACGGATCCATCCAATTTCGCTACACCGCATGAACCTTTTCTGTCAGAGCGACTGTTGATAACGAAATCCCCAGCACATACGAGTTTTCGATTATCACCAGCATCTGTTTTGACCGCCGTAGCCAATTGTGGAACAACACCTATCCGTGCAACAGAAAGTGGTGCGTAGTCCTTATCGGAAACTTTTGATTTGCGTTCAGAAAACAATGCGCCTATTTTCGTGCATTGCCAATGTGATGGGAGTTCATCCAGCCAAGCTGCCTGAGCAGGTGTGTAGTCTGCATATTTTTGCATATTATCTGACGCCTCCCATTATCTCCGCCAACAATCCGTCAGCTTCCTGCTCAAGAGAGGAAAGGTTACTCAAAATATCACTCATGTCCCGCAGCTCCACGGGCTTGTAAAAATACTTCGTAAAGCTGATCTCATAGCCGACCTGCGTTTTCTTCTCGTCCACCCATGCGTCCGGTGCATAGGTCAGTACCTCGTTTTTCATAAAGGCATCAACGCCGCCCTCATAGGTGAAGGGGATGTTCTCCGTGTCGCGCAGGTCAACATCCGGCTCGTCCTCGATGGGCTGTGCGGACGGGTCTTTCTCCGTGATAAAGGGGCGTACCTTTTTCAATGCGGCGGCTTTCAGCTTGGTAGCCTTGGCAAAAGCGGTCCAATCATCCAACGGTGCGGTTTTCGCAGCTTTTTCAATAGCTACGATCACGCTGTCGTATTCATCCGACTTCTTGAATGTATCCGCCGGAATTGCTCTGTCAGGATACACGCGCAAACGCAGCGGCCGCTCCACCGTCACATTCCAATAACCGAAGTCCTCGTTGTTCAAAATTATGCTGACTTCGCTTTCCTCCATTGCAAGGAACATGCGAACGATCTCCTTGCGGATTTCTTCGGTAAATTCGCAGTTCTTCTTGCCCATGTTCTTACGCAGCGCCGACTTCATCGCCGTTGCGTCGATGAGCTGAATCTTGCCCTTGCGGCGTTCTTCTTTCTTATTGGAAAGCACCCAAATGAATGTGCCGATGCCCGTATTGTAGAACATATTCTCCGGCACGGCGATAATGGCCTCCACCAGATCGTTCTCAATCATATAGCGGCGGGCGTTGCTTTCGCCGCTTCCCGCATCGCCCGTGAAGATGGACGAACCGTTATGCACCTCCGCAATGCGGCTGCCGAGGGGCGTGTCTTTCTTCATCTTTGCCACGTTATTCAACAGAAACAGAAGCTGACCGTCGCTTGTGCGCGGAATCATCGTGAGCTGCTCCCCGCCGTCCAGATAAGCGTTGAAACGGCTGTCAAGGATTTCCTTTTTGCCGCCCATCTTTTCGGCATCGGTTTTCCAGCTCTTGCCATAAGGCGGATTTGAGAGCATGAAGTCAAACTGCCGGGTGGCGTTGCCGTCCAAGGACAGCGTTGAGCCGTAACTGATATGTTCTGCCTGGTCGCCGTCACCCTTGAGTAACATATCTGCCTTACAGATGGCGTAAGTTTCCGGGTTGATTTCTTGTCCGAAAAGGTGGATAGATACATTTTTGCCGCGCCGTGCTGCCAATGTGGTAAGACGATCCTGTGCAACGGTGAGCATGCCACCTGTTCCGCAGGCTCCGTCATAGCAGGAGTAAGTAGCGTCCTTGATTTGATCCGCAATCGGCATAAAGATAAGGTCTGCCATCAGCTCAACAACATCACGGGGCGTCCAGTGTTCGCCGGCTTCCTCGTTGTTTTCCTCGTTGAACTTACGGATCAGTTCCTCAAAAATCGTACCCATACCATGGTTGTCCAGACCCGGATGCTTGAGAATGGTCTTTTCTTCATCCTTGTACACTGGGTTCGGACTGAGGTTGATGTCCGAAGATATAAATTTTTCAATGACTGCGCCGAGGATGTCTGCCTCGATCATAGTGTCGATCTGATTGCGGAACTTGAACTTCTCCAGGATCTCCTGCACATTCGGAGAGAAGCCGTCAAGATATGCTTCAAAATCCGTTTTCAATGTCTGCTTCTTCGCACGGCTGGTAAGGTCGCGCAGACGGAACGGAGACGCATTGCAAAAAAGCCTGTCCCACCACGTTGCACAGTGCAGGCCACTGGTTATCGATACCTGCCGCATCCAACTTTTTCTTCATATCCAGGGCAGCCTCTTTACTGTCCTCCAAAAGAGCATCCAAACGCCGGATGACCGTCATCGGCAGGATCACATCACGGTACTTGCCGCGCACATAAACATCACGCAGGCAGTCATCTGCGATACCCCATATAAAACTAACTATTTTATTATGCACCTGATTGTCCATATTTCTTCGTTTCCTTTCTCGCTGTAATAAGGCACCAATGATCATATCCTGAATGGTATCTTACTAAAGTTTCTACCCGTTATTCTGGACTATTACGCTTTCAGCTTATAGGTTCTGTTTCGATTTCCGCCTTCGGCTACGACAATATCCTCCGCGGTCAGTTCAGAGAGGAGTTTCTTGGCTCGTGTACTTTTGACTCCAAGGAGCTCTGCAATATCGGCACTTCTGGCCGAAATATGATCAGTAAGGTATGCAACGATTTCTTCTTTCTGCCGTGCAGATTTTATCGTCGCTTTTTTATCGTCACTCTTTATCGCCGCTTTTTTATCGTCACTCTTGGAGAATAAGAGCGTTAATGTTGTCCGCTCCGGCTCGAGTTGCTCTGTAATCTCCGGAGTTGTCCAATTTTGCTCGCGCCAGACGCGGAAGATATTCGGGATGCCGCTTCCGGCGCGCTCACCGATATCGATCAGGTTGAACATCTTCAGCATCGCTCCATTACGCGGATCAGAAACACCGCCGCTCTTTGCGGCATCAATTTCGATGCGGAAGCTGCCCGGATTAGACATCGTAATGCTATTACGCTTTTTGACGATGACCAACCCCTGTCTGCCATAATAGTCAGCATGAACCAGGCAGTTCGCCAACGCTTCACGCAGAGCCTGATGCACTGGGGTATCATCTACACGAGTACCTCCGTCCATTTTGAATGGAACTTTGATATCCTGGATCAGTCTGTTGTAGACCCGGAAATAGAAGTCGTACACATTGCCGCTCCAGTCGCCGGAGGAGGAAATGATGCGGTCAGTCCAGCGGGTGTCAGCATCGTACTGTTCCTGATAGTCCAGGAAGTAGGCATTAAATTCCCGCACGATGTCGTATTCGTTGCCGAACATGAGAAGTCCTGCGGAGGTGGGATGCTTTTTCCCATCAGAGCCGATACCGACAGCACCAAGCTTCAGGAGGAAATCTTCATCCTCCAAGGCTTCCCACACATGGCCGGGGCGGGAGAGGCGCATTCTCTGGCGATAACTGCGGATGCTTTCTTTGTTGAACACCGTCATGTCCATTTCATTCAGGATGAGCATATCCTGGGTTTTCACGGAAGCATCCCGCACCATGGCCTGATATTCTTCCTTGGTGCAGCGGTAGTCACCCTCACCGTTGCGGCGGTAGGTGCAGAGTGGATTCCCATCCACATAAATCGGCTTATAAGAGCGCTCTGCACGGGGGACATTGATGACCACAATGTGGTCGCCATCCACCTCCTGGACAAATACATCCTTGGAGGACAGGACATTCACGCTGGTCTTATTGGGGTTATTGACGATATCCCAGAACTCCTTAATGAGTCTGTCAGGGTCGGGCAGATCTACCGTGTGCAGGGATTTATCCGCCCATTCTTCCACGCCCAGCAGGATAATACCGCCGTGGGTATTGGCGAAGGCAGAGTAGGTTTCCCAAATGCTTTTGGGCAGACCGCCAAGGGCTTTCTTCGCCTCAATGCGGTTGTTCTCCCGATATTGCTCGATTTTGGAAAAGTCAATCATGATTTTCCTCCTTTACGAGCTCGATGATATCGCAGAAATCACAGTCCAGAACTTCGCAAATCTTCGTTAAGATTTCCGTACTGACATGTTGGTTCTTGCCCAGCTTGGCAAGGGCGGTCGTAGACATACCGGTAGCCAGACGCAGATCCTTCTTTTTCATGTTTTTATCAATCAGGAGTTTCCACAGCTTATTATAACAAATCGTCATCGTAACACCTCGTGTCAGAGTATACACTAATACAGGTTAATTCTAACACAGCAGCTTCAGTTTGTCTATTGAAAATCCAATTTTCAGATTCGTGATGTCCTTTCCAGACGAGAGATTTTGAATTATAAACTGGCAAAGGATAACCGCAGGAATGCTTTTTTGCTCTCCTGCGGTTATTTCATTGTTTATGCGGCGCAATTTTTGAGGTCAGCCCATGATGCCGATTTTATTGCCGTTCTCGTACATATCCTCGGCGTACTCGACATGGTTGGGGCCTTCACTTCGTATCCAGCCGAAGCCGGGGACATAGACCATATCCGCCAGTTCGTTATCGTTAGCTATTGGCTCCGGTGCCGATTCAGACTGCGTAGGATGTACCGGAGCGGGTTCTGTCTGCATAGGAGGTGCAGTTTTTTGTTCCGCTTCGAATTGCTTTTCTATTTCCGGTGCAGGGATGGGCAACTCCTTGGCGGCCACTTCCGGGGCTGATTCAGCTTCCGGCATTCCCGACTCTTGCTTTTCTGTGATTGCTGGCAATATTAGTTCTTCCGGCTCCGGAAGTGTCGGCCGTGGAGTGGTCACGTTGGCCGTTTCGCTCGGCGTGGGTGGTTTCTCGACCTTTTCGGTCTGTGGCCACACGGCGGCACACAGGGCGAGACAGACGGTGATTGCAGCGGCAATGATGATTCTATTTTTCATTTTGGTTCCTCCTCTTTGGATGTAAAATGATTGAGTTCTGTGGACAACTCACCTTTTGCGGAATAGCTATCAGAACTTCAGAAGATTATCCAGAGCATTTGCCGCCTGCTGAAGCTCACGCTGAGTAGCTTCCTTTGGAATATCCGCCTCCTTTTTTGCCTTGTGCTGCAGATAGGGTTCATAGTTCTGCCGGGTGATCGTGGGGCGGTAGTGTCCAAGCATCCGCGCCAGTTCCTTGGTTTCCATACCGTTCCGCAGAGATAGGACGGCACAGGTGTGCCGAAGATCTGTGAATCGGATGTGGTCAAGCCCCGCTTCCTTGATGATCTCGTTATGCATCCGGCGCACCATCTGTGGCGAGTAGGGCCTCTGCGTGGCCGGATGCATGAACATCAGCGGGCTGTTTGGATGCTTAGCGTGTTCCATGATCAGGAGGTCGACCATCTCCGATGCCAAGGTTATTTTTCTCGTTTCCGAGCCATATTCGATCAGTTCCCGCCGTTCTACAGAGCGCTGCTCCGATATGGTCAGCGTCCTATCTTTTACATTGAGGTCGCTCCATTTCAGGGCGATTAGCTCGCCTTGGCGTAGGCCTATCGTCAGCGCCAGCATGAACATCGGGAGGTACCCCAGCCGTTCTGCCGCGTCCAGATAATCCTCCATCTCCAGCGGCGTCAGCACATCGGCATTGACCTTCTTTGGCTTGGAGTAGTGGAACGCTCTGGCGGGATTATCGCCAATCAGGCCATCCCGCATGGCTTGGTCCAGGCATTGCTGAAGCAGGCGGTGGATGTGTCGCATGGTTTCTTCCCCCAAGCCAGAGCTGCTGGGTCGATGATTGCCGAAGCGCCGCCGTTCCTCCAGAAATTCTCCGACCATCTCCGATGTCAATTCAGAGAGCGGTATATCTCCCAAGCTGGGGAGAATATGGTTCTTGAATACATAGTTGTGTGCCGCATAGGTAGTCGGCCTGCTCTGATGCTTGTCATAGGTTTCCTGCCAGAAGCTGATGTATTCCTGAAGTGTCATATTCCTACCTCCATGCACTGACGCTGCAGGTCACGGAAAGCTACCCATGGGAGCCTGGCCTGTTTCAGGATTTTCTTGTGCAGATAGTAGAACTCGTGGAGTTTATACTCCGCTCCGGTTTTGGGATTGCGGAACACATAGGGCGAGTCAGTTTCCGGTATCTGCTTCAGAAGGCGTTCTGCTTTGGCGTTAAGCGTCAGCAACCGCTGACCCTTGAGGATGTACCTGTAGCGGACATAAAAATCGGCCCACGACAAGGTGATCAGTTCACATTGCCGCAGGCCGCTTGATAGTCCTGTGTAGATGAGAGGGAGCACGCCGAGCTGTTCCGTTGCGTTCAGGTAACGCTGGAGTTGTCCCAGGCGCAGAGGGGCTGCTTTGTATCCCTCCGCCTTTGATTCCTGGCAGAGCCGCACTGGGTTGTATGGAATAAACTGTTCCCGTGCTGCTTCGTCCATGCACCGCCGCAGCAGCAGGTGGACGCACCACACACTTCTGGCACTGAGTCCCCGGTTCTGCAGGCTGTCGTAGAAATCGGTGATTGTCTGCTTTGTCAGGTCAGAGAGCGCCACACTTCCGATGCTGGGGATGATGTGGCCGTAAATCAGATTGCGGTACCCGCCCTCGGTGTTGCCGTTCCACTTGGGGCGGTTGGCGATGAACCACTGGCCGCACCACTGCCCGACTGTGAGATTGTTTTCTTTCTGCATATCATCGCCTCCTTTTGGCAAACGAACAATATCACAGAAAGCAGGAAATAGCTACTGGAAAGAATGGAATATTCGCAGAATCAAACTATTCCGAATAATGTCGCTATTGTTCGGAATAATATAGTTGATTTTATTCGGAGCAGCGGTTATAATATTCTTGACGAACTGCAATGGAGGTGTTCCAATATGACGATCAAAGAAGCGGCTGCCGCTTGGGGGATTACCGAACGGCGGGTCAATGCGCTTTGCAAAGCCGGACGCATTTCCGGCGCGTATAAGGAGGGCAGACGGTGGTTTATCCCGGACAGCACGCAAAAACCGATGGATAAGCGTGGTCACCGAAGTGAGGTGAAGCCCGCAGTATCAGCTGCGCGCAAGCCTTTGCCCATTGGCGTATCTGATTACCGGGACGCCTGCAAAAACTACTACTATGTAGACAAGACTTTAATGATTAAGGAGTTTCTGGACGAGCGCCCCAAAGTATCCCTATTTACCCGCCCCAGACGCTTTGGCAAAACGTTGAACATGGATATGCTCCGCACTTTCTTCGAAAAGACGACCGAGGACACCTCCGTTTACTTCAGAGATAAGAAAATCTGGTCCTGCGGAGAATCCTATCTTGCCCACCATAGAAAGTACCCTGTGATTTTTCTGTCCTTTAAGGATGTTAAATACACCTCTTGGGAAGAAACCTATCAGACGCTCCAAAAGCTGATCGCACAGGAATTCCGCCGTCACGATGAGTTGGCATCCTGCTCCGCACTTAGTGATTACGAAAAAGAGGAATACTCCCTTCTTGCAACAGAAGCTGCTGACGAAGTGGAATATCAAATGTCCCTGCGGACACTGACGCTGCTCCTCCATAAGCACCACAATGTCGCACCTATCGTCATCATTGACGAATATGATACTCCCATTCAGCAGGGCCATGTGAGCGGCTTCTACGACACGATCATCGGATTCATGCGAAACCTGTTCTCCGGCGGTCTGAAGGACAATCCGCATCTGAGCTATGGTTTCCTGACTGGCATCCTGCGTGTTGCCAAGGAAAGTATCTTCAGCGGCCTGAACAACCTGAAGATCAACTCAATTTTAGACGAGCGCTACAGTGAATATTTCGGCTTCACTTCAAGCGAAGTACATGAGATGGCGGACTACTATCATGCTTCTGATAAATATCAGGAGCTCTGCGACTGGTATGATGGTTACCTTTTCGGCAATACCGAGATTTTTAATCCCTGGTCTGTCATTGGATACTTCAATAATAACTGTCGTCCCAAAGCGTTCTGGCAGTCTACCGGAAGCAATGACATCATCCGCGAGGTGCTGGCTTCTGCAACGCCGGATATTATGGAGCGTCTGGAACTGTTGATGAAGGGCGAATCCTTCGTTACGCACATCGACACTGGCGTCATTTATCCGCAGATCCAGAATGATCCGTCCTCTGTTTACAGCTTCCTGCTGGTGGCAGGTTATTTGAAGGCTGTGAGCTGCGACCAGTCTTACGGCGAGGATTATATGTGCGAAGTGGCTCTGCCCAACAAAGAGATTTCTTTCGTCTACAGCAAGGAGATCCTCTCTCAGCTTGAGAATATTATTCCTCGTTCCGTTGCTATTGCTATTCAGGAAGCTATCTACAAGGTAGATAGCGACTCACTGCAAAAAACTTTGGAGAAGTTTCTGCTCCAAACAATTAGTTTCCACGATGCTGCCGACGAAACATTTTACCATGGTCTGATATTGGGTATGTGCGCTGTGATGGACAACAGCTATCGCATTACCTCCAATCGCGAAGCTGGTGATGGACGATTTGATATTCAGATGCTTCCTTTGAATAAGCGGCTGCCTGGTATTCTGATTGAATTAAAGGCTGGGAAAGACCGCTCTGAAACACAGCTTGAAGACCTTGCTAATGTTGCCTTGCAACAGATTAACGACCGTGCATACAGCGTTGATTTGCAGGCAATGAATGTTACGTCAATTATAAAAATCGGCATTGCATTCTCAGGCAAAAGAACACGTATTGCTGCCGAAAGGCAAAACATCGAATAACCATCTTCGCTCAGCAGGCTGGCTATCATCCAAGTCAGCCTGCTGTCTTTTTGTCATCGCGCTTTTTTCTTTGTTTATGCGGCGCAATTTCTGAGCTGCTCGCTGCGGTAAAAAGCACCCGCTGCCAGGGACAATCCCGGTCGGAAGCACTTTTAATATACAGAATTTCATCCCACACAAATCCCAAAAGACGAAAGTGGTGCCTGAAACGAACAGGGCAAAAGAGTTCCAAAGAGGAACCGAAGGAGTGCCGGAAAGCACCAAACAGGGTGCAACAGGGCTTCCTGAAGGTTCAGACATAGGTTTGGGATCAAGAGACCGGGCGTTCGAGTCGCCCCACTCGGACCAAAACCCTCTGAAATCGGTTGATTTCAGAGGGTTTTTCTTATTTGCTTCGGAAACCACCGGCTCTGCCGGTGGAGGTGTCCCGCAAAAAAGCTTTAGCTTCAAGCATCGAGCGCAGCGAGCGAATAGGGAGGAATCTTCCGATTCCTTCAAACGCGAAGTAGAAGAAGCATCGCCCGTTTACGGGCTGCGGGGCGGGTAATGCGGCTGGCAAATTATTCGTAGCATCTTAAGATGCGTGCCAGTAAAAGGCCCTTATAGGGCCTAATCAAGCCACCGGCTTAGCCGGCGGTCATGACTCATTGTCTATTGCGGCGCAGAATTTGAGGAGTGTCGCTATGGCAAAAAATGTGATAATTCGATGTTGTAGGTTTGTCAAACATATTGGACAGCGAACTCATTAGGTGAAAGCCAGCGGAGGGGTCTCATGGGCAAGTTGTTGGCGCGGCGGTTATGGACGGCAAG
>ERZ773111.818-NODE-818-length-17591-cov-2.581261_pt1 | contig 17591 bp, 10 predicted proteins | sample MGYA00580567_ERZ773111 | MGnify/ENA primary metagenome ERZ773111 (study PRJEB29015, sample SAMEA2737875) | human gut metagenome | biome: human gut; feature: human-associated habitat; material: faeces | place: China | collected 2012 ...
TTCCATTGTAACGATCGCTGCTGTCTCAAATCCATAGAGATCTTTCACTTCGTCAAGCGCGCACTTCTCTCCGCCTTTTCCTACTTCCATACGGTCAAGGGATACCATCAGTCCAACAATTGTTACATCAGCGGCTCCTCTTACCTTCGGTACAGTCTCTTCCATGGATTTGCCGGATGTGGTAACATCTTCGATCATAACCACGCGGTCTCCGTCCTGAAGCTTGCTTCCGAGGAAGCTTCCCTTATCTGCTCCGTGATCTTTTTCTTCTTTACGGTCTGAGCAGTAACGGATCTCTTTTCCGTATAATTCACTGTAAGCGATCGCGGTTACAACTCCAAGCGGGATTCCTTTGTAAGCAGGTCCAAATAATACATCAAAATCATCCCCGTATTTGTCATGGATTGCTTTTGCGTAATATTCACCGAGTCTTTTGAGCTGTGATCCTGTCACATAAGCTCCTGCATTCATGAAGAACGGAGACTTTCTTCCGCTTTTCAGTGTAAATTCTCCAAATTTAAGCACGTGGCTTTCTACCATAAAATCAATAAATTCCTGTTTGTAGCTTTCCATTTTATTTATCCTCCATCTCTTATATGTTCTTTATTTTACAATTCCAACCATATCTTTCACAGACTCAAAGCCATTCTTCTTCATGTAGGCTTCAATTCCATCGATCACTTCCATCGTCACTGCCGGATTGTGAAAGTTGGCTGTTCCTACGGATACGGCACTTGCTCCTGCAAGAAGGAACTCGATCGCATCTTCTGCGCAGGAAATACCGCCCATCCCGATGATTGGGATGTTCACTGCCTGTGCTACCTGATATACCATGCGGACAGCAATCGGTTTGACGATCGGTCCTGATACACCTCCGGTCTTATTTGCCACTGCAAATGTCTTGCGATTGATATCAATCTTCATACCGGTCAGTGTATTGATCAGGGAAACTGCGTCCGCACCGCCTGCTTCTGCCGCTTTTGCTATCTCAGTAATATCGGTTACATTCGGTGTCAGCTTCATGATGATCGGCTGCTTTGCGATCTTCTTGATCTGTCCGGTCAGCTCTTCTACATGCTTTGCATCCTGTCCGAAAGCAAGGAATCCTGCATTGACATTTGGGCAGGAAATGTTGATTTCCATCATATCGATCGGTTCATCCGCAAGGCGTTCTACCACTTCAAGATACTCTTCCGGTGCATGTCCGCAGACATTCACAATGATCTTGGTATCATAGTTTTTCAGATACGGAATATCTCTTTTACAGAACAGATCGATTCCCGGATTCTGAAGTCCTATGGCGTTCATCATTCCGCCGTAAACCTCGGCTACACGCGGAGTCGGATTGCCCGGCCACGGTACATTTGCCACACCTTTTGTTGTCACAGCTCCAAGCTTGTTCAGATCTACAAATTCAGAAAACTCTTCTCCTGATCCGAAGGTTCCTGATGCCACTGTTACCGGATTCTTCCATTCTACTCCGGCAATATTTACACGCATATCCATTAGATTTCCACCTCCGTAGAAAGAAATACCGGTCCGTCTTTACAGATACGTTTGTTGTGCACATTGCTGTGCGCATCCTTTTCCTTTGACTTGCACACGCACGCAAGACAGGCACCGATTCCACATGCCATTCTCTCTTCCAGAGAAATATAGCATTCGATTCCGTTTGTTTCTGCATACTGTTTGATCGCACGAAGCATCGGAGTTGGTCCACAGGCATAGATCATATCTGCTTCCAGCGCATTCTCACGGATTGCATCCATGACATTTCCTTTTGTTCCCACGCTTCCATCCTCTGTGGAAATATATAAGGTTCCGTTCTGTTCAAACTCCTCTTTCAGGAACGTATGCGCATCTCTATAGCCGACAACAATCTGCTTTTCTTCACACTGCATCTGCTTTGCAAGTTCCAGAATCGGCGGAACACCAATCCCGCCGCCCATCAGGAATACTTTCTTTCCTTCTGCCTTTTCATATAAACGTGGGAAATAACTGTTTGTATGTTCTGGAGTCCAGTAATTCAATTGAGAGTCAAACAAAGTTGAGTAAGCATCGTAATGTGGATAGAATAGTTCGTTCATGAGCCAAAGATCCCGTTTGCCGACTCCTTGTAAAATAAATGACAGTGAAATACCTTTCCATGTTGTACCACCACGAATTCCGTATTGATATCTGCGAGTATCATTACCGATAATACGAGTGTCGCCTGGTTCGTTTGATGTGTTTTTACCATTGTTTATGATACCATTCCCATCAAAATCCACATAAAGTATATCTCCCGGATTAGGATTATAACCTTCCACTTTGGGAATATTGTTTTTTAACTTTCCTTGACTGTCAAAATCTTCGGTAGTATATAAGCGGTCTGTAGTATACCCCCATATTTCACCTAATTCCATTCCTTTCCGGTAAATCAGATTGTCATCCGAATCTTTTCCTAGTAAGCCTACCTCATTGTCGTATTTTGTGATTTTCGTACGCGAGTCATATAGGTTAAAACCTAAATAATATTGCACATTGCCGATACGGTCATTCCAATCCAAGGATATTTCCCAACCTTTGGCGCGTAAGTCGGCAGAGTTTTGTAATGGGGCTTTGGCACCCAATACTCCTGGAAGTTCCATACCTGGAGCCAACATTCCTTTTGTATCCCGTTGGTACCAATCAAATACAACATTTAGGCGGTTATTAAACAGTCCTAGGTCAAATCCGAAATCCAAGGTACTAACTTTTTCCCAAGTGAAACTATTGCTGACTAGGGCTGGAGGAGCCAATGTTGTAGTAGCTTGTCCGTTTACAACCCAATTAGCCAATGGAGAATCCATGCCAGGAATAAAAGCATAAGGTTCTATACTTTGATTACCGATATTACCATAAGAACCTCTCAATTTTAAGTTAGAAAGAAAAACTTTACTCCATTCCATAAATTGCTCTTCACTGACACGCCAGCCTACGGAAACAGAAGGAAAGAAGCCGAAACGATTTTCTTTAGGGAATTTCGAAGAACCATCATAACGCCCGTTTGTTTCGAGTAAATATTTACCGGCATAAGAGTAATTTATCCTATAGAATAATCCTCTGACATGGTATTCTTCAAATTCATCACTGTTTTTATAATCTCCTGTAGCTTGTGATAATGAGGGTAAATCTTCGTTAATCATATCTGTGCGTGACGCTTTCATCATCTTATAGGAATTGCTTTCCTGATTGAAACCAGCCATAATTCCAATGTCATGTTTGCCTAATGTTTTGTTGTAATTGGCATATACATTAAAAGCATTATAATTGGTTGCCCGATTTTCTATTTCATATTTCGAATTTGAAACAGACTGTTCTTTGCGGAAGTTAGCTCCGTGAGCATAAGCAAATTTCTTATCGAAAGTTGTGATTTCTCTAGTCTTTCTATTAAATGTATATTCACCGATTATTTTCAGATCTTTGAACGGAGTAATAGTCAGCTTGCCAAAGATGCGTAAATCGTTTCTGTCATTTTCTTTAGGTGCTGACAGATTGATGAAATTATGAGGAGTATTGATAGGCAAGATTTCACCATCCAGTTCCATATTGCCTAATGGAAAATAAGATGGAAAGGCTACTGCTGCTCCCCAAATACCATAAGAAGCTGAAGTATAGGGAAGTTCTGAATGTGAATTCGCATATTTGATGTCTAACTCCGGAGTAATCCAGGAATGAATGTCGGAGCGGATGTAAGATGATATATTATAACGTTTGTATGAGTCTTTGTCTGTAACAAGAATTCCATTTTGATTCACCATACCGGCTGACATTCTGTAAGATATTGATTTATTACCTCCTCCAACAGAAATGTTATGTGTTTGTTGAAAACCTGTTTCCATCATGTCGTTTAAGAGATCTGTTTCTTGTAAACTGTATCGAAGTCCGTCTACAACGGCATAACCGTCAGGATAATTGCTTGAATTAGTATTATATTCTTTCAATAACTCTAACCAGGTATCTACATTTTGTCCTGTCTGATATGATACTGTTCCCATATCTTTATAAGCTTGTACTGTTTGTAACGGAGTTGCTTTATGGGGTAAATTACTGGGCTTACTGAATGAGAAGTTATTAGAGTAGTTGATAGAGAAGCGAGTGTCTTTCATTCCCTTTTTAGTGGTAACTAGGATAACTCCGAATGCAGCGCGTGCACCGTAAATAGCCGAAGATGCGGCATCTTTTAATACAGAGATAGATTCAATATCATTAGGATCCAGCATATTTATGTCCATCTCTACATTGTCAACTAATACAAGCGGGGCACCTTCATTGATGCTGTTCACTCCACGGATATTGAAAGACATTTCAGCACCGGGTTGGCCTGATGTGCCTGTTACCTGCAGTCCCGGCATTGCTCCCATCAGTACATTACTAACCGAAGTGACAGGACGATCACCCAATATTTCATCCATTTTTACACTGCTTACTGCTCCTGTCAGGTTGGCCTTTTTTTGTACGCCATATCCTACGACTACTACCTCTTCCAAAGTTTCAGTATCTTCCTTTAATACAACATTAAGTTCTTTCTTTCCAGAAACTTTCACTTCTTGAGAAACATACCCGATATAAGTAATCTGTAAAACGGCATCTTTGGGAGTATCCAGAACGAACCGCCCGTCTATATCTGTGATTGTACCAGTTGACTGGCCTTTTACGATGACATTGGCACCGATTATCGGTTCGCCATTCGCATCTTTCACAATACCTGTCACCTTATTTTGTTCTTGCTGTATTCCTTGCACAATCTCAGTAGAAAGAATGATTTTCTTTTCAAGCACTGAATACTTCACATTCGTTCCTGCGAAAATCTGATCCAATATCTTGAAGATATTATTGTTGTTTGCCGAAACTGATACAATACGTTTCAGATCTACGTGTTTATTGTTGAAGAAGAAATCAAACCCCGATTCTTTTTTCAGCTTTTCCAACACAGTGCCAACTGTTTCATTACGCACTTCAAGACTGATCATGGTCTTTTGCGCATACGACTCTGCCGCATAAGTCATACTTAGCGAACAGATTAAAAAGAGTACACTCAGTTTCATAGGTAATGGAGTTTTATTTAAGATTAACCTACACGACTTTATCATCCATAATAATTGGACGCTAAAATAAATTTTCATAATTTTGTAATTGAGATAAAGTGAATAAAATGTTGTCTTTGCTTGTCGCCAAACAAGCATGGAAAGATGATTTTTTCATACGGGGTGATACGCCAATATCCTCCCGTATGTTTTTGTTTAGGGAGCCTGTTGTCTGTTCATTTTTCTAGTATTTAAATTAAGGGTTAAACGTATATTAGTACACTTCTATTTTCAGCTTTTCCGTCTTTATATCTGCACTGTCAATGTAACGCCAGCGTATGTGGGAAGAAATCCGGAAATATTCCATAATACGCTCTAGACGCTGATGGGTGAATGTTCCTGTGAACGAACAGCCTTTCAGCCCCTTGTTGGACAATACGAATTCCACATTGAACCGCTTTCCAAGCATGTGCAGCACTTCATCCAGCGGAGTGTCATTAAAGATAAGCTTGCCGTCTTTCCATGAAATCTCCGATTCGCCCGAGGTAGCGTAGCACTTGATATCTCCGGTTTGTGGAGAATAAACCAGCTTCTGTCTGGGGGAGAGCATACTCTTTTGAAATTTTCCTTTGCTATTCTTATAAATAAACCCTACGCTGCCTTCGATAAGCGTGGTGGAAATGGGAGTTTCATTACCGTATGCTTCCACATTAAAACTTGTTCCGTACACTTCCACCTGCGAATGGTGAGGGGTGGAAACGATGAATCGTTTCCGGGGATGTTGGGTCACATCGAAATAAGCTTCACCGTTTAATTCCACTTGGCGTACATCGCCGGCAAAAAAGGTGGGATAGCGGAGGGAGGATTCCGAATTGAGGTGAACTACCGTGCTGTCCGGTAACAGGACGGAGGTAGTCATGCCTGCATTGGTTTTTATTTCCACCATCTGAGCGGTGACTACCGGCTGCTGTCTGTCCGGATACAGAGCCAATACACCTATCAGGAGGGGAACGGACAGGATGGCCGCAATGCGTTGTGTCCATCCCCACCAGGACAGGTTTCTAACTTTTGTTCTGCTTTTTACCTTGTCTAATGCCTTTTCCGTATCTATCTTCTTTGTGATGTGCTGTGTGTCTACAGCCAGATAGAGCGTATTCAGCTGCTTGGCTATACGCAAATGCTCCTCATCGGCATTCAGCCAGGCTTCTATCTGTTCGTTCTCCGGCGGAGTGGTGTTTCCTTCGAAATACTTGGTCAACAAAGTTTCTATATCGGTATGGTTTTCCATGAATTATACTTTAATGTTTTCCTTTATATTATTAAGACAAGCGAGAATGAAAGGTATCTAAACGAAAAATGCTTTTTTTTAAAAAAAAGTTTTTTCCGATAAAAACAACTATCTTTGTACACAAGGAAAACAGTTATTATACTATGAATCATACCGTGGAAGACTTGTCTTTGTTTAATGCTCTCCGACAGGGGGATGGTAATTCTTTTGACCATTTATTCAGAAGGTACTATCCTATGCTGTGTGCCTATGCTCACCGCTTGGTGTCGCTGGAAGATGCCGAAGAGATTGTTCAGGAGGTGATGTTATGGTTGTGGGAGAATCGTGGGGATTTGATAATCGAGTCTTCATTGAATCAGTATTTGTTCAAAATGACTTATCGGAGGGTCTTGAACCACTTGACGCGGGAACAGGTGAAAACCAAGGCGGAAGCTGCCTTTTATGAGCGGACACAGGCGGCATTGTGTGAAGTGGACTATGGTCGTTTTGAGGAATTGGACCGGAAAATAAAAGAGGCGATGGCTGCTCTTCCCGACAGTTATCGGGAAGCCTTTGTGATGCATCGCTTTAAGGAACTGAGTTATAAAGAAATTGCTGAAGTGCTGGATGTGTCGCCACAGACGGTGGCTTACCGCATCCAGCAGGCATTGAAGCTGCTTCGTGTTTCCTTAAAGGATTACTTGCCCATGCTGGTATGGCTGGTGGGCTGAAAAGTACCTCTCCCTGAGTTTCCCTTGTTTTTTCCTTCAAATCCTTCAGCCCCTTCGCAAACGCCCGTCAATAAAGAAAAGCGGCTGAAGGATTTCCTCCCGGAATTCCTTCAGCCTAGTGTAGAAGTTTCAGCTCTTTATGGTTTGAGCTTCGTTTGTAGAAGTTTTCTATTATATTGTTTCGTTGTATATTTACTTTATTGTCAGGTCCGTGTCGTTTGTTGCCGATACGTTTTCCGTTTCGTTCTCCGGTTCGGGCAATTTCTCTTTTCCGTAGAATCCCGGCATCGGCTCATAGATGGGGTTGCGCGGAATGGAGATATTGCGCAGTTTTTTATCTTTCGCCAACTGAGCGATATAACGTCCCGCGGTAGCTCGTGTCAGTCCGCATAACGATTCAAACTTCCGGCGTGTCAGGAAGTATTCCGTCAGTGCTTCGTCTATACTCTCTTTGGTTACCGGCATGGAGTGCGGCTTGTATTTCGAACGCTCGGTCTTGACGTCGCTCAACTGATGCTTCAGGTATTTGTCCGCACGGAATGTCACCGATTTGAATTTCACCTTGTTGGCACGTGTGGAGCTTGGTGTCCGTGTCTCGGGGCAGGTAAGCGATATATGGAAATATCCTATCCCTTCGATATGTACCCGGGCACCGTCCTTCAAGTAGTAGGCCAGTTTCTCGCTGAGCGAGATAATGGTTGCCTTGATGTCCGCCACGGTGAGCGAGGAACCGTACTGTATTTCCCGCGCCAGATAGTCGGTGTTGATGCGCTGCCAGTTTACTACACGGGCGTGATAGCGCTTCTTGCGCGTACCTATCGTATTGGGTGATTCATAAAATTCAAATTTGATAGCCATTCGCTTATTTGTTTTTATCCGGTTGTTTATGCTTTCTTGTACGGAAGAGTTTGTTGCAACTTCCTTTCAAGTTAATCGTTTCACTTTAGTGATGAAATCATATCACTATAGTGATGAAGTTGTATCACTTAGGTGATGAAATTTCATCATTCTAGTGAAACGATTAACTTGACGGTGCAAAAGTATGAAATAGTCTTGATAAAAACGAATAATTTCCCAGTTATTTTCGCTTAGTCACTTTTTTGCGGTAGTGTGGGGTAAATGCTTGTAAAAGGGCATTTTGAGTGTTATCTTTGTGATATTACACAACCCCAAATAATGAAAAAGGATGAAAAAATTAGTGGAAAATTTACTGAGTTGGTGCAAAAAGAGTATGAAAATGAGGAGATGCGTGGGAAAAAGCACGGCTCCGGTTACCGGGCAGTCGGTGGGGCAAACCGGAAATGCGGAAGGGGTGTTGCCTTCAACGGCTACGGAAACGGTGGATGAAATTGTTCTCCCAGCGGCTGTCGAAACAGCTGGCATGTTAGAAACTATCGATGAAAAGGCGGCTTTTGGCAAATCGGGGCGCAAGAAGCCGGAGAATATGCTGGTGGCCTTGCAGTGCTTTTTGACCGCACGGTATGATTTCCGTTACAATCTTCTCACCGAACAGACGGAGTATCGTGGGAAAGAGGTGCCGGATGAAGAGTATGCCATGGTGGCTCAACGTGATTTGAATACATTCTGCTTGGAGGCGCGTTCCGGTGGCATCAACTGCTGGGATAAGGATGTGAGCCGTCTGCTCCATTCCAGAAAGGTGGAAAACTATCATCCTTTTCTGCATTATATGAGCCACTTGCCTCAATGGGACGGGGTGGATCGTGTTACTTCGCTGGCTGTGCGTATATCGCGTAAGCCGATGTGGGTAAAAGGGTTTGACCGTTGGATGCTGGGTGTTGCCGCCCAATGGCTGGGGCAGGCACAGGATTGCGCCAATGCGGTGGCGCCTATGTTGGTGAGTCGTGAGCAGGGGAAGCGCAAGTCTTCTTTTTGCAAGATTTTGATGCCCAAGGAACTTACACCTTATTATATAGACAAGTTCGACCTGACGAGCGAGAGTGGATGTGAACAGAAACTTTCGCTTTTCGGACTGATCAATATGGATGAGTTCGACAAGTACCGTGCCGGGCAGATGCCTGCCTTGAAGAATCTGATGCAGATGACCACACTGACTTTCCGCAGGGCACATCGTCCGGCATTCAGTCATCTGCCCCGTATCGCCTCTTTCATCGGTACGTCCAATATGACGGACCTGCTGACTGATCCCACAGGAAGCCGCCGTTTCCTTTGTGCGGAAGTGGACGGCAAGATTGACTGCACACCGCCCGATCATGCGCAGCTGTTCGCCCAGCTGAAAGCGGAGCTGGCCGGAGGAGAGCGTTACTGGTTCTCGGAAGAGGAAGAAAAGGAGATACAGCACAGCAACCGGAATTTTTATAAAATGCCTGCCGAACAGGAATTGTTTTTGCGTTGTTTCCGGATGCCGCAGGAAGGGGAGTTGTCCAAGCCCTATACCACGACGGATTTGTTCAATTATTTGCAGAAACATTATCCGGCGGCCATGCGTGGGGTGACTCCGAACCGGTTGGGCAGGATGATGGTTGCATTAGGGATACAGCGTGTTCATACCGAGTATGGCAATGTGTCCCGGCTGGTGAAGCTGAAGGATTCTTCCGCGGCCTGAAACTTTTTCCCGGTGTGATCCTTCAGCCGGAACGCCCTCCTGCAAAGGGTTTGCGGGAGGGCTGAAGCTTTTGAAGGATTTTTCAGGGGGAATCGTATAAGGAGAAATAAATGAAAAAGATTGCTTGGCGATTTGTTTGTTCGACTTTTTTGGTGGTGGCGTTTTTATCTATAAAAACATGGAAGTGACAGTTTACATATTTATTGCATTGTTTCTTCTTGGGATTGTCCGGAAACGAGATACTCCAAGTTTCATGCTGCTCCGGGAGATACTTTGCAGTTGAAAGTTTCCTTCCGGTCGGACAGCATAGGGGTGTTTGTCCGTGAATTTCATATCTATGGCAACTTTTCCTTTTTGCCACTTGGTCTGACGGTGGAGGGCGATTGCATATAAGGCAAGCTCATAGCATATAAGGGAAAGAATTAACAGGATAATTTTGTTTTTATCGAAGGTTTATTGCTAACTTTTTCTTCATTTTCTTTTAGGGTAGTCAATAACCTTTTTAGTATTATTGAACCAGCTTTAGTCGGTCCTAGTGTTTAATTTTAAAATTTTGGTAAAAAGATGCCGAAGTATTGTAACCATTTTCTTTTTGATTAAACCGACAAGTTGCAAGTTCTTGAATTTCTTCCTAGCTTTGTATTCGTTTGTTTTCAACAGGAGTACTTGCGTGAAGAATATGAAAAACATAGGAAGGATAGTATTACCAATCATTATTTTGTTATTGACTGTGCGGATAAATGCCGTTCCGGTCAAAGCATTTGATATGATAGTAAGAAACCTTCCTAATTCGGAACAGTTGCCGACCAAAGAATTGCTTTGTATTTTCCAGGATTCGGAAGGATATATGTGGTATGGCACTGAAGGGGGAGGCTTGTGCCGTGATGATGGATATACGGTGAAAGTATTCCGTTCTGATTTCAAGAACCCGGGAATCTTGGAAAACAACAGTGTGACGTGTATTACTGAAGACGGTGAAGGGAAAATATGGTTTGGAACGAAGCGTGGCGCCTATATTTTGTCAAAAACAGATTATGAGATAAGGGCGCTTGCTGATGAAACGATAAAGAGCTGGACTATAACTACAATGACAGCGACGTCTGATGGTACGATCTGGATTTCGACTAACAGGCATTTGTTTCGATACAATGAGTCAGGGGAAAGAACTGGAAAATACATTCTTAAATGGAAAGGACGGGAGAATACCGTCAATTCTATTTATGAGGATAAGAAACAGACTGTTTGGGTAACTCAAGCAAAAGGCGGGCTTTTTTGCTATGATAAGGTAAAGGACTCTTTTATTTCATATCCTTGGCCCTATGATGAGTATCCCACAAGCATGACGGAAGATCATAACACCCCGTATTATTGGGTTACTACTTGGGGAAAAGGTATTGTACGTTTTGATCCCAAGGCACAGGATACAGACAAAATGTTTGGATTGCAAACAGTGGATAATGCGTCTTCTAACTCCGATACCCGAAAGCTTCATCATATCATACAAGATTCTGTTAAGGGATATTTGTGGGTGATTGCGGCAGATAATTTATATGCCTATAAAATAACGGCCGATGCATCTTTGGATAAGGTAGATCTCTCCCGTTTATTATCAGCTGACAGGAAAATCCTCACAAAGATTCTTTCCGATCAATCCGGAAACTTATGGGTGACAGGTTATTATCCTTCTTCTTTCATTATTTCTTTTCTTCCTAATGAAGTGCTTCCTTTGTCTATGGAAGGGGTAAAGCAAAATTTGGGGGTAATCGCGTCTCCTATGCAGTTTTCTCAAGAGAAAAATTATTATTGGATCAGGCAAAAAAAATTGGGGCTGTATGCTTATGATCCCCAAAGAGATCGTATGTCTGTTGTTAAGAATGACAGGGAGCTTTCTTTTTTCTTTGAGAGGCCATCGGATAGAGAGGGACTCTATATGGTAAGGGATCATTCGGTAATTTTAATTCGGTATAAGGAGAACCGGCTTTTTGAATCCATCGTATGTGCCATACCCATTAAACAAGGTGAGCGTATCCGTGCTTTGCATGATGACCACCATGGAAATCTTTGGATAGGGACTACTTACCATTTATTTCGGTATAGCTTGGAGGAAGACCGATTGACTACAGTTTGTGATGATGTTAGTTTTATAAATGCTATCGTTTCGTCTAATGAAGGAGTTGTTTATTTTGCAACTGAAAGTAGAGGGTTGTGGAGAATTTCCGGAGAAAGCCGGTTGCAAATAAAGGATACTGGAGAAAATTATTCGGTATTGACTGTCGCACCGGACAACAATCTTTGGGTGGGTACTAAACAGGGCAATGTGTATAGTTATTCTCCGGATACGAATGATTTTATTTCCCGGACAAAAGATTGTGGATTGACAGGGGATGCTGTGTTGGATATAAAATCGGATGACGATGGGAATCTTTGGATTCTTACATCACAGCGGGTGATGGTCTATCATCCCGGAACACATATCTTTACTATGATGTCTTGTACTGATTCTTGGATAAATCTGGAAGATTTCCAGTCATTGTATAAAGGTCCTCGGGGAGAAATGAGTGTGGGTGGACGAGGTGGAATTGTGACTTTTCCTCACTATAATGAAAAAAAGAGAAGGATACCTGAGCCAACGGTGCGTTTGACATCCGTCGAAATGAATAACACCTCTGAAATCGGGGTGGATAATCAAAAGAAAATAAGCCTGTCTCCTCATGAGAGAAATGTGAAATTGTTTTTTTCTACTTTTGACCATTTGAATACGAATAAGGTAAGATATGCTTATCGTTATAAACAAAGAAACGATAATTGGGTGGCTTTACCGGCAGGGGAAAATAGTATCGGCTTGTCTGATTTGTCAAAGGGGGAATTTGAACTGGAAGTCCGTGCTACAGATGAGAATGGTCTGTGGAGTAAGAGTACATTGACGGTTATGATCCAGTGTCTGCCTGCTTGGTATGAAACAGGTTGGGCGTATTTGTTTTATATACTTGTTGTTTTATCGGTGGTGTGGGGATTGGGCCGGATGTATATGAAATTACGGAAGCCCATTATTGCACAGACTGTTCTGCCACTGGAACAAAATCCGGAGCAAAGGCATGAGATAGATCCATTGCCGGAAGAAGGAAAAGTAGAAGCGAATTCTATTTCAGCATCTGATGAGCAATTAATAAGGAAGGCATTGGATATGGTTGAGAAGAACCTTAGTAATCCTGAATATTCCATAGAAGATTTAAGTAGGGATATGTGCATGAGTCGTGCTACTCTTTACCGGAAGATTACATCTATCACCGGAAGTTCGCCTTCTGATTTCGTGAAGAATGTACGTCTTCGTAAAGCTGCCGAATTATTGAAAGAAGGAGGGCTTTCCATTGCTGAGATAGCTGATCAGGTTGGTTTTAATACGCCTAGTTATTTCACAAAATCATTCAAGAAACTGTTTGGGGTGTTGCCTACACAATATAAATAAGTGATGTTTTAGTGATAAGAAGGAGATAGCTTTTGTGGCAGTTGATGGAGGAATAATTATAAATATGATTCATAAAGTTCAATTAAAGTGTATAAATTTCCATGTTAATGAACAAAAATACATTTTGGGGCTTTATAAATAACGATATATTTGTAAAATGCTGCTTGAATATTTCAGATTGAAAGAAATAAGGTACTCATTTTACATTTAAGACCATGAAAGAACTAAAGATGTACATCGATGGGCGATTCATCGAAAACCAATCCGATAAGTGGATTGATGTATTGAACCCTTCTACGGAAGAAGTGATATCTAAAATGCCTGATGGCACACCGGAAGATGCACGTGCTGCTATAAATGCTGCCGTGAAGGCACAGCTTTCTTGGGAGAGTCTTACCTCTATTGAACGTGCCGGCTATTTAACTCGGATTGCACAAGGTATCCGCAAGCGGGAACAGGAATTGACTGATATTATTATCCGGGAGGGTGGAAAAACAAGAGGATTAGCTAATGTAGAGGTGTTATTTACGGCTGATTACCTTGATTATATGGCCGGATGGGCCCGTCGCTATGAAGGAGAAATCATTCCTAGTGACCGTCCTCACGAAAATATATTTGTCTTTAAGAAACCTATTGGGGTGACAACAGGCATCCTGCCTTGGAATTTTCCTTTTTTCTTGATTGCCCGTAAGGCCGCTCCTGCTCTGTTGACGGGGAATACAATTGTGGTAAAGCCGAGTCAGCTGACACCGGAAAACGCGTATGTTTTCGCACAGATTGTAGATGAAGTTGGGTTGCCTAAAGGTGTATTCAATCTGGTGAACGGTCGTGGTTCGGTGATTGGACATGAATTGGCTGCTAACCCCAAAGTAGGTATGGTTAGTCTGACTGGAAGTGTGGAGGCTGGAATACAGACTATGGCAGCCGCTTCTACCAATGTGACGAAGGTTTCTTTGGAATTGGGAGGGAAGGCTCCCGGTATTGTAATGCCGGATGCAGATTTGGATTTAGCTGTAAAATCCATTATTGCTTCGCGTGTTATTAATACAGGACAGGTATGTAATTGCTGTGAGCGCGTGTATGTACATTCTAGTATAAAAGAGGCTTTCCTTGAAAAACTGTTGGCAGGATTCAAGCAGGTGAAAGTGGGTGATCCGAATCAGTATACAGACCTCGATATGGGTCCGTTGATTGATGCCAATGCACTGAAATCAGTAGAAGAGAAAGTGAAAAAAGCTATTGAGCAGGGAGCTGAGTTGCTATGCGGTGGTCATCGTATCGGTACTAAAGGATATTTCTTTGAACCGACGATTTTGGTCAATTGTACCCAAAAGATGGATATTATTCAGGAAGAAACTTTTGGACCGGTACTTCCGGTTGTTGAGTTTACAGAGGTGGAAGACGCCATTGCCTGGGCTAATGATTGTGAATATGGGCTGACTTCTTCTATTTATACCCAGAACCTGGATATGACATTCAAATTGATTCGTGCGTTGAAATTTGGTGAAACTTATGTGAATCGTGAGAATTTTGAGGCGATGCAGGGATTCCATGCCGGATGGCGTAAATCTGGTATCGGTGGCCCGGATGGTAAACATGGGCTGGAAGAGTATTTACAGACGCAGCTGGTTTATTTGGAAACTAAAGGCTGATTCTCATCATTATTCTATGTAGGATTGTCTCGGGATATAATTCGTATTTTATGTCTCGAGATACATCTTGTTATATGATGGATATTTATTATTGATTTGGATTGATACTTTAAGAAGTATAGAGTACAAAATACTTGTTGTTTCGTCCTGTTGGAAAAGGTTTATTCATCATAAAACAGCATGCTATGAAATTGTTTTTTTCCTTCGTTTTTGCCTTATTGGCTTTTACAGCTTGTACAAAACCCGAAAAGGAAGTCTATATCTTCACTTCTCATCGTGAGCCGGCATTGGACGGGTTACATTATCTTTACAGCTATGACGGCTATCATTGGGATAGTATCGCAGGTTCATGGTTGAAACCGGAAATAGGAAATAAGACTCCTTATTATAATTATTTCACTAAACAGACCGAAGAACAGAAATATGCTCCCAATTCGATGATGCGTGATCCGTCCATGACCCAAGGCCCGGATGGAACTTTCCATTTAGTGTGGACAATCAGTTGGAATGGAGAACAGGGATTTGGTTATGCCAGTTCTAAAGACTTGATTCATTGGAGTGAACAACGCGAAATTAAAGTGATGAAAGATTCTTTGACTAACAATGTGTGGGCACCGGAAGTTTTCTATGATGATGAAAAGGAACAGTTCATCGTTGTCTGGTCTTCTGCCATTCCTGTAGAAAGATATACGGCAGCCGATAGCTTGGGAGCTAATAAAAGTCACCGTGCCTATTATACCACGACCAAGGATTTCCAAACATTTACTCCTGCAAAGGCGTTTTATGATCCGGGATTTAATTCTATTGACGGATTTATAGTAAAGCGTGATAAAAACGACTATGTATTAATTATAAAAGACAATCGCAAGCCTGGTTACAGTGATTTGTTCTGTGTATCCGGGCCATCGGCAGAAGGACCTTATGCTGATCCGTCAGTAAAATTTGCACCGACTTACTCTGAAGGTCCGTGTGCCGTGAAAGTAGGTGATGAATGGTTGATTTATTTTGATGTTTATCGGGAAGGACGGTTTGGAGCCGTGTCTACAAAAGACTTCAAGAACTTTACTCCCATTGACGATCAGATTTCTATTCCACAAGGACATAAGCATGGTACTATCATAAAAGTTCCCGAATCAGTTTTGCTCAACCTGAAAGCGGAGGAAGCTAAAAGATTCCCTCAAAAAGACTAGTTATTACCCAGAATTGTCTGCTTGAATAAGTTACTTTGGGCTTTTGAAATTTATAAGATGAATGCACAAATGAAAAACAAGAATCTAGTATTATTATTCCTTCTTCTGATGGTGGAAGGAGGGCTGCTTTCGGCAGCAGCACAGAGCAAATCGTCGGTTTATAAGCCTTGGAGTCATGGACAACTGAAAGTAAGTAAAGAGAACCGCTATCTGATGAATGCGGACGGAACTCCTTTTTTCTGGTTGGGGGATACAGGATGGCTGTTGCCCGAGAAACTGAATAGAGATGAGGCTGCTTATTATCTGGAACATTGTCGTCAGGCAGGTTTCAATGTGGTGCAGGTACAGACTATAAATGGAGTTCCTGCCATGAATTTCTATGGCCAGTATTCCATGATAGATGGTTTCAATTTTAAGAATATAGACAGAAAAGGAGTTTACGGGTATTGGGACCACATGGATTATATTATTCAGAAAGCTGAGCAGAACGGCATTTACATAGCGATGGTATGTATCTGGGGAGGGCTTGTGCGCTCCGGAAAGATGAATGTTGAAGAGGCTAAAGCGTATGGTAGATTTTTAGGTGAACGATATAAAGATGCCCCTAATATCATTTGGGTAATCGGTGGAGATACTTATGCTGACCGGAATACTGAGATTTGGGAGGCGTTGGCGAATAGTATTCTTGCTGTGGACAAGAATCATATAATGACCTTTCATCCGTTTGGCCGTACATCCAGTGCTACTCATCTGAATAATAAGGAGTGGATGGATATGAATATGTTCCAAAGTGGACACAGGCGTTATGGCCAGAAAAAAGGAGATGGTGATACTTCTGTTACGGGATTGGAGGAAGACAATTGGCGTTATGTAGAAGAGGCTTTGTCCATGACTCCACTGAAGCCTGTTCTGGATGCAGAACCCAGTTATGAAGGTATTCCTCAGGGATTGCATGATCCTGCCCAGCCACGCTGGCGTGACTGTGATGTGAGACGCTATGGATATTGGTCTGTTTTTGCGGGCTCTTGCGGACATACATACGGACATAATAATATCATGCAGTTCTTGAAACCGGGTACACCCGGTGGGTATGGAGCTGATGGAATAGAGAAACCTTGGTATAAAGCAATGCAGGATCCCGGCTTCAATCAGATGAAATATCTGAAGAATCTGATGTTAACTTTCCCTTATTTTGAACGTGTACCGGATCAAAGTGTAATTGCCGGTACGAATGGGAATCGTTATGACAGAGCCATTGCGACTCGAGGAAAGGATTATTTGTTAGTATACAATTACTCCGGAAATCCGATATCTGTTGACTTGACTAAAATCAGTGGCGCAAAAAAGAAAGTATGGTGGTATAGTCCTAAAGATGGAAAACTTTCTTTTATAGGAGAATTTGATAGTAAAATTACTCCTTTTACCTATGACGGCAGTTATAATCGGGATAATGACCAGGTATTAATTGCTATAGATTCAAGTAAGAATTATATTTCTACCGAATGGCTGGAACTTCCTATGGTAAATCAATAGCATTTTTGAGGAATACAGTCAAAAAGTCTTATTAAGTCTTAATGAAACGGGAAAAGTCAATGCGGAAATTGTAATTTTGAAAAAACACATTTACAAATGAAACGCATTGGCTTGTTCTTA
>ERZ773111.821-NODE-821-length-17563-cov-9.552090_pt1 | contig 17563 bp, 16 predicted proteins | sample MGYA00580567_ERZ773111 | MGnify/ENA primary metagenome ERZ773111 (study PRJEB29015, sample SAMEA2737875) | human gut metagenome | biome: human gut; feature: human-associated habitat; material: faeces | place: China | collected 2012 ...
GGGGTGCCGGCGGCAGCAGCCGCTTGATGGACAGCGCGATCTTGCCGTCCGGTGCAATGTTGATGACCTGCACCTTTACTGCATCGCCATCGTGCAGCACCGTGTTGATATCCTGCACGAACTCGTTGGATACCTCGGAAATGTGGACCATGCCGACACGCCCTTCCGGCAGCGCAACAAATGCGCCAAAGGGCTTTACACCGGTCACGCGGCCTTCGAATACGTTCCCTACCTCAATTGCCAAAACTCAATACTCCTTGTTTTCCAAAACTCTTGACCTGCCGCGTGGTCAGTTACCGGTCACATCCACAAAGATGCGCTCGTTGGGTGCGGCGTAGTTGTAAGAGTCGCGTGCGACCCATTCGGTGATCTGGTCGGCATCGCCGCTCAGTACGCGCTGCAGTTCCTGATTTTCCGTCTGTTGCTGCGCCACCTGTTCGTTCAGTGTTTCCAGTTCTGCCCGCTTGGAGCTGATGGTGACCTGATTGGAGATATAAGCCGCCAGCATACTCAGCAAAAGCAGCACAAAAAACAGGCGGAACGCCATGGTGACCACTGCATTCTTTCTGCGCTTTTTGCGTCCCGTATTCGTCATTGCCTTACGCTCCTGTCTGAACAGCAGACCTTCTGCGTCTGTTCTCTTACTTTGATACGTTTGAATTATACAACAATGCCCGCCGGTTTGGCAAGTTCTTTTTGGATTTTTTTGCGGTTCTTTCCGCGTTCCGGCGTAATTTGCGGGCAGTTTTAGCCGCAGCGCGGCGGCGGCACAGGGGCTGCACCGCAAAACGGTGCAAAATACGGCCAGGCAGGCGCAAAGCAGCGCCTATCCCCCGCCCCAGCGCCCACAACGGGATGCCCAGCACCCCGGCGGTGCAAAGGGCGGCTGCAAAGGCTGCCAGCACCATGTACCACCGCAGCACGCCCGCTTTGCTGTACCCGGCGGCATAGCTCTGGCACGCCAGCAGCACCGCGCCGGAAAGCAGCACGTCCGGCACAAAAGCCGCCCTGCCCCGCACCGGCAAAAACGCCCGCACCGCACCAAGGGCAGCACCCAGCGCAGCACAGGCGGCGGCTTCCTGCAAGAGCCGGGCGGGCAGCAGCACCTGCACCATCAGCGCAACAGCCGGTGCCAGAAGCTGCCGGCTGCGCGGGCGGCGGTATACTCCAGCCCATCGAACCGCCCGGTCAGCTTCGCTTCCCCGGCTTCCAGATCCAGTGTCTGCATACTGATCTGCGCGCCGGACAGGTGCAGAATGCCCTTGCCGGTCTCTAACGCGGCACTTTCGGCGCTGCAATGCAGCACCCGCTGCACCCCGGTGACGGTCAGCCTGCTGCGGCTCTCTAAGATCAGGTCATGGGGCAGCGGCGGCTTTGCGGCAGCTTTTTCCATAGGCAGTCCCCCTCTGCCAGCATTGTATGCGGGCAGGCAGGGCGGTTATTCCGCAATCACCTCGTACATCTCGCGGGCAACGTCTTTCGTGCGGGGCTCCACATCCGAGAGCACCCGCACCTTGATGGGACGGTTGCCGAAGGTGACCTCGATGATGTCCCCGGCGTTGACGGCCTGACTGGCCTTGGCCACCTTGCCGTTGATGAGGATGCGGCCTGCATCCGCCACCTCGTTTGCCACGGTGCGGCGTTTGATGAGGCGGGAGACCTTGAGATACTTATCCAGACGCATTTAGAGTTGTTCCTTTCCTTTCAGCAAAAAAGCCGCCGCACCTTGTGCAGGCAGCGGCGGCGTGACAGAACCGATTACAGGGTGTCCTTCAGGGACTTGCCGGGCTTGAACACGATGCTGCGGGAAGCAGCGATGGTGATGGGCTCACGGGTGCGGGGGTTGATGCCCTGACGCTCGGCGCGCTCGCGCACCTCAAAGGTGCCGAAGCCGGAAATGGTGATCTTTTCACCCTCGGTCATTGCCTTGCCCAGTGCCTCAAAAACAGCGCTGACAGCCTGCTCTGCGCTCTTCTTGCTCATTTCGGTGTTTGCCGCAACCTGTGCGATCAAGTCGGTCTTGGTCATATTATTTGCCTCCATCTGATTTGTCTTAAATTCTCTCGTTCTATCGGAGCAGGTCATTCGACCTGAGTACCGCTTTGTTCCTGTTCCAGACACTGCTGTGCAAAGCGCTTGGATGCAAAGGTCAGCGCTTCCTCTGCATCCACCCCTGCAAGCCGGGCGGCGTTCACCGCTGCAAACAGCAGCTGGCCTGCGGCTTCCTGCTTTGCAGTGTCCTCTGCCTTGCCAAAAGCCTGCACGGCAGCCTCCAGTCGGTGCTGCGCTGCGGCTGCATCCTGCTGCCCAAGGCCGTGCCCGGCGGCACGCTTTTGCAGCTTCTGCGCCCGCATGAGCGCGGGCAGCGTAGCGGGCACGGTGGCCAGCTCGTCCGCAAGGGTAGTGCGCCCCTTTTCCTTATTTTTGAGCGCATCCCAGCCATTTATACCGGCGTTTTCCGCTGCGGAGGATGCAAAGATGTTGGGGTGCCGGAACACCAGCTTTTCGCAGACATTGCGGCACACATCCTCAAAGGTAAAGCGTCCCCGCTCTTCCTCCATGGCGGCGTGGAACACCACCTGCATCAGCACGTCTCCCAGTTCCTCCCGGAGCAGAACGGCGTCATCTGCGTCAATGGCCTCCAGCGCCTCGCAGGTCTCTTCCAGAAAATTTTTGCGGATGGACGCATGGGTCTGCACCTTATCCCACGGACAGCCGTTTTTCGGGTCCCGCAGGATGCGGATCACCTGTAGCAGCTGCTCCGCTGTATAGGGCGGCTGTGGGTTCCAGTCCAGCACACGTTCCATCTCCTTTTGAAAAGATACTGTAAATTGTACCGCAGCTGTTGCGGTTTTTCAAGCAAAAATCCGCAATTTTCCAGCATTTTTCATGGTTTTCTGCGCTTTTCACAAAAACAGGACGGTGTCCTGTGGGGGATACCGCCCTGTTGCAGCTTTTTCCGGTTACCGGCTTACAGCTGTGCGCCGCACTTATTGCAGAACAGTGCATCGTCCGAGACGGGCGCGCCGCACTGCGGGCAGGTCTTGCGGGCAGGCTGGGCGGGCTGTTCCGGGGCAGCTTCTTCTGCCTCCTCCATGGGGGCTTCGTAGTCCACCTCGGCGGCCTCGGCCGGGGTCAGAGTAGCCTTCAGGCGGGTAATCTCCTGCTCAATGGTATCGATCATCTCGATGTATTTATCTACCAGCGGCTGGTTCTCCTCCTTGCCCTTGGCAAGACTGTACACCAGTGCACCCAGCTGACGCTGTGCCTTGAGCAGCTTGCCCTGCTCGTTGACCAGCAGCGCCTGCGTCTTGCCCTTTTCAGCCAGATCCATGGCAGCGTTCTTGCCCTTTTCGGCATATTCCAGACCTATCGCTTTGATCTTGTTAAAATCCATAAAAGACACCTCTCTTATTCTGGCAGCATTCTCTGCAGACTGCGGCGCACAGTGCGCCATACCGGAGTCGTATTCCCATTATAGCGCAGCGTTATGGCAATTGCAACGAATGCACCGCAATTTTTACAGTTTGGTGCCGGTTTGGAAACAAATTTTACGCATTTTTCACTTGTCAGGTGCGGCTGCCGTAGAACTCGCGCAGCATACTGTCGGCGGGCAGAAGCTCCAGCTCCACCGGGGCCACATGCTCGAAGCGGCGGGCCGTCTCGTCCCAGAGCTCCGCGTTGTGGCCTTCCAGCGTAAAGCGCTGGCTCACCGGGCGCAGGAGCTTTGCGATGAGGCCCAGCTCGTAGGTGAAGGAAGTGTCCAGCAAAAAGTCTGCCGTAGTCTTGAAGCCCTTGATATACCGGGTCTCGCCGTCGAGGACTCTGTCCCACATGGAGAGGGTCTTGGCGGGGCTGCGGCCCCGGGCTGCGGCATCCCGCAGGGTGCGGCGGCAGAGGCGGATGTCCTGGGTGTTGATGATACGGCGGCCATCAATGCAGTATTCCTCCCGCAGGCCAGCGTAAATGCGGTAGACGTCGTCGCCCTTCACAAGGCCCGTCAGCTCAGGGTTCAGGGCGTGGATGCCCTCAACGATGCAGACGCCGCCCTTGAGGTCCAGCGTCTCCGTCTCGGAGGAGCGGGACTCGGTGGTGAAGTCGTAGATGGGCAGCACGGTCTTTCCGGTGGTGCTCAAATCGCTGAGGCACTGGCGGATGAGGGACATATCCAGTGTGTCGGGGTTCTCGTAGTCCAGCGTACCGTCGGGCAGGCGGGGGTAATACTGAGCGCCCTTGAAGAAGTTATCCAGACTGATGACATGGGCCGGGGTGCCGGAGGCTTCCAGAGCCTCGGCCACCTTATGAGCCGAAGTCGTCTTGCCGCTGGCCGACGGGCCGGTGAGCATGACGATCTTGGCGCGGGAGTCCCTGATCTTCTGGGCAGCATAGGCCACCCGCTGGCGGTAGCTCTTCTCGCTCATCTCCGCCAGCGCCGCCGGGCTCTGGGCGGCGACGTTGTACAGGTCTATCTCAACCAGACGTTTCGGTACCCAAATCGTGATCATAAAAAACAGCCACTCCTTTTTTCCGTTCCAGCACTTCGTCGAAACGCTGGATGTATTCTGTCGGATACTTGAAATTAAAGATGCGCTGCATCCGCTTGCCGCCGTCGGCCACCAGCTTGGTGCTGCCGCCTGCGCCGGCCGAGAGGATGGTCTGGACTTCTTCCATGATATAGATATTATAATACCCCTCGTGGCCCGGCTTGCACCAGCCCACGTTTTCCAGGTTTTGGAGGGTATTTTTCTGACGATAGAGGTAGTAGGGTCGGTAGCCTGCCTCGGCCAGCAGATAGCACTTTTCCAGCATGGCGGCCACATCGGCGTAGTCGTTCTCCTTCTGGTCCTCGATGACGATGCGGGAGGCCCGCTTGAGGGTCAGGGTGTGGACGGTGATGTTCTCAGGGTCGAGGGCGATGGCCTGACGCAGGCTCTTTTCGAACCCTTCCACCGTGTCGCCGGGCAGGCCAGCGATGAGGTCCATGTTGATGTCGTCGTGGCCTGCGGCCCGGGCCTCGGCATAGCAGTCGAGGATGTCCTGGGCCGAATGCCTGCGGCCAATGTTCGCCAATACTTCATCCGAGAAGGTCTGCGGATTGATGGAGATGCGGGTCGCGCCGTATTCCCTGATGACGGCCAGCTTTTCGGCGTCGGTGCAGTCGGGGCGTCCGGCTTCCACCGTGTATTCCACAATGGCGGAAAGGTCGAAGCAGTCCCGCACCGTCCCCATGAGCTGGCGCAGCTGCGCTGCCGAGAGGCTGGTGGGGGTGCCGCCGCCGATGTAGATGCTGCAGAGCTTCAGCCCGGCCTTGTCAGCCTCGTCCCGGATGGCCTCGACCTCTTTGCACAGGCAGTCTACATAGGGCTGCACCAGCTTGCGGTCACGGTCGAGGTTGCAGCTGACGAAGCTGCAATAGCTGCACCGGGAGGGGCAGAACGGGATGCCGATATAGAGGCTGTAGGTCTTGGGCGCACTGCCTACTTTCAGGATAGGCTCCTGCAAGTCCGCGATGGCCTTGGCCATGCCGTATTTTTCGGGCGAGCAGTCGAAGCGCTTGAGGAAGAAATCGTCGATTTCCTCTTCCGTCCAGCCTGCGGCCCGCTTGTCGTGGACGAGGCGCACCGGGCGGACGCCGGTCATCTTGCCCCAGGGCGGGCGGACACCCGTCCAGCTGCGCAGCAGGTCATAGGTCAGGCTGGCCAGCGCAAATTCCGGCGTCTCGCCGCCCTCTTCCACGGGAATGGGCAGAGGTGCTTCGGCGGTCTGGCTCTTGCCGCCCTGCCGCACCATGGCCCAGAGCTTGTCAGGCCGCTTCTCGGCCCAGACGCAGTCTGCGCCGTCCTCGGGCGGGGTGAGGGTGAGCGGGGCCATTGGGTAGAACAGGCGGACGAGGTGCTCCACCTCGTAGCCCGAGCCGAGGCCCGTGATATAGATATTCATGTGAAATCCCGCCTTTTTATGCGTTTCTCAGCGCATTTTTGATATAGAAGTTGGTGGCAGCCTCCTGCCCGAAGGTGGAGAAATCGCCGTGGCCGGGCAGCACCTGCGCCTCGGCCGGGACGGGCAGGGCCGCGAACTTGCGCAGGCTCTCGTCCATCTTCCGGCTGTCGCCGCCCTCGAGGTCGGTGCGGCCGATGCTGCCCTGAAAGACCGTGTCGCCCACGAAGAGATAGTTTTCGCACAGCAGCACCACGCTGCCCTCAGTGTGGCCGGGGGTGTGCCAGACAGTGAAGCTCAGCTCGTCGAGGGGGATGACCTCGCCCTCTTCGTAGCCGCTGTCCGAACCCTTGAGGGGCAGCAGCTGGGTTCCCCGACAGTCGGCGGGCTCACAGTAGAGCTTTGCGCCCCACTCGCGGCTCAGGACCCCCGCACTGCCCACATGGTCGTAGTGGCCGTGGGTGCAGAGGATAAGGCTCAGCTTGCCGCCGTGCTCCTTTAAGATCTTATCGTACTCCTGCACCTCGGCGGCGGGGTCGATGACCACCGCGCTGCCTGCGTCCGAGATGAGCAGGAAACTGTTGGTGTAAAACGGCGCAGGGCCGACCAGATGAAATGCCTTCATGGTTTATTTTTCTCCTTTATGCCACTCGTCGGTGTCGATGACGATGGTGCAGGGGCCTTCGTTGACCAGCGACACCTGCATATCCGCGCCGAACTCGCCGTGCTGGACATCCTTGAGGCCCTGCTTGTTCATCTCGGCGAGGAACAGCTCGTAGGCGTCCACAGCCAGCGGCGGTCTTGCCGCCTTGATGAAGCTGGGGCGGAAGCCCTTCTTCGTGTCGCCGTAGAGGGTGAACTGACTCACCACCAGTGCAGAGTACCCGAGGTCCTTTGCGCTGAGGTTCAGCTTGTCGTTTTCGTCCTTGAAAATGCGCAGGCCCGCGCATTTTTCAGCCAGTTTCGGCACGATGTCGAGAGTATCGGTGTCCTTGACGCCCAGCAGGATGACGAGGCCGGGACCGATGGGGCGCGGCTCGCCGCCGTTGACCCGGACGCTGGCCGAGGATACGGCCTGAATGACTGCACGCATATTAGCTCCTTGTTACCTTGAGCACGTCCTTGACTTTGGACAGACGGGCCACGACCCGGTTGAGGTGCTCTGTATTGTTGATGCCGATGGTCAGGCTGATGACGGCACAGTTGTTCTCCACCTGACGGGCGTTCATGGCGTAGATGGGGACGCGGATGTCAGCCAGTGCGGCCAGCACATCGGACAGCAGCTCGTTGCGGTTGAGGGCGATGATCTCCAGACCGGCCTTGTAGCTGTCCTTGACGCTGTCGGCCCAGTAAGCCTTGACCCAGCGAGGGGCGTTGGAGGGGTCTTTCATGCTGGACACCGCGTTGGCGCAGCTCTGCTTGTGGATGGAGACGCCGAAGCCCCGGGTGATGAAGCCCACGATGGGGTCGCCGGGCAGGGGCGAGCAGCACTTTGCAAACTTGATGGGGGTGTTATCGAAGCCCTCCACCACTACGCCGTCAGTGGCGTGGACGCGGCTCAGATCGACCTTCGGCAGATCCTCCACCGACTTGTTCTCAGCAGCCTCGGCGGCCTTGAGCTTCTGCCACTCCTCTTTGAGCTTGGGCAGGCAGTTGGCGATGGTCATGCCGCCGTAGCCGATGGCAGCGTAAATTTCCTCCGCGTTGTTCTGGCGCAGACGACGGCTGCAGCTGCCCACGAACTCGTCCAGCTGGTCGTCGGGGATGAATATCATCTCCCGGCGCAGCTCTTTGGCCAGCGCGTCGCGGCCCTGCTGGATGTTCTCTTCGCGGCGCATCTTCTTGAACCAGTTGCGTATCTTGCTCTTGGCCTCGCTGGTGCGCACGATCTTGAGCCAGTCGCGGCTGGGGCCTTTGTCCGCCGGGCCGAGGATGACTTCAATGATCTCGCCCGTCGCCACGACATGGTCGATGGGGACGATGCGGTTGTTGACCTTACAGCCCACCATCCGGTTGCCGACGGCAGAGTGGATGGCGTAGGCAAAGTCGATGCAGTTTGCGCCCGCAGGCAGGTTGATGACGTCGCCCTTCGGGGTGAAGGCAAAGACCTCCTCCGGCAGCAGGTCGCTCTTCAAATCGTGGAGCAGGTTGCCAGAATCCTCGCTGACGCGCTGGTTTTCCAGCAGCTGGCTGACCCATGCCAGCCGCTCATCCAGTTTATCGTGGCCCTCGAGGCCCTCTTTATACTTCCAGTGGGCAGCAACGCCGTACTCGGCCTGCTCGTCCATGGTGCGGGTGCGTATCTGCACCTCAAAGGGGATGCCCTCGTGGCCGATGACGGTGGTGTGGAGGCTCTGGTAGCCGTTGGGCTTGGGGGTGGAGATATAGTCCTTGAAGCGGTTGGGCAGCGGGTGGTACATATCGTGGATGAGGCCCAGGGTGCTGTAGCACTCAGCCAGGGTGTCCAGGATGATGCGCACCGCGTAGATGTCGTAAATTTCATCGAAGGACTTGTTCTGCATGATGGTCTTGCGGTAGATGCCGTAGATGCTCTTGACTCTCCGCTTGATGGTCGCGCCCTCAATGCCGCTCTCCTCGAGGCGGCTCTTGATGACGCCCGACACGCTGGCCAGAAACTCGTCGCCCGCGCGCTCGCTGAGCATCTTGTTGATCTCCTCGTAGCCCACGGGGTCGAGGTAGTGGAGGCTGCGGTCTTCCAGCTCCTCCTTGACGTTCAGGATGCCCAGACGGTTGGCGATGGGGGCGTAGACCTCCATGGTCTCACGGGCCTTGTCGCGGCGCTTCTGCTCCGGCCATGCGTCGCCGGTGCGCATATTGTGCAGGCGGTCACAGAGCTTGATGATCATGACGCGGACGTCACGGCTCATGGCCAGCAGCATCTTGCGCAGGTTCTCAGCCTGCAGCTCTTCGATATTGGAAAATTGGATCTTGGTCAGCTTGGTGACGCCGTCCACCAGCGCAGCCACCTCTTCGCCGAAAGCGGCGGTCAGGTCGGTCAGTGTGGTGGGGGTGTCCTCCACCACGTCGTGGAGCAGGGCGGCGGCGATGCTCTCGCTGTCCATGCCGAGGTCCAGCACGAGGCGGGCCACGGCCAGCGGGTGGCAGATATAGGGCTCACCGCTGCGGCGGCAGACCCCCTTGTGGGCGTCGTTGGCCATATTGTAGGCTTTTTCGATCATGGCCATGTTGTAGGCCTTGCCGCTGGCCTTGATGGCCTCCACCAGCTTCTCCCAGGTCACGATCTCGGGCCGCACCTCCGAGGGAAGGGTCCCCTCAGGGGCGTTGGCCGGCAGAGCCGTTGCGGCCACGGTAGCCATCTCCGTCACCGGCATAGGCTGATGGAGATGGGTCTTTGCAGAATAGCTGTCCTCTTTCGCCGCAGCCGATGCTGCGGGCGCGGGGACGACAGGTTTCTTTCCCTCAGGCATCTTTATCGTTCCTCCAGACATTTCAGGATGGGCGCATCGGCAAGGTTCTTCTTGCCGGTGGCAGGCACGAGTTCCCAGAACTTTGCCCCGCCCCGGTCAGCCGCGGTGATGAGGCCGACCTGTTCCAGCGCGGCGACGGCCACCAGCGTCCGACCGGTGTTCTCCTCGCCGAGTTTTGCAAACAGGGGCTGCAGGTCTTCGGCGTGCCAGCGCCGCGCCTGCAGCTCCCGATAAACGGTGATGATATGGCTGCGCTCCGGGGCGATGCTCTCCTTCTGCTCCGGCGTCAGGGGCGTACCCCGGCGCAGCGCCTGCACCAGCGCGGCCTGCTCTGCAGCTGTGTTGCCGAGGCCCGCCGGGTGCAGCTCGATGATGCGGCCCGACAGCTGTGCGCCCCGGGGCGAATCGTAGACCGAAAGACTGATGGCTGCGTCCACGACGTCGCCCGTCGAGTAAGGCACCTGTTCCGGGTGCATCCCGAACCAGACGGCGTAGATGCTGGAACTGCCCTGCCGCAGACGCAGGCGGCAGTGCTTGCCCTCCGAGACGGCGTAGACGCCCTCCACGACAGCCATTTCCAGCACGAAGACCGGGCTGGGGTTGTCGGCACCGTAGGGTGCCAGCTGGTCGAGGCAGCGGACGCTCTCCACCGTCAGACGGTCGAGGTGGACGGACAGATCGCATTCCAGCGGCGGGGTGCGCAGCACGGGACACTCCCGGGCCGCCCAGTCGTTGAGCCGCTGGCGGAGCGTCTGCAGATCCTCTTCCCGCACCGAGAGGCCCGCTGCCATGGCGTGGCCGCCGAAGCGGAGCAGGATGTCGGCGCAGGAGGCGATGCACTCGTGCAGATTGAAGCCCTGCACGCTGCGGCCGCTGCCCTTGCCCTCGCCGTGCTCATCTACCGACACCACGATGACCGGGCGTCCGGTCTTTTCCACAAGGCGGGAGGCCACGATGCCGATAACGCCGGGGTGCCAGTCTCTGCCCCAGAGCAGGATGACCCGGTCTTCGAGGCGTTCCGGCTCAGCGTCCAGCAGCTCCTGCGCGGCTTTGACGATCTCCATCTCCGTCTCCTGCCGCTGGATGTTGATGTCACTCAGCTTATGAGCCAGTTCGACCGCCCGGTCTTCGTCTTCACAGAGCACCAGCTGCAAAGCGGTCACGGCGCTGTCCATCCGGCCCGCCGCATTAAGGCGGGGCGCGATGGCGTAGCTGATGTTCTCTGCCGTCACCGGCCTGCCTGCAAGGCCCACTTCTTCCAAAAGGGCGCAGAAGCCGGGTCTGTCCGTATTTTGCAGCTGGCGCAGACCGGCTTTGACGATGGTGCGGTTCTCCCCTGTCAGGGGCATGACGTCGGCCACGGTGCCAACAGCGGCGAGGTCGCCGCAGTATTCCAGCATCTCTTCCGGCGGGCAGCCATCCAGCGCGGCGCAGAGCTTGAAGGCCACGCCCGCGCCGCACAGGCCCTTGAAGGGGCTGTGGTCGTCGGCACGGCGGGGGTCCACGATGGCCACTGCCTGGGGCAGGGTGTCGTGGGGCAGATGGTGGTCTGTGATGATGAGGTCGATGCCGAGGCTGGCCGCGAATGCGGCTTCCTCTACGGCAGAGATGCCGTTGTCCACCGTGACAATGAGGCGGCAGCCCTTATCGTAAATCGACTGGATAGCGTTCTTCGAGAGGCCGTAGCCGTCGCCCTCCCGGCTGGGCAGCATACACTTGACGGCGGCACCCATCCCTTTCAGGTGCTGATAGAGCAGGGCCGTGGCGGTCACACCGTCCACGTCGTAGTCGCCGAAGACGACGATCGTCTCCCCTTCGTCGATGGCCCGCAGGATGCGCTCACAGGCTTTGTCCATATCGGTCAGGAGCATGGGGTCGCTCAGCTCTTCTTCGCCCGCCAGAAGGGTCAGCGCCTCGGCGGGGTCGGTGATGCCCCGGGCAGCGAGGATGCCGGCCAGCAGGCCGGCTTCTTTCTGCTGGGCCGCGAGGACAGAGCGGTACTTTTCCTCGCTCCACTCTTCGTCCATGTTCTGGTATTCCAGCTCTTCAGTGTTCTGCTGGGCGATGGCCGCTGTCAGCTCTTTCAGGGCGGCGCGGTCAACGGTCTTGGTGTTCCAGGCCCGGTAGGTCATCGCAATCCCTCCCCGGCCAGACCATCGTTCGCCAGCATCCCCTGCAGCGCAGCGATCTCGCTGGAAACGTCCAGTGCCACGTCCGACAAAAGCTTATCGTAGAGGTTATCATAAGCCTGATTCAGGGTGTGCAGGATGCCCGCAATATCCCGGCGGATGGCCTCCGCGTTCTCGCCCTGCTGGCTCTGCACGTCGTTGTAGGTATGCAGGAGCTTGAGGGTGGTAGGGATATAGTATTCCGCAAAGCGGCGGGCCTTGGGCAGGCTCTCTGGGTGGGCTTCCAGCCAGGCACAGATGGACTCGGTGGTCTTCTGCATATGCTGCAGCTCCTCCACAGCCCGCTCATCCTCCATGAGTTCCTGCTCCTTCTCGAGCACCTGCGCAAAGCGGCGGGTCGTCTCGAGGTTCAGGGGGACTTCTCCGGCCTGTTCCGGCGCTTTTTCCGGTTCGGGCTGGGGCTGATTTTCCTGTGCAGCGCGGTAGTCCTCTGCCGTCAGGTAGAGCTTGTCGTTTTTCTCGTCCAGCCAGGCACTGAGCCAGCCCTTGTGGATGAATTTCCGCAGCGTCTTGAGAGCCTTGGTCTTCTTTTTATGCGTCAGGTCGGCCAGCATGGAGAGGGACAGGCCCTTGTGCCAGTCGAAGCCCTCGGCGGTATCGGCGTAGAGCTCCAGGGTCTTGGCGGCCTTCATACGGGACGCGCCCGCTGCAGTCAGCCAGCCGAACACAGCGGTCACAGCGGCAGAGCACCACCCCGTCGCCGCGATAGCACCCAGTGCGAGATCGCCGATGGCACTGAGGAACGTATCCGCGGTTTCGGCGGCGGCTGCTCCCAGCGCCAGCTCATCGCCCACCATCACGCCGCCGGACGTGAACGCCCCCGCCGTGCCAAAGCAGGCGATGGCCGTGATGCCGAAGATGACGGCGAAGGTGATGCCGGTCGCCAGCATGGCGACGCCTGCGCTGTGGCGCTTTTTCGCGCTGGTGCGGATATTCTCGATGGCCGTCGGTTCCGGCTTCTTTGCAAAGAAATTGCGCGCCCAGTCGGTCATCCCGCTGGCGCTCTCCCCGCTCGGGGCTGCGTTCCGGGCCTCCTCGGCCCGCTTCTGATACTTCTGCTTCCCGGCCTGAAAGGCCCGGCCTGCCTCCGAGATGCCATAACCGGCGGCGTTCACCGCGGCGCGGCCCACATCCCACACACGGTCGCCGATCTCCTCGCCCCGGCCCTCAAAGCCGTGGCGGAAGGAGTCGGACATGGTGTCGCCCAGCTCGCGGAGCTGGCGTTCCAGCTCCTGCTGTACCTGACGGCCCTTGCCGTCCTGCGCCGTGCGGTTAAAATCGTTTTCACGATCAGTCATTCAACTTCTCACCCTTCTGCCGGGCTGTACCGGCTGATGATGGCGCGGGCCACCCGCAGGCCATCGACGGCGGCACTCATGATGCCGCCCGCATATCCGGCACCCTCGCCGCAGGGATACAATCCTGCCAGCTGGGCGCATTCAAAATTTTCTTCCCGTTTCAGCCGCACCGGGCTGCTGGTACGGGTCTCAAGGCCGGTCAGAATGGCCTCGGGGGCGGTGTAACCCGCAATTTTCCGCTCGTAAGCCCGCAGACCGGCCCGCAGGGTGTCGGCCAGTTCGGTCGGCAGCAACGCGCCGAGGTCCGCAGCGACGACGCCCCGGTCATAGGTGGGCTGGACGCGGCCAATGTTCAGCCGGCCCCTGCCCTCCAAAAAGCTCTGGATGTTCTCCGCCGGGGCAGCATACTCCCCGCCGGGACGGCCTGCCGCATAAGCCCGGGCTTCCAGCTCCCGCTGGAAGGCGATGGCCTTCCGGGGGTCGTTGCCGAAGTCTTCGCCGCCCACACTGACCACCACGGCCGCGTTGGCATTCCTGCCGCTGCGGGCGTGATAGCTCATGCCGTTGGTAACGACGCGTCCCTTTTCGCTGGCCGAAGCCACCACCTGGCCGCCCGGACACATACAGAACGTATAAACGCACCGTTTTTCAACGTGCTGCGAAAGCTGATATTCGCCGCGCGGCAGGGCCGGATGGCCCGCCGCCTCGTGGTAGAGGCTCTTTTCGATCTCCGATTGGAGATGCTCTGCCCGGAAGCCGACGCTGAAGGGCTTACACTCCAGCACGAGGCCGCTGTCCATCAGCATCCCGAAGGTGTCGCGGGCCGAGTGGCCCACCGCGAACACCAGCGCCTCACAGGGGAACGCACCGTCCGTGGTCTGGATACCGACGAGCTGGCCGTCCCGCCGCTCGAAGCCGGTGAGGGCTGTGTTGAAGTGGACTTCGCCGCCCAGCGACTCGATCTCTTTTCGGATCGAAGTGATGACGCCCCGCAGCAGGTCGGTGCCGACATGGGGCTTCTGCTGCCAGGCAATTTCCTTCGGCGCGCCGTGCTCGAGGAACACTTCGGTCACGAAGCCGCAGAGCTCGTCGCCGATGCGGGTGGTGAGCTTACCGTCCGAGAAGGTTCCGGCGCCGCCCTCGCCGAACTGGATGTTGGCGTTTTCGTCCAGCTCACCGGTGGCGGAGAAATGCTCCACAGTCTTGACACGCTCGTCCAGCGCAGGGCCGCGTTCCAGCACGATGGGCCGGTAGCCCTGACGGGCCAGCAGCAGCGCCGCAAAGAGGCCCGCCGGGCCGAGGCCGCAGACCACAGGCCGGTGCGTCAGCGGCAGAGTGCCGTTCTGCACCGAGAGATCGGTCTTGCCCCGGACGGTAACGCTGCGGGAAGCACCCGCATAGGCGGCCTCTTCCCCCTCCTCTTTCAGGGTCATGGCCACGGTGTACACCAGCTTAGGCTGGCCGTGGCGGGCGTCCACCGAGAGCCGGGCGATGCCCAGATGGCTCACCTTTCCCCGGGGGATGCGGGCGAGGCGGAGGGCTTTTTCGTAGGCCTGCGGCTCCCCGGCAGAGAGGGGCAGGCGAATATCATGGATCAGGATCATATACTCAGTTACTTTCTATCTTGCACTGCACCACATAGCTGCCCAGCGCAAAAATTTTGTCGTTGGCCGGCACATAGAGGCGGCAGGCGATGTTCTGCTGGCCGATGGCGACATAGAAGTCGTCGGCGTCGATCTCAATGACCACCTGTTCCGGATTCAGTGCTTCCAGCGAACCGGCCGGGCCGCAGAGGGTGACGTTCATCAGCCGCTCCGTCTCCACGGTCAGAGTGTAGGTGGAGGGCAGGTTGATGACCTGCACACAGCTGGCGGGCAGGTTCATGGTCTTGGTTTCCAGACGGGAGCTGTCGAAGCTGACCGTGATGCTGGAGATGTTGTCCAGCAGACGGATGCCGCTGGGCAGCTCGATGGGCATTTCGTACACCTTATCCAGTGCAAAGGTGGAAAGGTCGATGGTACCCACCGACAGGGTGGACAGACGGTCGATCTGGGACTCCGGGCCGGCCACATTGAGGGTCTTTTTGCTCAGGGAGTAGACCAGCACCGAGGGGTCAAAGTCGCGGGGCGCGTTGATAAAGCTGACTTCCACCGGCAGGGTGGCCAGCTTATACACCTGCAGCGTGACCTCGACGCTGTCCGTTTCCAGAGTAGTATACTCAAATTTCACCTCTCCGCCGCTGCGGGTGTAAAAACGCAGGCTGGTGTCCAGAGTAACGGGGCTGGTCAGCTCGCCGTTGTAGGTCACCTCGGCAGTGCAGGTCTCTACCTTGCTCAGCTCGGTGCTGGGTCCGGAGAGAGTCACCGTCTCCTTCGAGATGTCGGTGCCGTAGAGGATATAGCCGTCTGCTATCTTCAGGTAATTCGTCGTCACCTGAATGGGCAGGGTCTTTTCTTCCACCACATCGAACACCACGTCCACGGTGTTGTCGCCGTCGATGGAGACGGACACACCGGTGAGCAGGGTGCTCTGGCTCCGCACCTGAAGGCGCAGGCTCTTTTCGCCGCTGTCGCGGACGCTGGACCAGTCGGGGTAGACGACAAAGTCGTTGGACGACAGGCTGCCGATGGTGTAGCCGTCGCCGGAAAGTTTCAGGTTGACCGTTTTTTCCTCTGCATTGACGATGCTCAGGCCCCGGGAAGTGTAGGCAGCCGAATCATAGGTAAAGTCCACCGGAACATTATAGATGGTGGTGGTGGTGCCGGGCTGCACGACGATGGTGACAGCCATCCACGCGATGACTGCACCCAGCAAAGAAAGCAGGAGCCGGATGCGGCGGTCGTTCAGCAGATTGCGCTTGGGGGGTACGGCAGGCTTGCCGTTGTTCTGCTCAGTGCTCATTGCTGCTCATCCTCCTCCTTGTTGTTCACCCAGTTCAGCAGGCGCTTGCCCCGGGCCTTCCAGCCCTCGGCGGCGCTCTTCTCGCTGGCGGTCTCCTTGGGTATCATCTCATCCACCAGCCGGGTGTAAAGGGTCTGACGGTCAAAGTGGCGCATGAGCACACCGTTTTTCGCCATCGAGATGATGCCCGTCTCCTCGCTGACCACGATGGCGATGGCGTCGGAGTTCTCGGCGATGCCAAGGCAGGCGCGGTGGCGGGTACCCATGTCCTTGCCCAGATCCAGGTTGTTGGAAAGGGGCAGCACGCAGCCTGCGGCCTTGATGCGGCCATTCTCGATGATGGCTGCGCCGTCGTGGAGGGGGGTACCCTCGTAGAAGATGGTACCCAGCACCTCGAGGTTGACTGCGCTGTTCACGGGCGTGCCGGTGCGGACGATCTCAGAAAGGTTGGTGTTCCGTTCCAGCACGATGAGCGCGCCGGTCTTGGTCTCCGAAAAGCGCTCTGCCGCGTCGCAGATGGCGATGATGGCGCTGCGCCACGCGCCCTTGAGGCTGGTGTCGTTGTAGCGGTTTTTATTGAAGAAGCGATAGGCCCACTGGTCGGTCTGGCCCATCCGCTCCAGCGCACGCCGTATCTCGGGCTGGAACAGCACCACCAGCGTCAGCAGACCGACTTGCAGCAGCGAGTTGAGCAGCCAGGTGACGGTGCGCATATTCAGGATGTTTGCCACCAGATAGACCGCCATGACGATGAGTGCGCCCTTAGCCAGCTGGCCGGCGCGGGTGCGGTTGACGAAGCCCAGCAGCTGGTAGATGAGGAACGCGATGATGAGGATGTCCAGCAGGTCTACCAGCTTGAAGGTCTGGAAGTTTGCTACGATAGAGTTCAGAGTCATGGGTCACATTCTCCCGTTCACACTGCTTCGATGAGGGCGACGGCGTGGGCCGCGATGCCCAGCCCCTCGCCGGTAAAGCCCAGATGCTCCTCGGTGGTGGCTTTGACGCTCACGGCGTCCACCGGCATCCCGAAAGCCTCGGCCAGCTTTGCCCGCATGGCCGGGATGTGGGGGGCCAGCTTCGGGCGCTGGCAGAGGATGGTGGCGTCGATGTTCTCGATGCGCCAGCCGTGCTCGGTCATGATTTCTGCCACACGGCGGGCCAGCATGAGGCTGTCGGCACCGGCGTACTCTTCCGCCGTATCGGGGAAGTGCTGGCCGATGTCTCCCAGCGCCGCTGCGCCCAGCACGGCGTCCATGACCGCGTGGGCCAGCACGTCGGCGTCCGAGTGGCCCAGCAGGCCCTTCTCATACGGCACTTCCACGCCGCCCAGGATGAGCTTGCGGCCCTCCACCAGACGGTGGACGTCGTAACCATGACCAATGCGCATTTTCTTTCCTCCGTTCTCTGCCCGGGGCAGGTCCTCCCGGGTGGTTATCTTGATGTTTGCGTAGTCGCCCTGTACCAGCTCCACCGGACGGCCCGTCAGCTCGAACAGGCTGCAGTCGTCGGTGACGAGGCGGGCGCTGGCCTCGTCCAGTTCATCCAGCGCCGCCAGATAGGCGGTCCGGTCGAAGCACTGGGGCGTCTGCACCGCATAAAGGGTGCTGCGGTCGGGGGTGTTCTCCACCATGCAGCCTTCCGGCACAGTCTTGCCGTCGCCGCCCTTCGCCTGCTTGATGGTGTCCTTCACCGGCACCGCCGGGGCGGCGGCACCGCAGCGGGCAGCGGCCGCTATCGTATCGGCGATAACGCTCTGGCTCACGAAGGGCCGGGCCGCGTCGTGGACCGC
>ERZ773111.836-NODE-836-length-17388-cov-56.507414_pt1 | contig 17388 bp, 17 predicted proteins | sample MGYA00580567_ERZ773111 | MGnify/ENA primary metagenome ERZ773111 (study PRJEB29015, sample SAMEA2737875) | human gut metagenome | biome: human gut; feature: human-associated habitat; material: faeces | place: China | collected 2012 ...
TCGGGAACACTTTCCGTTTCTTTATCGCATGTCTGATGACGCTATTCAGCGATTCGATTGCGTTAGTGGTGTAGATAACCTTGCGGATCGCCTCCGAATACACGAAGAAGGTGGCAACATTCGGCCAGTTTGCCCGCCAGCTGCGACTTATCTGCGGGTACCGTGCATCCCATTCCTTCCCGAACGCATCCAGCGCCTGCAACGCGCCTTCTTCCGTGGCTGCGCGGTAAACCTGTTTCAGGTCACGGGTTACCGCTTTATAGTCTTTCCACGCCAAGAACCGCAGGCTGTTGCGTGCCATGTGTACTATGCACAACTGGATCTGCGTCTCCGGGTAGACGGCATTAATCGCTTCCGGGAAGCCTTTCAGGCCGTCCACACAGGCGATAAGGATATCGTTCAGCCCGCGATTTTTCAGTTCCGTCAGTACATTCAGCCAGAACTTTGCACCTTCATTTTCGGCCAGCCACATACCTGGCAGCTCTTTCTGACCATCAAGGTTAATACCCAGAGCCAGGAACACCGCTCTGTTGATAACCCGGCTGTCCTGCCGTACTTTCAGGACAATACATTCAAGATAAACAATGGGATAAATCGCATCCAGAGGACGGTTTTGCCATTCTACAACCTGGTCGATTGCGGCATCGGTGACTTTCGATATCAGCGCCGGAGAGACGCCTGCATCGTACATTTCTTTGAAGACTGAGGTAATTTCGCGGGTAGTCATCCCTCTGGCATACAGCGCCAGGATCTGGTTGTCCATGCCGGTAATGCGGGTCTGATTTTTCTTCACCAGTTGTGGTTCGAAGGAACCATCACGATCACGTGGAGTACGTAATTCCATCGGCCCGTCGGTAGTGGTGACGGTTTTCGTGGAATAGCCATTACGGGAGTTGGTTCCCAATTTGGGCTGATTTTTATCATGTCCCAGATGGTGAGTCAGTTCAGCGTTGAGAGCAGCCTCAACACTGATTTTCTTGAGCAGGCGATCGAACTGACTGAGATCTTCAGGGGTTTTGAGATTTTTGGCCAGTTCGTTAGCCAGAGCCTGCAATTGTTTGTCGTCCATAATTTAACCTTCATTTGATGTTGAATTGAACATATCAAAATCAGGCAATTACACAAATATATGTACAGGCTCGCACCTGGGCTTGCCTGACTGACCGCAGGCCGGCGACGACAAGGTGGAAAAGTTCGGCGTGTGGCTCTGGCGGCAACGATCCCGCGAAGGGCGGACGGTGCTTGAGCTGTTGAACGTAAGCATGCGGGCAAACCATCTTGCGCGACTATGCCGGATGCCACCTATGCGGCAGCAGCTCTGCAATCTCACTAGCTCGCTGCGTCGGCAACCGTCTCAGCACATCCTTGAGATAGGCATACGGATCGTGCCCATTATTACGGGCCGACTGGATCAAACTCATGATCGCAGCAGCGCGCTTGAGCATGCGAACCCGCGCCGAGCATTTGAGAAGGCAACGGGATGAACGCTGGCTGGATAGCCGTGGTTTTCTGGGTAAGCTGGCGAATCCATTTGTGGACGAGGTTGGCATTGAGGCTGTAGCCCAAGGCGATGTTTGCGATGGAGGCACTGGGTTCAGAACACTCCTGAATGACCTGGGCCTTGAAAGATTTGCTGTAGGTACGGCGCTGAGGGCGCATGGAAAATCCGCTTGATGGGCCATGGCCTTCGGCGGCGGTGTCGGGAAGGTGTGTTGGCCGGACGGATACTGTTGAACTACGTTGTCTGGGGCAACGGAAGTGTTTCGGCCCGACTCTGGAACGCGATCCGCAGCGACGACTGGGCAATTCCGCACGTTGGCCTGAGCAGCCTCGGGGAAATCGTCGTCTGGGCGCGCCCAGACGAGTTTCCGCCAAGGAACATGCAGACAAGCAAGGGGCTGCGGGCACTCGGCTACAACGTGAGGATCGGTGTTTGATCGAGGCGCCTGTGGCACACGCAGGCTGAGGAGCCAGGCGCTGTCCATTGCCTGATCAGGCCGCCCCCCTGTGCCTTGCCTGAGCAGTTGACCTGCATCAATGGGGCGGGAGAACGCTGCACATTGACTCTTGACTCTTGAAGTTTTTCATAGCAGGTCTAGTATTACAAAGTATTGCAAGGATTTCCTTGGCCGGAACCGCAAAGCGACGCGATTGGAGAGGGTGAGATGAAAGCGCACCTACAGGTGATTTTCACGCTCGATGAATTGGCTGCGTACTTGAAAGTCGGCAAGCGGACGCTTTATCGGCTCGCCGCACACGGGGAAATTCCGGCTTTCAAGGTGGGCGGGACGTGGCGGCTTCGTCAAAGTGAAATCGATCAGTGCATCAATGATCAGACCCGAGCCGGAGCAAAGAAGGAGGTGATGCGCAAGCGTGAACAGCAGAAGTCATCCGAGCAGCCCGTGTCGCCTGGGCGCACTGCCCGTCGCAGCAGGCAAAGGGCTTGAGTAACTCGTTTTCCAATTTTTCTGGAGGTATGACATGGACATCGATTTCAAGAAGTTGGCTCCCTGGAACTGGTTCAAGAACGAGCAGCAAGAGCAGCAGACCGCCTCTTCCCTGCCGGTGCAGCGCAATGACCTGCCAGCGGCGAGCGGGCCAGTCAGCCCGCTCCTGCAACTGCATCGGGAAATCGACCGACTGTTCGATGACGCATTCCGGGGCTTCGGTTTTCCGGCGTTGAACATGCCGCAGTGGCCATCCGATTGGTCGGGCATGCTGAAGCCGGCCCTGGACATCCAGGAAACCGACAAGCAGTACAAGATTGCCCTGGAAGTGCCCGGTGTCGAGGAGAAGGACATCCAGATCACCCTCGACAACGACGTGCTGATGGTGCGTGGCGAGAAGCGCCAGGAACAGGAGAAGAAGGAAGGTGGCTTCCACCGTGTGGAGCGCTCCTACGGCAGCTTTCAGCGTACCTTGAACCTGCCTGACGACGCCAACCAGGATTCGATCAAGGCATCGTTCAAGAACGGGGTGCTCACGGTCACGATCGACAAGCGCGAGGTCAGCGCGCCGAAGCAGGGACGCTCGATCCCGATCAACGGCTGACGTCGCCGGCTCGTTCGTCACAAGAAAAACCCGGCCCGAGACGAGGTGTCGCGGCTCGCGATGCCTCGTCGCCTCAACCTTTTCAACCTTCTAAGGAGCATCAGCATGGCAAGAAAACAATGCCAGGTCTGCGGCCAACCCGCTACCGTGCGGGTGGAAGCCAATCTCAACGGTCGTCACAGCACCATGCTGTTGTGCGACGACCATTACCGGCAATTAGTGCGCCAGCAAAAGCGCACCGTTTCGCCGCTGGAAGCCTTGTTCGGTTCGCGCAGCGGCCTGTTCGAGGACTTCCTCGGCAGTGACTTCTTCCGCATCGGCGAAGACGCGACGCCAGTTGCCGCCGATACCGATGACGTGGTCGATGCCTCGTTTGGCGAGCCCGCCGCCGCAGGTTCGGGTGCGCCGCGCCGTCGCGGCAGTGGGCTGGCCAGCCGCATCAGCGAACAGTCGGAAGCCTTGTTGCAGGAGGCCGCCAAACACGCTGCCGAATTTGGCCGCTCCGAGGTGGATACCGAACATCTGCTGCTGGCGCTGGCCGACAGCGACGTGGTCAAGACCATCCTGGGTCAGTTCAAGATCAAGGTCGATGACCTCAAGCGGCAGATCGAGTCTGAGGCCAAGCGCGGGGACAAGCCCTTCGAGGGCGAGATCGGCGTGTCGCCGCGCGTGAAGGATGCGCTCAGCCGCGCCTTCGTGGCCTCCAATGAACTCGGCCATTCTTATGTCGGTCCAGAGCATTTCCTGATTGGTCTGGCCGAGGAAGGCGAAGGGCTGGCCGCCAACCTGCTGCGCCGCTACGGCCTGACGCCGCAGGCGCTGCGCCAACAGGTCAGCAAGGTGGTCGGCAAGGGCGCCGAGGATGGACGCGCTGAGACGCCGACCAACACGCCAGAACTCGACAAGTACTCGCGCGACCTGACCAAGATGGCGCGCGACGGCAAGCTCGACCCGGTGATCGGCCGCGCGCAGGAGATCGAAACCACCATCGAGGTGCTGGCCCGGCGCAAGAAGAACAACCCGGTGCTGATCGGCGAGCCGGGTGTGGGCAAGACCGCCATCGTCGAAGGGCTGGCGCAGCGCATGGTGGCGGGTGAAGTGCCCGAGACCTTGCGCGACAAGCGCCTGGTGGAACTCAACATCAACGCCATGGTGGCCGGCGCCAAATATCGCGGCGAGTTCGAGGAGCGCGTGCAGAAGGTGCTGAAGGAGGTGACCGAGCACCAGGGCGAGCTGATTTTGTTCATCGACGAGGTGCACACCATCGTCGGTGCCGGCCAGGGCGGTGGCGAAGGCGGGCTGGACGTGGCCAACGTATTCAAACCGATGATGGCGCGCGGTGAACTCAACCTGATCGGCGCCACGACGCTGAACGAGTACCAGAAATACATCGAGAAGGATGCCGCACTGGAGCGGCGCTTCCAGCCGGTGACGGTGCCCGAGCCGACGGTGGCCCAGACCATCATGATTCTGCGCGGCCTGCGCGACACCTTCGAGGCGCACCACAAGGTCAGCATCTCCGAGGACGCGATCATCGCGGCGGCCGAGTTGTCCGACCGCTACATCACGGCGCGCTTCCTGCCGGACAAGGCGATCGACCTGCTCGACCAGGCGGCCGCGCGCGTGAAGCTGTCGGCCACGGCCCGGCCGGTGGCCGTGCAGGAGCTGGAGTCCGAACTGCACCAGCTGCGGCGTGAACAGGATTACGTGGCCGCGCGCAAGCAGTACGACCAGGCCGCCGAGCTCGGCAAGCGCATCGAAGCCAAGGAGGCCGAGCTCAAGAAGCTCGTCGAGAACTGGGAGCGGGAGCGGGCCTCCGGCAGTGCAGAGGTCAAGGCGGAACACGTGGCGCAGATCGTCTCGCGCCTGACCGGCATCCCGGTCAACGAGTTGACGGTGGAAGAGCGCGAAAAGCTGCTGCACTTGGAACAACGGCTGCACGAGCGCCTGGTGGGACAAGACGAGGCGGTCCGTGCCGTGGCCGATGCCGTGCGGCTGTCCCGCGCCGGCCTGCGCGAAGGCAGCAAACCGGTGGCTACCTTCCTGTTTCTGGGCCCGACCGGGGTGGGCAAGACCGAGCTCGCCAAGGCATTGGCCGAATCGATCTACGGCGATGAGCACGCCCTGTTGCGCATCGACATGTCGGAATATGGCGAACGCCATACCGTGGCGCGGCTGGTGGGCGCGCCTCCGGGCTATGTCGGTTACGACGAAGGCGGTCAGCTCACCGAGAAGGTGCGGCGCAAGCCCTACAGCGTGCTGCTGCTCGACGAGATCGAGAAGGCACACCCTGACGTCTACAACATCCTGCTGCAAGTGTTCGACGACGGTCGCCTCACCGACGGCAAGGGCCGGGTGGTGGATTTCACCAACACCATCATCATCGCCACGTCCAACCTGGGTTCGGACATCATCCAGCGACGGCTGAAGGCGCGTGGGGCGGCCGACGAGGAGTACGAAAAGACCAAGGCCGAGGTCATGGACGTGCTGCGCGGCCACTTCCGGCCCGAGTTCCTCAACCGCATCGACGAGATCATCGTCTTCCATGCGCTGGGTAAGGAGGAGATCCGCCACATCGTCGGCCTGCAGCTCGATCGCGTGGCGCGCAGCGCCGCCAGCCAGGGCGTGACGCTCACTTTCGATCAGACGCTGATCGACCATTTCGCGGAAGAAGGCTACAAACCCGAGTTCGGTGCGCGTGAACTCAAGCGCCTGATCCGCAGCGAGCTGGAAACTGCGCTGGCGCGCGAGATGCTCGGTGGCGGCATCGGCAAGGGCGATCACGCCAGCGCACGCTGGGACGACAAGGCCGAACGCGTGGTGTTCGAACGCAAAGAGCCACTGCAGACCCCGGCCGAGCCGGAGCAGCCGGATGCCGCGAAGGCGACCGAGACGCCGCACGGCGACGCTGGCAAAGGCTCGCGCAAGAAGAAGTCGGCGAGCGACGCATCTTGATGGCGGGCGAGGCTGCCGTGTCCGACCCCAAGGGCCTGGCATGGGCAGCCTCCCTGGCCTCGATCGCGGTGGCGTTCGTGGCCGCGGGTCACGCGGTCGTCTACAAGCGTGATCCGCGGTCGACCACGCCGTGGGGGCTGCTCATCAGCGGCGGCACTGCCCTCCCGCTCGCTGGCCATCCGTTTGCGTGACGGTGCGGCCCGTCTGTTCACCTGATCCTCTGGCAACTCGACTTTCGAGGAACACAGCCCATGGAAAAAAAGAATCAATGGAATACCGGCTACTGGATCGTTGCCCTCCTGCTGTTGTTGAGTTTGCAGAGCTACTGGCAGACGGCGAAAACCGTCGAGCCGGTGCCCTACAGCGAGTTCGAGAAGGCGCTGGCCGAGGGGCGCGTGGCCGAAGTGCTGGTGTCGGATCGTACGGTGACCGGGCGCCTGAAGTCGCCGGACAGCCGGGGCAAGACGACGATCGTGACAACGAGGGTCGAACCCGATCTTGCCGATCGCCTGTCGAAGTACGACGTGCCCTATGCCCGCGTGTTGGAGAGCACCTGGCTGTGCGATGTGCTGTCGTGGATCCTGCCAGCGGTAGCCTTCTTTGGCGTCTGGTTCTTCCTGTTCCGCCGCTTCGCCGAGAAGCAGGGCATGGGCGGGTTTCTCAACATCGGTAAGAGCCGCGCCAAGGTGTTCGTGGAAAAGAACACCGGTGTGACGTTCGCCGATGTCGCGGGGGGGGATGAGGCCAAGGCGGAGCTGGTCGAGATCGTCGATTTCCTGAAGAATCCGCAGGACTATGGCCGTCTCGGGGCGCGCATTCCCAAGGGCGTGTTGCTGGTCGGCCCACCGGGCACCGGCAAGACATTGCTGGCCAAGGCTGTTGCCGGCGAGGCGGCGGTGCCCTTCTTCTCCATCTCCGGATCAGAGTTTGTCGAGATGTTCGTCGGCGTGGGTGCGGGCCGCACGCGCGGCGTCGGCGGCCACGACGAGAGCGAGCAGACCCTCAACCAACTGCTCACGGAGATGGACGGCTTCGACAGCTCGGTCGGGCTGATCATCCTCGCCGCCACCAACCGCCCCGAAATCCTCGACCAGGCTCTGCTGCGTGCCGGCCGCTTCGACCGCCAGGTGCTGGTGGACCGGCCCGACAAGAAGGGGCGGCTGGACATCCTGAAGGTTCATGTCAAGAAGGTGACGCTGGCCCAGGATGTAGGCCTCGAACAGGTAGCAGCACTGACCACGGGCTTTTCCGGCGCGGACCTCGCCAATAGGGTCAACGAGGCGGCGCTGGCGGCGAGGAGACGCCGTGCGTCCGCCGTGGAATTGCAGGACTTCACCGCGACCATCGAGCGCATCGTGGCGGGCCTGGAAAAGAAGAGCCGCGTGCTCAATCCCAAGGAGCGGGAAACCGTGGCCCATCACGAGATGGGCCATGCGCTGGTGGCGCTGGCGCTGCCCGAAACCGACCCCGTACACAAGATCTCGATCATCCCGCGCGGCATCGGCGCGCTGGGCTACACCTTGCAGCGCCCCACCGAAGACCGCTTCCTGATGACGCGTACCGATCTCGAGCACAAGATCGCCGTACTGCTGGGCGGGCGTGCCGCCGAAAAGCTGGTGTTCGGCGAGTTGTCTACCGGGGCGGCGGACGATCTGGCGCGAGCCACCGACATCGCCCGCGACATGATCACCCGCTTTGGCATGGACGAGGGCCTGGGCTACATCGCCTTCGAGGCGCAGCGGCCCCGCTTTCTCGATACACCGGAACTGGCCCACGGCGGTTGCCGGGTGGCCGAATCGACCCAGGCGCGCATCGATCAGGCTATCCGCGACATCGTGATGGGCGTGTTCGAGCGCGCCTACCGGATTCTCGACATCAACCGCGCGGTGCTGGAGCGCTGCGCGCGCGAGCTGCTGGCGCGGGAAACGCTCGACGAAAGCGATATCCGTCAATTGACTCAAGGACTTGTTCGGAACTGAAAACAGTAGTAGGTGCCATTCAGAGTAAATCGACGGCTCTGTTCAGTGCGTCATCCAATTCGTCGGCATTGTTCAAGGAGAACCGATATGTCTGCATTGACTCCGTGGGACCCCTTCCGGGAACTGGATGAATTGCAAAACCGCCTGGCGACGATGTTCGGACGAATACCCCAGCGACAGGGCGCCCGTACCGGCAACGAAGCCATGACCACGGCGGACTGGGCTCCAATGGCGGACATCAGCGAGGATGAGAACGCATTCCTCCTCAAGCTGGATCTGCCGGAGGTCCCCAGGGATGCCGTGCGCGTCAGCGCGGAAAACGGTGTGCTCACCATCAGCGGCGAGCGCAAACTGGAAAAAGAGGAGCAGGGCAAGAAGTTCCACCGCATCGAACGTGCCTATGGCCGCTTTGTGCGCAGCTTTGTCTTGCCTGACAACGTTGATCCGACCAAGGTGACGGCTTCCATGAAAGACGGCGTGCTGGAAGTGCGGCTTGTCAAGGCCGAGCAAGCCAAACCGAAACAGATTGAAATCTCAGTCAACTAACTTCAATCAGGAGCCCAAGATCATGAATATCAAACAGCCACAATACACCTTCTCCGCACTTGCCCTGGCGGTCGTCGTCGGACTGAGCGGACCGGCTCTGGCCCAATCGGCGGCAGGTTCTAGCCCAGGTGCTGCAGCACCCTCTGCCGCATCCAAGGCGGCACAGCCACAGGTAGATGACAAGGCCGCCCGGGAAGCCGATAAAAAGCGTGCCGAGCTCACTCAAGACGCCATCACGGCGCTCACCAAGACCCAGGAGGCTTTGACCCTCCTTGATGCAAACAAGACCAAGGAGGCGCTTGCTGCGCTGGAACTGGCCAGCGGAAAGCTGGAACTGGTATTGGCACGCGACGCCAAACTTGCTTTGGCGCCGGTCGATGTACGCGTCATCACCCACGATATCCACGCCAACGTGGAATCGGTAAAGAAAGCGGTCAAGTTGTCTCGGGAGTTGTTGGGTGATGGCGAGGTGCAAAAGGCCCGGCCCATCGTTGCCAATCTGGCCAGCGAAATCGTAATCCAAACCGACAACCTTCCGATGGCAACGTACCCGGCAGCGATCAAGTCGGCCGCACGGCTCATCGACAGCGGCAAGATCGACAACGCCAAAGCGGAACTCGCCCGAGCACTGAACACGCTGGTGGTGACCTCGGTCGCCTTTCCTCTGCCCGTGCTACGGGCCGAAGCCGCGATGGCAAAAGCTGAAAAGCTGGCCGAGACCGACAGGCGCGATGCCAAGCAGAACGAGGAGCTCAGCACCTTGCTGTCGTCCGTGCGCACGGAGATCGAGATGGCGCAGATCCTGGGTTATGGCAAGAAGGCGGACTTCAAACCCATCTTCGATCAGGTGAAGTCCATTGAGCAAAAGTCGGCTGGTGGCAAAAGCGGCAAGGGATGGTTCGACGAGTTGAAGACGCGCATCCAAAAGCTGTTTTGAGGTGATGAAGGGGCTGACTGCTCTGTCGGTCATTCTCGCGATGTTCGCATTCAGCCCCAATAGATTCGCCTATTTTCACTATCTCATACGAGGCATATCACCATGAATGAGCAAACACCGAATCCCAATGCGACGAACGAAGGAATAAACGAACAGGCCGCGGTAAGCAGCCTTCCTGTCAGTCCAGAGTCCAAGCCTGAAGTCGTCACGGAGGTACAGCCTGAGGTTCAGAAAGAAACGGACTCGCAGGCGGCAGACAAACGTAAACAAGTCCTCGATGAGGCAGTCTCGGCCTTGTCGCTGACCAAATCAGCGCTGGCCGCACTTGACGGCAAGGACACTGCACGCGCATTGGCAACGCTGGCCGAAGTGACGGGAAAGCTGGAGCTGATCGTCGCGCGCGAACCCACGCTCGCCCTGGCCGGCGTTGATGTGCGCACCATCGTGCACGACTTGTTCGCCAACACGGAAACCATTGAGGCGATGACCGACGAGGCGCTGGATGCCCTCAAACATGGCGAGGTGCAACAGGCTCGCCACGTGCTGGCTTTGCTGGCCAGTGAAATCGTGATCACGGTCACCAACATCCCTTTGGCGTCCTATCCCGCAGCCGTGAAGGCAGTCGTGCCGCTGATCGATCAGGGCAAGATCGAAGAAGCCAAAGCCGCGCTGCAGTCAGCGCTCAGCACGCTGGTCGAGGAGCGCAGCGTGCTTCCGCTGCCCGTCCTGCGTGCGAAGCTGCTCCTGAAGCGCGCCGAGCCTCTGGTAGAAGATGGTCAGCGCAGCGAAGCATCCAATGAGCGCCTGGAGACATTGTTGAACGAAGCCCGGCAGCAGTTGGAAATGGCAGAACTGCTGGGCTATGGAAAAAGGAAGGACTTTGAGCCCCTGTACGCTGAACTCAAGAAAATCAAGGAAAAGACGGGAGGGGGAGGCTTCGGAAAAGGCTGGCTCGATGAAGTCAAGGCAAAACTGTCCAAGTTGTTCTGAAACCGCTGGAGAGGGGGCGCATAGCGCCCCCTCTCTTGTCCCATGAGTGTTTGATTTTTTATTTTGTATAGATCTTTAGGAGATATTGCATGAACACAGACACCATCGCCAATTCCAATGCGGATGACCCCACCAAAGCACTGTGTTCGCTGAGCCAAAATTGGTGGCTTTTTGTGCTGCGCGGTGTCTTGGCATTGATTTTTGCAGCCCTCGCGTTCTGGATGCCACAATCGGCTCTGTTGGCCATGACCATCATGTTCGGCGCATTTTCCTTGGTCAATGGCGCGTTCAACTTGTTTGCAGCGGTGCGCCATATCCAGAAAAAAGAGCGCTGGGGCTGGTTGTTGTTCAGCGGCATTGTCGGCATACTTACGGGCGTCGTCGTCCTGGTTGCTCCTTGGGTCGCCACAATAGTCTTGGCTTCTTTTTTATGGGCTAGCGTGGGCTTCTGGGCGATTTTCACCGGTGTGCTGGAGATATCCGCCGCCGTTCGGCTGCGTCGGGAAATCAAGGGTGAAATCTGGCTTGCCCTCAGTGGACTGCTCTCGATTATCCTTGGTGCTATCGTCTTGTGGATATTTTTTACCCGTCCGGTCGAGTCATTCGTGGCCGCAGGCTGGCTGTTGGGTTTCCATGCGGCAGTCTATGGCGTCACGCTTTTGTTCTTGAGTTGGAGTCTTCGCAAAACGCGCCTGGGGTAAGAGCGTGCCAAACCAAAATCTATGGATATGAGCATCCTCGATTCATGCCTCCATAGAAATGACATCGAAGGAGTCATACATGCAGATACAATATAGCTATCGAGCTATCGACAAAGAGTTTCATGAACCTTGGCAGAGAGCTTTGGGAAATGTGATCGAGCACGCCCTCAAGCCATTGCTCGACAAACACACTAAAGATTCAGCGCGACTTCAAATCGTCCTTGATCGCGACAAGATCAAGCGGCAATTTCTGGCCAGTGGCTATATGCACCTGCCCGGCAAAAAGATTGTCAGTGTTACTGCATCACATGACGAGCTGACGCCCCTCGCGCAGATGCTCGCAAAGTCGTTGTTCCGTCAGGCCAAGAAGCATTTTGACCGACTGCATGCTCAGGATCAAATCAAGCGCAAAGCACGACGCGAGCGCTTGCGCGAGCTCAAGGTGCGGATTGCCGCAAAACCCGCATCAGCCGCCCATGAGGCCGAGGTGATCCGAATGCCTCTACTGTCGAAACTTGAGGCTGTCGCAAGGCGTGAGCTGGCTTATCTGCGGGCCGTCGGCGATTTACCGCGCGATTATCCGACGCTGCGCGACGTGGTGGATGAAGCGATTGTCCGAGCTAAGGTGGAATGGCAATCCGTGCCGGGGGAAAAAGAGGCTTACACCGGTCTTTTGAAGCATCTGTTCGCCGTCCTGGATAACGAAGTGGCAAGCAGCCGGCAATTTGGCGAATTCGTTTCTCTGGACGCGCCGGTCGAACCGGATGCCCAAGACGTGGCCGAGGCCATGGTGGAAGAGGAAATCTTCGAATTTTATCAGCACGATGACACACTCAAGCTGGCCGATATTTTCGCTGGCAGTCAGCATCCCGATGTCGCAACGATCGCGGAACAGGAGGAGCTGATTGATCGGACGAGCGAGTTCGCTTTTGCATTTGACCTGCTGAAGGACATGCCGCGTTTGTGGCGGCGCATTTTTCTGCTTATCCGTGTGGACGGGCTGAATGCCAGCAGCGTCTCTGAAATCCTGCTGATTCCTAGTAAGGAAGATGCTGTCCGAAGGTGGCTCATGCAGGCCGAAGCATTCATCGCTGCTCATCTGGAAGAGGCCGGAGTAAGCAAAAACGGGAACGATTGGCTCCAAGGCGTTGATTGGTCGGCATTGTCTGTGACCCGAAGCGAGGCAGCCTCACTGTGGTCCAAGGAGGCGAACCATGAAGAATGATCTTCACCTCGTCTGCCCGCATTGCCAGTCCATCAACCGCGTACCGACTGCGAAGCTATCGGAACATCCCAACTGTGGCCGCTGCCAGCAGCCCTTGTTCACGGGCGAGCCCATCGAGTTGACCACGGCGACGTTCTCGCGCCACGTGGAGCGCAGCGATCTGCCGCTGCTGGTCGATTTCTGGGCGCCATGGTGCGGGCCGTGCAAGATGATGGCGCCACAGTTCCAGCAAGCGGCGCACCAGCTCGAACCGAGGATCCGGCTGGCGAAGGTGAATACCGAGGCTGAGCCCCACCTGGCCACGCAGTTCGGTATCCGCAGCATCCCGACGCTCGCCCTGTTCCAGGGTGGGCGGGAGATCGCCCGTCAGGCCGGCGTGATGGGCGCGCAGGACATCGTGCGCTGGACGTCGACGCAAGTGGGACGCTGACCGATGCAGGGCTTGCTCGGCACTACACTAATCCTGCTGGCGGCTTGCAGCCTGGCGGCGATGGCGACGGCGGCGTTCAGAGTGCCCGCCTTGCTGGGGTATCTCTCTGTCGGCGTTGTACTGGGCCCCTCAGTCATCGGCGTGATCGCGCCGGGGGAGACGCTGAGCTTTCTGTCCGAGCTGGGCGTGGCGCTGCTGTTGTTCATGGTCGGACTGGAATTCTCCCTCGGAGACTTCTGGCTCGCCCGCAGGACGGTGCTGATGGCGGGCGCTCTGCAGATGATCGCCGTAGCCCCGCCGCTGATCCTGCTATTGATGTGGCTGGGGCAGCCCGGCCAGAGCGCCGCGCTGCTCGGCACTGCGGCGGCCATGTCGTCCACGGCGCTGGTCAGCCGACAACTGGCCGACCAAGGTGAGCTCACCACCCGCCACGGACGCAGTGCCATCGCCGTGCTGGTCTTTCAGGACCTGGCCAGCGTGCCCCTGCTGGCCTTGCTGGCGATCTGGGCGCGCGGCGAGTCGCCGAAGATCGAGCATGTGCTGCTCGAAGTATTCGGTGTGCTGCTGCTGTTCGCGGCAGCGGCCCTCGCCTCGCGCCGTCTGTTGCATGGCCTGCTGGGCTGGGTGGCACGGCGGGGCCACGAGGAATCGTTCGTGCTCGTCTCCTTGTGCGTGGTGGTGGCTGCCGCCGCCGCTGCGCACGCGGTCGGCGTATCCGCCGCCCTGGGGGCCTTCCTCGCCGGGATGGTGCTGGGCGAGAGCGACTTCCGGCACCACATGGAAAGCCACCTCAGGCCGTTTCGCGATGTGTTGTCGGGCGTGTTCTTCGTGACCATCGGCCTGCAACTGGACGCAGCACAGATTCTTTCGGCACCGCTGGCGGTGCTGGCGTGGCTGGTGGTGCTGGTACCGGTCAAGATCCTGCTCAATACGCTGGCCTTGCGGGCGACGCGCCTGTCCGCCCTCGATGCCTGGCGCACGGGCATAGCGTTGGGGCACGGCGGCGAGTTCGCCCTGCTGTTGTTGGGCACGGTCTTGCAGCAGCATCTGATCCCCGCGACCGTCGTCCAACCCATGCTGGTCGCGCTGGTGCTCAGCATGGCCCTGGCACCGCTACTGATCCGCCATCACGATGTACTTGCCCGGTTCTTGAGCCGCACCGGCGGCGTCAGTCAGCCACCCCAGGCTGAAGAAGTCGAGATCGCCGCGCAGACGACGCGATATCGAGACCATGTCATCATTTGCGGCGCGGGCGAGCTTGGCCTGACAGTCAGCGAGATTCTTCGCCACGCCGGCGTGGCGCATCTGCTGCTGGAGGCGGACGCGCAGAAGGTCGAGGCCGCGCGTGCCGCCGGCGCGCCGGTGTTCCATGCCGATGCCAGTCGGCCCGATACCTTGCTGGCTGCCGGCTTGACGCATGCACACTTGGTGGTGCTGACGTTCGCCCATGCCCAGCAAGCGTTGCGCATCGCCCAGGCGATTGCCGAGCACCGTCCGGCGCTGACCTTGTGGGTGTCATGCAGAAGTACGACCGCGGCCGATGCATTTCGCGCCATGCCCAACGTGCGCGTGTATCAGCAATCCTTTGCCGCAGCTATTGGGCTGGCGGAACAGGTGATGTCGACGCTTGGCATGTCGACCGAGCTGATTGAAGGACACATCAGCGCAATGCGCCGCCGTCTCGACAGCAGCCGTTTTCCAGGGAGTTCATCGTCATGAAATCAACACGCCTTAACCCATTTCAGGTCTTACGTGACCAATTGGCCATCATGAGTTTTTACGAGCGCTTCGAGCAGGTCGTCGCGCTCGTGCTGTCGGCGGTGATCGCCGTCATCATCGTGGTGTCGCTGTTCCAGCTCATCTCCATCGTCTTCACGCTGCTGGTTCTAGATGCCTTCAATCCCCTGGACCACGAGGTATTCCAGAGCGTGTTCGGCATGATCATGACGCTCTTGATCGCGATGGAGTTCAAGCATTCCATCGTGCGCGTGGCGCTGCGTCGGGACAGCATCATCCAGGTCAAGACGGTGGTCCTGATCGCGCTGATCGCACTCTCCCGCAAGTTCGTGATCCTCGACTCCAACGCGAGCCCCGCAAAGATAGCCGCGCTGGCTAGCGCCACGCTGGCTCTGGGTGCGACCTACTGGCTGCTGCGCAAGCGCGGCGACCGCGCCGCCGAGACCTCTGAGCATGACCCGTCATCATCCCAGTGATCCGCGCACGGCGCTCTTGCAACACCGCTGGCTCAACCGCCTGCAGACCGGGCTGTTGGTCCTGACCCTGGTCGGGATCGCAGCCGCAGCAGGGAGACTGCCGTTTGGGGAAGGCTGCCTGTGGCTCGCGCTGTTTGCCATTGCAGGTGCGTTGCTGCTGGAACCGGTAGCCGCGTCGGCGCTGAGCTTGCGCCTGTACCGCGTACGGGCCTTGCACCCGCAAGAAGCCCACAAGATGTGGGCCCTGTTGCGCGAGCTGCCCGCCCGTGCCGGTTTGCCCGCCACGCCGGTGCCGCACTATGTGCCCAGTGCCGTCGTCAACGCCTTCGCCACCGGATCGAAGCAGGAGGCATCGATCGCCCTCACCGATGGCCTGCTGCGCAGCCTGAGCCCACGCGAGCTGGCGACCCGCAGGGGCTGGCGTCCGTGCTGGCAAAAATCGAGCGGGTCAGCCGCTCCTGGCGTGCCTGGCTATGGCCGGGATGGGGCAATCCCGAGCACTCCTGCTTGCGTACGCGTCCGGCAACGCAAGAGCGCATCGCACGCCTGCTGACGTTGGCGCCTGGGCCAGCATCAGCGTTGCCACTCCGCGCGCCCCATTTTTTGCCGGAATCCGCTTTGGCGACGCGCCCACCGCGCTGGCGCCCGAGCGGGCTGTGGCGCTGATTGCCCATCAACAGGAGACGTCTCATGGCCTATCTCGACCCGTACCAACGCCCCGCGCCGGACCGCTTCGTCCGGCGCGGGCTCTTCATCACCGCCTGCATTGCCGCGCTCATGCTGCTGTGGCAGTTTCTGCCCGCCATCGAGGCATGGTTCAGTCCGCGCGAGGCAGCAGAACGCACCGTGATGGCGCGTGGCGATCTGGCGGCGGACGAGAAAACCACCATCGAACTGTTCGAAAAATCGCGCGCCTCGGTGGTCTACATCACCACCGCGCAATTAGTACGCGATGTCTGGACGCGCAACGTGTTCTCCGTGCCGCGCGGCACTGGCTCGGGCTTCATCTGGGACGACGCCGGCCACGTCGTCACCAACTTCCACGTCATCCAGGGCGCGTCCGAAGCCACCGTCAAACTGGCCGACGGCCGCGACTACCAGGCCGCGCTGGTGGGGACGAGCCCCGCGCACGACATCGCCGTGCTCAAGATCGGCGTCGGTTTCAAGCGCCCGCCGGCCGTGCCGGTCGGCACCAGTGCCGACCTCAAGGTGGGTCAGAAGGTGTTCGCTATCGGCAACCCCTTCGGCCTGGACTGGACGCTCACCACTGGTATCGTCTCCGCGCTCGACCGCTCGTTGCCGGGAGAAGCGGGCGGCCCGGCCATCGATCACCTGATCCAGACCGACGCCGCCATCAACCCCGGCAATTCCGGTGGCCCGCTGCTCGATTCGGCTGGGCGGCTGATCGGAATCAATACCGCCATCTACAGTCCGTCTGGCGCCTCGGCCGGCATAGGCTTTGCGGTGCCGGTCGATACCGTCATGCGCGTGGTGCCGCAACTCATAAAGACCGGCAAGTACATCCGTCCGGCACTGGGCATCGAGGTGGATGAGCAGATCAACGCGCGTCTGCAGGCGCTGACCGGCAGTAAGGGCGTATTCGTATTGCGCGTGACGCCGGGCTCGGCGGCGCACAGGGCCGGGCTCGTCGGCGTCGAGGTCACCGCAGGCGGCATCGTGCCCGGCGATCGCGTTATCAGCATCGACGGTATCGCCGTCGACGACGTCACCACATTACAGGCCCGGCTAGACGACAAGAACGTTGGAGATGTTGTGGTCTTGTTAGTGGAGCGGGCCGGCAAGACTCGCGAGATGCTTGTGGAACTACAACCGGGAGTTTGATGGAAAGTGGGTCATGGATCTGCACAGCGAAGCAGCCAAGCGACTTCAGCCTTGCGCCGAACTACGAGCCCTAGCTAGGGATGGTCTGAAGTAGCCCTGTATTTCCGGCTGACTTCAGCCACTGCTGATTTTGAAAGCGGTGAACCGATCAAAAACGATCGGATCACCCGCTCATTTCGGTGCTTTCAGCCGTCGCGAGCACCTTGCGACGGCCATTTTCCGCATTACAGGCGCACCTCTCCTGCGCTTGCCAGCAAATGTCGGCGGGCCATCCATAGGTTCGACAGGGCAAACAGCGTCACCAGTTGTACAGTGTTCCTCACCAGCCCTCGGAAACGTACCTTGGTGTAGCCGAACTGCCGCTTGATCACGCGAAACGGGGGCTCTACCTTCGCTCGCACTTGCGCCTTGGCCTTCTCGATCTTGCGCTTGGCTTTGTACAGGGCGCTGCGTTTATCGAGCATCTTGTAGGTGCTGCGGCGTGCTGCGACCTGCCAGATCACTTCTCGGTCGGCATGC
>ERZ773111.848-NODE-848-length-17286-cov-4.285010_pt1 | contig 17286 bp, 16 predicted proteins | sample MGYA00580567_ERZ773111 | MGnify/ENA primary metagenome ERZ773111 (study PRJEB29015, sample SAMEA2737875) | human gut metagenome | biome: human gut; feature: human-associated habitat; material: faeces | place: China | collected 2012 ...
CCTCCCATGGGAGATTTAAGTCATTGCGTCCGAAGTGACCATAAGCAGCTGTCTGCTTATAGATAGGTCTTCTTAAGTCGAGCATCTTAATGATTCCGTTAGGTCTTAAATCGAAGTTCTCACGGATGATTTCAACGATTTTTTCTTCATCAAGCTTTCCTGTACCAAATGTATCAACCATGATAGATGTTGGTCTTGCGACACCGATTGCATATGAAAGCTGGATTTCACATCTGTCAGCAAGTCCGGCAGCAACAATATTCTTTGCAACATATCTTGCAGCGTATGCAGCAGAACGGTCAACCTTAGTGCAGTCTTTACCAGAGAAAGCACCACCACCATGTCTTGCGGCACCACCGTAAGTATCAACGATAATCTTACGACCAGTAAGACCTGAATCTCCGTTAGGACCGCCAATTACAAAACGGCCTGTAGGATTGATGTATATCTTAGTATCAGCGTCAATCATAGCTGGGTCAACGATAGCGTCAATAACATATTTCTTAATATCCTCATGAATCTGTTCCTGAGATACTTCTGGAGCATGCTGTGATGAAACAACGATAGCATCAAGTCTTATTGGCTTTTTGTTTTCATCGTATTCAACTGTTACCTGAGTCTTTCCGTCTGGTCTTAAGTAAGAAAGAGTTCCATCCTTGCGAACCTTTGTAAGCTGCTTAGAAAGCTTCTGTGCAAGTGCAGAAGAGTAAGGCATGAATTCAGGAGTTTCGTTAGTTGCGTAACCAAACATCATACCCTGGTCGCCGGCGCCACCCTCTGAATCATCAATTTCGCCGTCTTTGGCTTCAAGAGCCTTATCAACACCCATAGCAATATCAGCTGACTGCTTGTCTAATGCAACCATAACAGCACAGGTATTACCATCAAATCCCTTATCAGAGCTGTCATAACCAATATCTGTAACTGTTTTTCTTACAATAGAAGGAATGTCTATGTTAGCCTTAGTTGTAACCTCGCCCATTACCATAATAAAACCTGTGTTAGTAAGAGTTTCGCAGGCTACTCTTGAGTATGGATCCTGCTCATAGAGAGCATCTAATACTGCATCTGAAATCTGGTCGCAGATCTTATCTGGATGTCCTTCTGTTACTGATTCTGAAGTAAATAATCTTTTTTCCATGTTATCTCCTTTTTGTTTTATCGTGAATATGTCTATCCCATACCTTATCGTGTCTATTCTCATCGCTACTCGCACAAAAAAAGGTCCCCGACAAGGGACCCGATAGACTGTATCGAAATCCTCTTATTGTTCGACTAATATCGCTCAGGTTGGCACCTTCCTCAAAAGGGGTTGCCGGGTTTCATAGATCCTATGTATCTCCACCGCTCTTAATAAGGGATATAAAATATTCAATTAATATTACCGCATAAGATACTACACAATATTTAAACATTCGTCAAGAGTAATTTGACATTTTCTATATGGAAATTTATAATTAATTCATATTTAGCGTACAGATGTAAAGCACAAGGGGAAGAGTGATGAGTGAAAAAATAATTTTTATATTTGATGCGAAAGAGGGAGACCAATTATCTGAAGATGTGAATACACCAGATGGAAAGATTCTTGTAAAAAAAGGTACAATACTTGATTATGATATAATTGCAAATATTTCTAATCATCATATTCTGGAAGTCAGGATATATGATAATGATGAATTAGAGGATAATCAATCAGGGATAGACTCCAAGAGAAATACAGAGAATGAAAAATATTTTGACAAAATCAGAAAGAGCAGACAGTTCAAGAAGTTTAAAAAGACTTACGATGAGAATATAATTGATATCAAGGATGGACTTAATGAGGTAGTAACCAATAATAGTCCTATTGATACTGATAAGCTGATTGAAGGAACACAGCAGATTCTTTCTGAGAATAATAACAGTTTACAGCTTTTTGATATGCTTCACAGCATGAGACAGTTTGATGACCTTACATATGTTCATTGCGTGAATGTAGCATTGATATCGTCTATTATTGGGCAGTGGCTTAAGTATAGTAAGGAAGATATAAGGATTCTTATTATATGTGGATTGTTGCATGATATCGGAAAGTTAATGATTCCTAATGAGATTCTTACAAAGCCGGGCAGACTTACAGAGGATGAATATAAAATCATGAAGCAGCATGTTAATCTTGGCTATGAGAAGTTAAAGAACCAGAATATTGATATGCGTATTAAGGAGGCATGCCTGCTCCATCATGAAAAATGTGATGGAACAGGATATCCATTTGGCTTGAAGAGCGAGAGTATTCCGGTTTCTGCAAAGATTATTGCGATAGCAGATGTATATGATGCCATGACTGCTGCCAGAGTGTATAGAGGTGCATTGTGTCCGTTTGAGGTTATAGAAACAATGCATTGTGATGCATTCACCAAGTTTGATCCTAAATATATTCTGCCATTTCTTAAAAATGTTGCATCATCATATATTCACAATGATGTAAGACTATCAGATGGAAGAACAGGAAAGGTTATACTTATTAATGATAATGCGTTAAGCCAGCCTGTTGTACAATGTGGTGACACGTTTGTTGACTTATCAAAGGAACATGGACTTAAAGTGTCATCAATATTGTAATATTTTAAATTATCTGGCACATGCGTGGAGGTATTTTTCTTTAGTAGCCATACCTCCGCGGATGTGTCTTTCTTGTTTATTGACATCAAGAACCTTTCTGGCTTCTTTGGCTAGTTCAGGATTGATTTCCATAAGTCGTGCAGTTACATCTTTATGTGCAGTGCTTTTGCTTACATTAAATACTTTGGCTGTCTGTCTTACAGTGGCTTTATGCTCAATTATGTAATATGCCAGCTGGGTGGCACGTTCTTCTATATAGTCTCGCATGTCGGGACTCCGGAAGTTTCATTTATACAATCTATGCCACGGATTGGGGTTTTATGTTAGAATGTGTTATGACTATGATAAGGAATCATTTACATTATATTTTTAATTTCTCCGCAAACATAAGAAGTACGCTGATTGAAAGCAGTGCACTTGAAATCCATATTGTGTGGATTCCGAACAGCATTGAAAGGTTTCCACCGATACCTGCGCCGATTGCAAAGAATAATATTATGCCAAAATAATATCCGGCTTTCTTAAGAGATGTTTTATTGCCAGTACGCACAAATACTGAAAGTGCGTCTGTACCGCTTCTTAAGTTACCGATGCACATGGTGCTTGCATAGGAATAGCCATTGACTTTTCTAAATGCCTGTACCTGCATAGCACATGAGAACGATACGATTATTGTTGCAAACATGTCCATTGAGTGGGGCATGAAGCCAACTGCAATTAAGATAATAATTTCAATAAGTAATATTGCCTGCCGCCAGTGAAGTCTGGTGGCATTTTTATATTTGCCCTGAATCCGCTCTGTTACGAATACGCCAAGACCAAATGCTAAGAATGGCAGAAGATATTTTAATCCCTGATACCATTCACCCATCATAAAATGTGTACTCATAAGAACCACATTACCGGTCTGTGCGTTGGAGAATACTTCATTTCTTGTAAAATATGTATATGCATCCTGAAGTCCACCGGACATGGCAAGGAATACGCAGTTTATGAAGGCTTCGGACATCTGTATATCCGGAAGCTTCTTAGCGAGGGCGTTGTGAAGCTTTGATGCCATAAATAACCTCCTTGTGTTTTATAACTTTGGTTGTTATAGCACAAGGAGGTTTTGTTGTAAAGGGTATATAAATATTAGATATGTTGCGAATTATTTTCCAAGTGCTGTCTTCTGTGGCACTTCTGTTTCTTTTTCGTAGCATGCAAATGCGCTGTCGACAAGTTCTTTATCTGGCTTCGGTGTAAACAGGCTGACTACAGGAACGATAATCATTCCGGCAAACATTGCAAATGCACCGCAGTTGATAGGTGACTGGAGCCATGTTGGGAAGCCTGCTCTGAAGAAGATGTTAGCAAGCATAAGTACTGAGCTGAATAAAAAGCATGCCCAGCATGATGCTTTGGAAACCTTCTTAGAGTAAAGCGAGAACATAAATGGTGCAAGGAATGAACCTGCAAGTGCACCCCAAGATATTCCCATAAGCTGTGCAATAAATGTTACAGAACTCTTGTACTGGATAAGTGCAAGTATTGCAGATATCGCAATGAATACAACAACAAGAATTCTTATGTATAATACCTGTTTCTTTTCACTCATATTCTTGATAAAGTTATCTTTTAAGAAGTCAATAGTAAGTGTTGAGCTAGAAGCTATTACAAGTGATGAAAGTGTAGACATTGAAGCTGACAACACGAGAATTACAACTAATGCAATAAGCGCAGGACTTAAATTAGAAAGCATTGTTGGTATTATTGAGTCGAAGCCGTTAGCCTTGACATCTATCTGGTCAGAGAATAATCTTCCGAAACCTCCGAGAAAATAGCATCCGCCTGAAACTATAAGCGCAAATATTGTTGAGATTACAGTACCCTTCTGTATAGAAGCTTCATTATCAATGGCATAGAATTTCTGAACCATCTGAGGAAGTCCCCATGTTCCAAGTGATGTAAGGATTACAACGCATAAAAGGTTGAATGGGTCAGGTCCGAAAAATGAAGCAAATATACCGGGAGTATCGCTTACTGCCGGGTCAGACACATTTGCAAGACCCTGCAGTGCAGACATGAAGCCGCCCTTAGAGTGGATTACGGCAGCAATAACTGCAACGATACCGAATAACATGATAATTCCCTGAATGAAATCATTGATTGCAGTAGCCATGTAACCGCCGGCAATTACATAGATTGCGGTAAGAGTTGCCATGATTATGATACAGACGCTGTAATCAATGTTGAAAGCCATACCGAAAAGTCTTGAAAGTCCATTGTAAAGTGAAGCTGTGTATGGAATCAGAAAAATGAATATTATAACAGAAGCACCGATTTTTAATGGATTGCTTCCGAATCTTTTTCCAAAATACTGTGGCATGGTTGCTGAATCAAGGTGCTGACTCATAATTCTTGTTCTTCTGCCAAGTACAACCCATGCAAGAAGTGAACCTATAATTGCGTTGCCGATACCAGCCCAGGTTGCGGCAATGCCGTATTTCCAGCCAAACTGGCCTGCGTATCCAACGAATACAACAGCCGAGAAATAAGATGTTCCATATGCAAATGCGGTGAGCCACGGACCAACGCTTCTTCCACCGAGAACGAAACCATTAACATCAGTTGCATGCTTGCGGCAGTATAATCCAATGCCTATCAGCACCGCAAAGTAGATAATAAGAATAACCAGTTTTAACATAAAAACCCCCATATTAAATGTATTATAGCTTACTTCACGGGTTTAAAGCGTAACGCTTTAAATCAATAAAGTAAACATAAATGGATTGTAGCATATTGGGGAGGGATTGGCAAGGAGAAAATAAGGAGAGTAAATGTGAAGTATCTTATCGTCTGCCACCGCCGAAGCCACCATTCTGACCGCCCATGCCGCCCATGTTACCGCCGCCAAAGCCGCCAGTGCCAGAAGCTCCCATTGTTCCAGATTCCTGAGTCCAGTCTGCAATAGAGTCTGCCCCCCGGTAGAGTGTGTAGCTTGAGCCGGTTGTAAGAGTGTCAGAACATATCCAGCCGTTGCTAAATGAACCGTCAACAGTGAAGCTTATAACTTCGTTGCCAGAAGAATCTTTAAGTGAATAGCTTCCAGAACTGAATGATACGGAACCTAATACATAAGCATTAGCAGAGTTTACAGGTGTTTCGCATACACCACCGAGGGCAACGCATGTTCCACCGGTTATCGTTACGGTACCATCTACATCAATTGATCCTGATACATTTCCAGATGAACTGCCACCTTTAACTAATACAAATCCACCGGTCTGTACGTAATTTCCATTAGAATCAATACCATCAGTATCACCAGACGTAGTTGTGACATCTATATATCCACCAGTTACATTGACAATTGGAGAAGTCTTTCCATCACCTGTGCAGGCATTAATGCCATCATCAGTAGCGTATACATATATCTTGCCGCCATTTAAGTTGATAGTCATAGCCTCAAGTCCTTCATATGAAGTTACTACATTAATGTAACCGTCATTGACATCAAGCTGTTTGTCAGCGTGCATGCCGTCATCGCCAGAAGAAATTGTAATTGAACCGCCGTTGATAACAATAGTTCCTTTGCCGTCCTCACCGGTTTCAAGTACACCTGAGTCAGAGTTGGCATGGATACCATCATCTGTTGAACATATGTTAATTGTAAAGCCTGAAATATTTATTTCGCTTTCAGCTTTAATACCCTTAGTTGAGTAGGACTGTCCAGAAGAATTACCGGATTCATTAAAGTCACCAGGCATTCCTGGACGGTTGCCACCGGTCTTATTTCTATCAGAGCTGCCGTTCATATTGGGAGCGTTGCCGTTACTCATATCTGGAGCATTGCCGCTACCCATGTTGCCACCACCAAAGCCGCCAGGTGCGTTGGCAATAGTGTCAGAAGTTGCCACATAAGAAACAGTATTGGCAGAAGCAGACTTGTTAGCAGAGCTGTCCCGGCCAGAAGACGTGCCTGAAGAACTGCCTGACGAAGTAACTTCTTCACTATATTCAGAGTAAGTATCTGTATAAATGTTTAAGTTACCGTCACCTGATATATCTGCCCCGTAAGATGCGTCTATACCGTCACAGGCTGCATAAATATCAATGTTACCACTAGTGATTGTAACGATTCCCTTCTGGTTGCCCTTGTTAGAAATACTGCTGTTAGAAGTCTTGATGCCATCGCCTTTAGCGGAGATTGCAATTATATTTCCAGATTCAATATCAACGGCATCGTTGACTTTGACTGCGTTGTTCACAGCAGTAACTTTAACAATCACATTTTTAATAGAAAGGTCATCCTTGCTCTGGATACCATTATTGTAATTACCTGTTACAACTAAGGCTCCTTTGCCGACGAGTTTTAAATCGCATGTTGCATAGATTGCTGCGTTGCCAGCGTCATCAGAAGAATCTTCTGTAGCTTCGTTACGATTGTCAATTACTTCGTTAAATGAGTTCTCTTCTGATTTAATCTTGACTTCTGAAGCATTTTTAACGTATATAGGTGAACCACTTGAGCATGTGATAGATGTTCCGTTCAATACGATAGTAACCTCGTTCTCATTACCTGCGTCAACGATAAGCTGTCCTTCTGATAAAAGTCCTGTTACTGTATATTCACCAGCCTTTGTGATTGTGTATACAGAACCTGACTGTGTAACTCCATCTGATGTATCAGATGTCACAGTGAAATCACCTGTAATGGAGACTCTGTAATTCTCAGCATCATCTGCGTGTGTTACATCTGTGTCTTCTTTAGTAATGGCTGAAGTGATGGTAGTCTCACCGCCTGATGCAGTAGTAGTTGAAGTTGAATTTCTGGCACAGCCAGCAGTCATAAGACACATAGTAAGAATAACTGCGGCTACGCAATTCCTTTTGATTTTATTTAATTTAATCATAGTCATCTCTCCATTTCTTTAGTGTATGTTAATTGATTGTCTATAGTTTATTGGAGAAATTTGACTAAAATATGGTATGAGTGCGAATATTCTGTGTACTGATTAATCATGTGGAATATCGTTAAATCTGCCGTCAAGCTCTTCGGTTTTTACCACATTTATAAATGCGTGCTTGTCAATTGAGCGTATCAATGTGATAAGCTCACGTTTCGCTTCGGAGTTGATTACGGAGTATATGAGCGTGCGCTCTTTTTCCTCGTAGCAGCCGATTCCCTTGAAAAGCGTGGCGTCGTGGTTGGTTGTATTCTTTATGGCGTGATAGATTTCTTCGGATTTGTCAGAAATGATGAATAATGTCATCTTCTGGTAGCGTTTGTACATGAACTGGATTACCTGAGTGCTACAGAACTGGTATATTATTGAGTAGAGCGCGATTGACCAGCCAAACAGTCCGCCTGCGATGAGCAGAATCACAACATTACCAAGAAGAATATAGTTCCATGCGTCTATTCCTTTAACATGAGAAAAATAAATGCTTATGAAATCGGTTCCGCCTGTGGTAGTGCCGACATTGAGGCACAGGCTTATTGCAAATCCGTTGATAATGCCACCGAACACGCTTATAAGCAGGATATCTTCTGTAAAAATGTATGGAGGAAGGATATCAACAAGCACACTGGAAAGTATAATTACCACGATTGAGTAGATGGTAAACTTCTTACCGATGTAGCGGTATGCAATGTAGGCGGGGAAAATGTTAAGTGCCACATTGAATATTGTAAATGGGATGCTGATATAAAAAAAACGTAGTCCGATTGCCTGAAATAACAGGGAGACTCCTGAAAAGCCTCCTGGCAGCAGGTCTGCGACTTTGGCAAAGCATCTTAAATTCCATGCGTACAGCACGGAAGCAATTATAACTATAATGAATCTGAATACCTGATAAAACTTAGGATATTTAACTTCTAAAGATTTGAACATATATTAGCCTCCATATTTTGTGTTAAATATAATAAGCAAATAATAATTATTTGTGTGAGTTGTCGTAGGCAGCCTGAATATTGGCGGGGAGCTTGTCTGGAAGCATTGAATGTATTCCGTCCTCGTTGCCGTCCTTGATAGCCTGCTCGTAATAGAAGCACTTGAAAGTAAGCATATCAAGAGTTTCCTGCATCTTCTCCATCTCTTTCTCAACAGCAGCTTTCTGTCTCTCAAAAAGCTGTTTTCTGAGTTCGTAAGTTCTGCTGCCTTCCTGACACCATTCCATAAACTGCTTGATGTCGCGGATTTCAAGACCTGATTTTTTGAGACATTCAATAAGCTTAAGAGCAGCAATTTCAGTGTCAGAGAACTGTCTTATTCCAGAAGCACGCTGCATAAAAGGGAATAATCCTTCTTTATCATAATATCTTAATGTTGAAACGGGAAGATTAAACATTTCTGAAACCTGTCCTATTGTGTACATAACACACCTGCTTTCTGTAAGCTATGCTTACCTGATATTAGTTTTTTACAAATGTGATAATAAAATTCACAAAATGTTCACTGTTATTGGGTTGACCTAAAGTTAGGTTTACCTCTTATGCTTAAATAGTAGCACAGAGAGACTTAAAATACAATTTAAAGTTGATTTAAAGTGAATATGATAGTGTTTTTAATAAAGAGGTGATCATATGTATGTAATGCTAATGTATTTTTGTATTACTTTTTTTGGATTGATAATTATTATGATGGCAGTGGAAGGATGACATATTCTATGGAGGATAAATGTATGGAATGGAGACAGGAAAAAGACATGCCGGTATTTATGTATATTTTTCTTAATAAAATAGAGGATGCCGAGGAAGTAAGATGGACAGAGAAAGAGAAAAATGAGGGGTATAATACATATAAAAAGTTGTTAGAACTTACAGAGGGTGATTCATCCGATGTAATTAAAAAATGTCTCAGGATAATTAAAGAAACAAGACATATTGTAGAGTATGAGCTTTGGAATAAGATTGTATATTTTATGACTGATTATATTAATGGTGAGACTGTGTGGGGATAAGTGAAAAGTTGTCTGATAATTTTGTAATATTTGAAAAGAAAAACAATATACTTGTAATGTCTGATGGCATGTGATACAATGTCATTGGAAGACAAACATGTTCATATAATGAACGAAAACCCCACGAGTTGGTGGCTCGTGGGGTTTTCTATGCCGTTGTGGAAGGGTGGCTTAGTCCCCAGGCTGGCTACCTGTGATTATCTCTATCCAGCCATTTGCAGATATAGTATGAAACTATCTCAGCCATAATAGTGATAATTAGAGACATAAACATGTCCATATAATACGCCTCCTTTCTCTACCAGGTATAGGAGGGGTAGCACTAAAAATTATATCATAACAATATATAACAAACAAGTATATAAAAAATATAAATAATAATCATTGCTATGATTTATGATTTTATAACTAACATGTATTTTACAGGAATGACACATGGGGGTATGATACATTTATCAAGGGCAAAGGAGCCGGAAGTCTTTAGGGGATTCTGGCTCTTTTTTTGCATTAGCAAGTATTTGAAGGAGGAAATATATATGGAATACGAGATTTCTAATCGTTTATCAGGTGTTCATGGTTCGATGATAAGAGAACTTTTTAAGTTAGGAGCAAGCAAGGATATTATATCTTTTGGCGGTGGCAATCCGTCAGCAGAGACATTCCCATGCAAGGAAATAGAAGAGATAGCAGCGAAGGGTCTTGGCGAGAATCCTGTTTCTTTATTACAGTATGGACTGAGTGAAGGTTATACACCTCTGCGTGATACTATGAAGAAATATCTTGAGAAGAAGGAAGGCTTTGATTTCGAGAATAATGAGCTTTTCATAGTGTCAGGCGGACAGCAGTGTGCGGACCTTACAACTAAGGCACTTGTTAATGAAGGAGACGTTGTGCTTACTGAAGAGCCTGCATTTGTAGGCTGCCTTAATACATTCCGTTCTTACGGTGCAAAGCTTGTAGGAATCCCAATGGAGCAGGACGGAATGAATATAAATGCGCTTGAGGAGGCTTTAAAGGCTAATCCTGATGCAAAGCTTTTATACACAATTCCATCTTTTCAGAATCCTACAGGAATTACAACTTCTCTTGAGAAGAGAAAAAAAGTATATGAGCTTTGCTGCAAATATGATATCGCAATATTAGAGGACAATCCTTATGGTGAATTAAGATTTGCAGGTGAAAATGTGCCAACTATCAAGTCGATGGATACAGAGGGCAGGGTTATATATGCAGGAAGCTTCTCAAAGGTAATGGCACCTGCATTCCGTCTTGGTTTTCTTGTGTTTAACAAGTCGCTCACAGGACCGCTTACAGTTGCAAAACAGTGCACAGATGTACATTCAACTGTCCTTTTCCAGTACATTTGTAATGAATATATTAATAACTATGATTTCGACAAACATCTTGAGGATTCAAGAAAGGTGTATGAGCACAAATGTAATCTCATGATGGAGTGCATGAAGAAGGAATTCCATCCTTCAGTAACCTTCGGTCACCCTGAGGGCGGACTTTTCGTAATGGCATTCCTGCCAGAGGGAATGGATTCTGCACCATTTGTAAGGGAGGCTATTAACAGAGGTGTTCTCTCAGTTCCGGGAGCAGCGTTCTTAGCAGATGAGAGCCAGAAGTCTAATGGATTCAGACTTAATTATTCGACACCTTCTGATGAGCAGATTGTTAAGGGAATCGAAATTCTTGGAAAACTTACATATGAGTGGATTAAGTAGGAGGAGTGAAAAGTTATGAAGATAGCAGCATTCAGCGTTCGTCAAGATGAAAAACAGTATTTTGATACATTTGCAAATGTATACAAGGTGGAATTACAGATTAATAGGAGCGGATTTACAGCAGATGATATAGAAAGTGTCAAAGGCTGTGAGGCTATGTCGGTGTGCGATGGCATGTGTGACTTGTCAGCACCTGTTCTTGAAAAGCTTGCAGCAGAGGGTGTAAAGTACATCGGTTTCAGGACAATCGGATATAACAGTGTTGACCTTGAGGCAGCAAAGCGCCTTGGAATCCGTGTTGCACACAGCGGATATTCGCCATATTCAGTTGCCAATTATACAGTAATGCTTATGCTTATGTGTATCCGCAAGGCTTTGTATGTAATGATGCGTTCACACACAGCAGATTATTCACTTGGTCCTATATGTGGACGTGAAATGCAGAATATGACAGTAGGTATTATCGGAACAGGAAGAATTGGAAAGGCAGTAATTAAGAATCTTTCAGGATTTGGATGTAAGATTATTGCGTATGACCCATATCCGGCAAAAGACCTTGAAAATGTTGAGTATGTAACTCTTGATGAATTGTATGCCAGAGCAGATATTATCTCGCTTCATACTTTCTTAAGTGATGAGACATATCATATGATTAATAAGGATTCAATTGCAAAAATGAAGGATGGCGTTATCCTTATAAATGCGGCAAGAGGCGCGCTTGTTGATACAAAGGATCTGATTGAGGCTGTTGAGAGTGGCAAGATTGGTTCAGTTGGAACTGACTGCTGCGAGGGTGAGGATGAATTTATCCGTACAGACCGTAAGTATGATGACCTTGTTGTTAATCACGATTACATCATACTTAAGTCTTTTCAGAATACTATTGTCACACCTCATGTTGCATTTTTCACAGATCAGGCTGTGTCTGACATGGTTGAGTCTTCAGTTAAGAGTGTTGTGCAGTTTGCAGCCGGTGAAGACACACCATTAGAGGTGCATTAATTATTCAAATTTTTGAAATATTCTTCAAGCTGGTGCTCGAAGATTCGCTGATTTTCTGAGCAGAATGAGCCAAGCGGCTGATAATAAATGCTTCTGAAATGTGGACAGTCATCTATATGCAGCAGGCTTATGTTTTCAGGAAGGCTGCTGCTTGTCCATGTTACAGAGGCAACAAATGATACTCCAAGACCGAGACTTATGAGTTTGCCCTGTAATATGTAATCATTGCATGAGTAGGCTATCTGAGGAGTTTTCTTACATTTACTGAATATTGAATTGAACACTCCGGCATAAGATGGAGTATCTGCAAGGTCAATGAATTTCTCATTCATCATCTGTTCTACTGATATGTGTCCGGTATGGGCAAGTGGATGTGATGATGAAACGGCAAGGCAGATTTCTTCTGTCATAAGAAGATGTGCATTGTCTGGAATATCATAAGCTGATGAGACAGAGTCAATCAGCAGGTCACACCCTTTTGGTTCAGAAGATATTGAAAAGCTGACATGAGGGTGCTCATGGATAAAATCTTTAAGTACATTGCTGACAAGAACTGCACTTGAGCGGAGACAGAGCCTTATGTCGCCTGCATCGCCAAGACTTTCACTGACAGCACGCGTAGCATCTTCTGAAAGAGCCAGTATTCTGTCTGCATATTCAAGCAGAATTTCTCCCTGACGGGTACATTCGAGCCCTTTTTTATTACGGATAAAAAGCTGTGCGCCAAATTCTTCTTCAAGCTTATGGATTGTCTTGCTTAATGCCGGCTGTGCTATGCACAGTTCACTGGCAGCACGGGTCATATTCTTGTGTCTGGCGGCAGCCTGAAACTGCCTGAGCTGATATAATTCCATGTTCGCACCTCTCTTGTATGTAGTATTTTATAAAAATTACAATTAACATAATATAGAAATCAGGATATTTACGATTATGATAACACAAATATTATTAACGCAGACATTTATAATGTTTATTCTTATGATTCTGGGACTGATTCTGTCTAAAACAGGTCTGCTTACAGAACATGGCAGTAAGGATATGGCCAATATTCTGCTGTATGCGGTTATTCCGTGTGTAATTATAAGAAGCTATATAACAGATTTCACGATGGAGAAGCTGTATGGACTTCTTATGTCGGCGGTACTGGCTGTAGCTGCATTTGCAGTGGCGATAGCTGTATCATATATAATATACGGCATGCGAAAGCCAATAGACAACTTTGGAACGGCTTTCTGTAACGCAGGATTTATCGGAATTCCACTTGTAACTGCGGTATTTGGAAATGAAGCGGCATTCTATGTTGCATCATTTGCAAGTATTCTTAATCTGTTGCAGTGGACATATGGAATTGTGATAATAACCCGCCGCAAGGATATGATAAATATAAAAAAGGTATTCGTCAATCCTGTGACAATATCACTTGTTATAGGACTGTTTCTTTTTATTACGGGAATTAAACTGCCAGGTGTAATAAACAGCACGATGGCTGGAGTTGCGGCACTTAATACACCTGCAGCCATGATAGTACTGGGATATTATCTGTCATGTGTCAGGATCCGTGACTTACTGCTTAATCCGTCCCTGTATCTGGCATCGTTTGTCAGGCTTATAATAATTCCGCTGCTTACACTGCTTGTGCTTTATATTATACCGGCGGGACACGGTCAGATTGGAATGATTACACTGATTGCTGCGGCAACACCGGTTGGAACGAGTACGGCAATATTTGCACAGAAATTCGGGCAGGATTATGAGCGGGCAGTATGTATGGTCTGCCTGTCAACGCTGTTTTCAATTATTACAATGCCAGTTGTGATGTATCTGGCACAGATGTGGATTATGTAGTTTAACTATTATTTCTGGTTATGGTTTTATAACCAACATGTATTTTACAGGAATAACACAATGGTATATTATACAGACATCAAAGGCAAAGGAGCCATGACCCGGAAGGGGTAATGGTTTCTTTGCCTTTTTTGCGTATAAGATATCTTTGCAGGAAAATGTATAGCGAATACGGCTATTCATAATATGAGGAAGAAAGGAACTAAAGCTATGGGAAATAACGGAATTGAATTGGAAAGAGATGGCTTTAAGAGCCGTACAGGTTTTATTCTTGCCTGTATCGGTTCGGCAGTAGGAATGGGAAATATATGGCGTTTTCCATATATGGTATCTGCATGGGGTGGTATGACATTTTTAATACCTTATGTATTATTTGTAATATTGATAGGTTCAACAGGTGTTATCGAGGAGATGGCACTTGGCCGTGCGACTAAGGGCGGACCTATTAAAGCATTTGGCGACTGTATGCAGATGCGTACAGGAAAGAGAAAAGCAGGTGAGGCAATTGGTTTTATTCCTGTGCTTGGCTCACTGGCTCTGGCAATGGGCTATACTGTAGTTGTTGGCTGGATATTCAAATATACTTATCTTGCATTTTCTGGAAAGCTTTCAGCAATGGGCAATGATATGTCAGCTATTGGTGGTATGTTTGGAAGTACAGCAAGCACATTTGGAAATAATATGTGGCTTATAATCGCAATGGTTGTAACTGCTGTTATTATGGCACTTGGTATTGCAGGCGGAATTGAGAAAGCAAACAAGGTCATGATGCCTTTGCTTTTCATCATGTTTGTAGGTCTTGGAATATACATTTTCACACTTCCAGGTTCAAGTGCAGGTTATAAATACATATTTACACTTAACCCTAAGGAACTTCTTGATATAAAGCTCTGGATATATGCATTTGGTCAGGCGTTCTTCTCACTGTCTATCGCAGGTAACGGAACTGTTATCTATGGTTCATATCTTAGTGATAAGGAAAATATTGTTTCTTCTGCAAGAAATGTTGCAGTATTTGATACTATTGCTGCTTTATTAGCTGCATTTGTTATTATTCCTGGTATGGCAGCAGGCGGTGCCGAGTTATCATCAGGTGGTCCCGGACTGATGTTTATCTATCTTGTAAATGTATTTAATGGTATGCCGGGTGGCAAGATTGTAGGAATTGTATTCTATGTATGTGTTCTGTTTGCAGGTATGAGCTCACTTGTTAATCTGTATGAAGCTCCGGTTGCAACTATTCAGGAGAAGCTTAAGCTTAACCGTGTTGCATCTGTTGGAATTATCGCAGTGGCTGGCTGTGTTGTGTCACTTGTAATACAGGGTATTGTATCAGGCTGGATGGACGCAGTATCTATCTATATCTGCCCACTTGGCGCAATGCTCGCAGCAATTATGTTCTTCTGGGTTGAAGGAAAGAAGTTTGCTGTTGATGCTGTTAATGCAGGTGCAGATAGGCCTATTGGAAAGTGGTTTGTACCACTTGGCAAATATGTCCTTGTTCCACTTTCACTTGTTGCACTTATTGCAGGTGCTTTACTTGGTGGAATTGGCTGATGGAGGATTGGACTGGTTGATTGAGACTGGCGGATTGCTTTGCAATCCGCCTTTTTTGCGTGGTGGGGAGCGGGAGCGTGGCGGAATTGACCTTGAGGCGGAGGGGAGGCACGCGGAAGTCCAAAAGGAGTGAGAAAGAGTGGAGGATTGGACTTTGAAGCGGAGGAGAGGCAGGAGGAAGTCCAAAAGGAGTGAGAAAGAGCGGAGGATTGGACTTTGAAGTGGAGAGGCAGGAGGAAGTCCAAAAGGAGCGAGAAATAGCGGCGGATTGGACCTTGAGGCAGAGGAGAGGCACGAGGAAGTCCAAAAAGAGCGAGAAAGAGCTGAGGATTGGACCTTGAGGCAGAGGAGAGGCAGGAGAAAGTCCAAAAAGAGCGAGAAGGAGAGGAGGATTGGACCTTGAAGCGGAGGAGAGGCACGAGGAAGTCCAAAAGGAGCGAGAAAGGGCTGTGGATTGGACTTTGAGGCGGAGGGGAGGCACGAGGAAGTCCAAAAGGAGCGAGAAATAGCGGAGGATTGGACCTTGAGGCAGAGGAGAGGCAGGAGAAAGTCCAAAAGGGGTGAGAAATAGCGGAGGATTGGACCTTGAAGCGGAGGGGAGGCACGCGGAAGTCCAAAACGCAAGTCGGTGCACAAGAGCGTAAGACCAGACATCACATGACCAGACATCACATTTGTGCAAAAATTTATATAAAATCCCATAAACCGCTTGTCCTAAAGCTAACTTCAAGTCGTATCATACAGGTATCAAATAATTTACATTTTTATGAAAGAAGAGGTGTTATTATCATGAAATTTATGGATAAGGATGATTTTGAAAAGCAGAATGTCTTCGGAACAGGTCAGGCAAATACAGCATATGCTAAGTATTTTATTGGTGATTCTTTCCTGAATCCGCTGACAGATCCTAAGTGCGGGCTTTTTCTTGCAAATGTGACTTTTGAGCCGGGTTGCCGTAATAACTGGCACATTCACCATAAAGGCGGTCAAATTCTGCTTTGTACCGCTGGACGGGGTTATTATCAGGAGTGGGGCAAAGAAGCACAGGAATTACACCCCGGTGATGTTGTGAATATTCCGCCGGAAGTAAAACACTGGCATGGTGCGGCAAAAGACAGCTGGTTTGCACATCTTGCCGTAGAAGTACCCGCAGAGGGTGCTTCCAATGAATGGCTGGAAGTCGTAAACGAAGAAGATTATGAAAAGTTAAAGTAAGGACAGAAAGGGGAAAACTTTATGGTTAAGCAGACAGCAGGACATGACGCACTGGGAACCTTTGCGCCAAAATTTGCAGAATTGAACGATGATGTTTTATTTGGGGAGGTATGGAGCAGAGAGAAACAGCTCTCTTTGCGTGACCGTAGCATAGTGACCGTCACAGCGTTAATGGCGCAGGGCTTGACAGACAGCTCTTTCAAATACCATCTGGAAACGGCAAAAAAGAATGGCGTTACTGGCGAGGAAATGGCGGAAATTTTAACTCATGCTGCATTTTATGCAGGGTGGTCAAAAGCATGGGCTGCGTTTAGAATGGCAAAGGAAGTTTATGATGAATGAGTGCAGCTATGACGAGAACAAGACCCGCAGACAGGACATTGAGATTTAT
>ERZ773111.854-NODE-854-length-17197-cov-3.892545_pt1 | contig 17197 bp, 10 predicted proteins | sample MGYA00580567_ERZ773111 | MGnify/ENA primary metagenome ERZ773111 (study PRJEB29015, sample SAMEA2737875) | human gut metagenome | biome: human gut; feature: human-associated habitat; material: faeces | place: China | collected 2012 ...
GCCACGATAACGACCACAACACATGAGTATATAATGGTATAAGTATTACCGTCGGTGTTCAGCCCTTTCTTCGCTGGTTTATCCGTTTCTCCGGCCTCCACGATTTCTTCGAACTCAGAAGCGGGAGCCTGACACACCGGGCATTTTTCAGGCGCAGCGTCACCCTCATGGACGTAACCGCACACTTTACATTTGAATTTCTTTGTTGCCATAGTTCCTTTATTATTTTTTAATTGCACGTTTAGCCCGCTTGTCGATATTACTCTGGATGACATAATAGTCGATCAGCGGAGCAAACAAGTTCATCAACAAGATGGCAAGCATCATACCTTCGGGATAACCCGGATTCAACACACGGATAACGATAGCCATCACACCGATCAGGAAGCCGTAGATGAACTTACCCTTTTCCGTACGTGCGGAAGTCACAGGGTCGGTAGCCATGAACACGGCGCCGAAGCAGAAACCGCCCAATACGATGTGTTCGTACCAAGGCAACTGAGCCATCATGTTATCTGTAGAGCCGAATACATTGAAGATCAATCCCATCACGATACCACCGGCAAAGACAGAGAACATGGTCTTCCAACTTGCCACGCCTGTCCACAACAGGATGATGGCACCCAGTGCGATAGCGATAACGCTGGTTTCACCGATAGAACCCGGAATCAAACCTGTTACCATATCCAATGAGAATGCAGGATAACCCATCGCATCAGTAGCTGTAGAAGCCTGTCCCAGTGCTGTTGCAGCAGTCAGACCATCAACAGTCTTTCCCATTCCGAAAATGCTGTCACCAGATACCCATACAGCATCACCGGACATCTTGGTCGGATAAGCAAAGAACAGGAATGCACGAGTAATCAATGCAGGGTTGAAGATATTCATACCTGTACCACCGAATACTTCCTTTGCAAAGATAACAGAGAAAGCAGTAGCTACAGCCAGCATCCACAACGGACAGTCAACAGGAACGATCATCGGAATCAACATACCTGACACCAGGAAACCTTCCTGAATTTCTTCCTTCTTCCACTGAGCTACAACAAACTCAATACCCAGACCGACAACATAAGATACGATGATCTTAGGAAGTACAGCCAGAAAACCGTAAACAAACTTTTCAATAAAGCTACCTTCTACGCCTGTAGCCAGAAAGTGCTGGTAACCTACATTATACATACCGAACAACAGAGCCGGTATCAAAGCAATAACCACGAGCGACATGATACGTTTACTGTCAATCGCATCGTGAATGTGCGTACCAGTCTTCGATGTTGTATTCGGGACGAACAAGAAAGTTTCGAAACCGTCGAATACAGAACGAAGAGCCTGGTATTTGCCTCCCTCTTCAAAGTTCGGCTTTATCTTGTCTAGATAATTTCTTAACGCTTTCATTTATTTAATGGATTCTTTTTAAATTAGTATTAGCACATTTCGCGACGAAGCATATCCAGTCCTTCACGTACAATACGCTGCAGTTCCATCTTAGAAGAGCAAACGAATTCGCACAAAGCAAAGTCTTCCGGAGCAACTTCATAAATACCCAGTGCTTCCATACGGTCAATATCTCCGGCAATGATTGCTTTAATCAGATATTCCGGCATAATGTCCATCGGAAGAACACGATCGTATTCGTTTGACATAATCATGTGACGTTCGCCTCCTTTTACGCGGGCATCCAGTGTATATTCCTTCTTGCCCATCAGCCAGCTGAAGTATGAATGACTGGTACTGAACTGATCAAAACGCGGCATGATCCAACCCAGCATTTCATGTACATCGTCTCCTTCCGGAATGACGGTTACCTGACTATGGAAAGCTCCCAAGAATCCGTTAGCAGTAATTTGCTTACCAGTCAAAACGTTTCCACTGATGTAACGCAGATTCTTGTCTGTAGAAACATTACCGGCAAACACATTTGTAAGCAATGCACCTACTTTCAACTTACAATAAGACGGTTTCTTCACTTCAGAGCCGGTTACTGCAACCAGACGGGTCAAATCTACATGACCTGTATTGAAAAGACGGCCAATGAAGATTACAGCCTGCGGATCAATTGTCCATACAGTTTCACCTTTATTTATAGGTGCAATGTTGTTGATCTGTACACCCACATTTCCTGCCGGATGAGGACCATCAAAAACAGTCAGGGTTACATTCTTAGCCTGAGTCAATGCAACAGCCTTCTGATTAACACTAATGCTCAGATAGGTTTTTGCAATCTTAGCCAAAGCATCAAGTCCAGTCTGGAAGTTTGCCTCTTCACCTTTCAGTGCCAGTTCGAAGTCTGGAGCCAGCGGATTTGTATCGAAAGCAGAAACAAAAATTGCTCTCGGAGCAACGGTAGGATCTGCTACGATATCGTACGGACGCTGTTTGATAAATGCAAACATGCCGCTCTTCAGCAAAGCAGCCTTTACTGAGACGGCATCCATCTTGCTCACATCCTCTTTTCCGAACTCTTCATAGTCCTGTTCCTGAGCAGCCTCTACGGTAATGCTCAACACTTTACGGCGAGCTCCACGCTCCACACTTGTTACTACGCCACTTACCGGCGAAACGAATTGTACTTCTGGATGGTTCTTGTCTATAAACAAAGGACCTCCGGCCATTACATATTCCTGTTCTTTTACGACCACCTTAGGAGTTACACCTGTAAAGTCATCGGGGCACAAAGCATAAAATCCCGGTTCCTTCACAGCCACAACCTCAGCGGCAGCCTTGCCTTTCAGGTTTATGTCCAAGCCTTTACGCAATTTTATTAAATTTGCCATATTGGGTTATAAAAAATGGTTTTATAATTTGCGTGCAAAAATAAACAAAAAATAAGGAAATCAAGAAGAATTCCTGTGCTAATTAAAGAAATAATTCCTTAAAGGCGGAGTTTAGCCAAAGGGAATCTGTTTTTCTTCAACAAAAGCTACAAATAAATTACCGCCGGCATAAGTCTCAAGCTTATTACCAGCGGTAATTTCATAAAACATCTGTCACTCTTCAGGAGCAAACATCGGATCCCAGGCAGGCAGACGAACTGGTTTCTGCTTGAATATGTCAAGAACCTTCTTGGGTACATACTTGGTCTCAAGCACCAGACGGAACATGTATTCATTAAACCATTCATCGGTCATGATCAAATGTCCTTTATAACCAGACTGAGCGCCCCAGCTATTTTCTACCATCCATTTCTTTGGCTTTCCGTTTTCATCCAGATCTACAGCCATTAGAGTCATAGCATGAGCTGACATACTGGAAAAAGTCTGGATTCGCTGTTTTTTATCCATACCGAAAGTCGTTCCCAACAGAGAACCAAAGTCATAATTATTCACATCCAGCAATCCTCGCTTAGAGTCCAACTGAGTCACATCACTGGAAAAATACATACGTGTACTATCTTTCAAGGAAGCTATGGCCATCTCTTTGATTTCCTCTACCGGAAGATTCACATATGTCCAGTTCTTACCGTCATAACGGTGACGGTCAAAATCTATTTCATAACATTTATAATACTCACGTGAAGGGTCATTCATCACCATCACATAATTGGTCAGCAGATTCTTATCTCCGTATTTCTCCAGAAAACTCATTGGAGTGTGATGCTCTGTCTCAACAGGATTTCCCTTTACATCCTTACGGACATAATCAAATTCCGTAGGAGGAACACCCAGATTCAACACCAGTATCCGATATACCGTTTCCAGCATTTCGGTCTTACGCGCCTCTATCTTCTTGACATCCATTTCTTTCTGTACGCTTTCGCGCAGTTCCAGCCCATATTCTTTCAGTTTCAGTCCGATCAAAGACGACATCTGAGAAGTGTGTTCGCTGCTATAAGTTTCAGGCATCACTTCTTTGGGAACTAATCCATATTTTGAAACGATATCAGCTACTCCCGTAAATGTACCACCATCACTCAAAGGATGTTTGAAAAGCCATTCTACTGTCTGGTTACTCATCGGCTCTTTTGCCGTATCAATTACTCCCTGCAAAAACAGATTGGACTTCTCCAACTGATCCCAGAAAAACGAATATGCCTGAGAAAACTCCAAAGAAGGAAGATTATATCGGGCGATAGCCTTTGCCCGCATCACATTCAGACCTGTAAAAAGCCAGCATCTTCCAGACGACTGCTGGTCTGTAATACCTTTTGATTCTACCTTAATGGAAAAATCAGTATCAAGTCCTTGCTGATTCTCCTGATTTAACGACAGTTTCCGGATATCAGTACCTCCTATTGCATTGCGAATCGCTTTATCTGCCGACGTATTCTTATACGAGGACTGAATCTGTTTCAGCATTTCATTGGAAATGCCTCCCTGCTGCGCCTGAACCGTCAAAGTCAAGGCAGCCAGGCAAGCCAAAGTAATATGTTTCTTCATGCTATCTATTATATTGGGTTAAACATTCTTTTTCTCACTTACATCTGTCCCTATCCGATATATTTTATAACCTAAGCTAGCCACCAGGATACTCATTAACGGACTGAGCAGATTAAAAAAACAATAAGGCAAATAAGTCAGTGTTGGCACACTGAGAATGGTTGCCTGTGTCATTCCACAGGTATTCCATGGAATTAATACAGAGGTAACAGTAACAGCATCCTCTGTTGTACGGCTCAGCAAACGGGATTCATAGCCATTCTTCCGATAAATCTCCTTAAACATGTTTCCGGTAAGGATAATGGATATATACTGATCTGCCGTAGCCAGATTCAAAAACAGACCGGCTCCTACCGTAGAGGCAATCATTCCAACCAGACATCGCGTCAGACGTACAAAAACCGAAGTAATACTTCCCAACATACCACAAGCTGTCATTGCACCGCCCAGACACATGGCGCAAAGGATCAGCCAAATGGTATCCATCATACCTCCCATGCCACGAGTTGCTATCAATTCACTTAATTCCGGAGAAGAGGCTGTTAATTGAGTTGCACTGAATAAAGAAGTCAATGTGGCCCGATATAAAGCTTCTCCCCTATTCTGTACCGTGCCGGCAATTTCCAGCAAAACATCCGTTTGAAAGCACAACATACAAATCACCGCCAAGGCTGTAGAAATAAACAGGGTAACAATAGAAGGAACTTTACGTGCGATCAAAATTCCGGTAATAACCGGAACGATCAAGAGCCAGAGCGAAATATGAAACCGCTCAGCCAGGCCATCTGTAAATAGTACGGCATCAGTCCCCAACTCAGAAGAATTCATAAATCCCACTGTTGTAAAAATAGCCAAAGTGATCAGCATAGACGGAACAGTAGTAAACAGCATGTAACGTATATGCGTAAAAAGCGGAGTGTCTGTCACGGAAGATGCCAATACTGTGGTATCTGACAAAGGAGAGATCTTATCTCCGAAATAGGCTCCTGATATAATGGCCCCGGCAATCCATCCCTCCTCAAATCCCTGAGCTTTACCAATTCCCAGCAAAGCAATACCAATAGTAGCAATGGTAGTCCAGGAACTGCCAGTCATTACTGACACAACAGCACAGATTATACAGCAAGAAACCAGAAAAAACTTCGGATGAATAACCTGTACTCCATAATAGATCAAAGTAGGAACTACCCCACTCAACATCCAGGCAGCAGAGAGTGCTCCGATAATCAACAGAATAATCAGGGCCGTGCTTACCCCCGCAATATTATTTACAATGGCATGTTCTATATCTTTCCAGGGGATATGGTATCCGACCATGCCTATTCCGGCACAAAGCGCCGTTGTCACCAGCAAACAGATTTGACTGCCACCTCCCAAAGCATCAGCTCCAAACAAACGGATCGTGAAAAACAATAAAATAATCAAAACCACAATCGGCAATAAGGAAACAAAGGGAGAAGGATACTTTCTGTTCTCTACGTAATACATACTTTTTTTTTACTCTTTCAATAATAATATTTTTAATATTCAACTTTTCCGCGTGCAAAATTCCGAATATTTTTTCATTTTACATAACGTTTAAAGCTTTATATTTGTTTTTGAAGCCAATATATTCCATTTTACGCATAATAATACACATTATAACCGGTTCTTTAATTCCTTTAACTAGCCGGATCATGCTGAAAACAAAAAAAATTGTACTTTTGTAGACTTTTATAAAACAATGAGTCATTTCAAGCGAATAAAACATACCATACGAACCCTTATTATTCTGACACTGGTCATCTACTTCGGAATAATCATACTTTTGAGCATCCCTTTTGTCCAAAAGCAAATCAGTCATTATGCCAGCCAGGAATTGCATCGTTTGTTTCGCACTGAAGTCAATATAGGAAATATCAACTTAGGTCTTCTCAACCGCATCATCATTCAGAATGTATCACTTCAGGACCGCTCCGGAAAAGATATGCTTAAAATAGCCCGCTTTTCCGCAAAAGTGGATATTCCTTCACTCCTGCAAGGGAAAATACGCATCAATAGCGTACAATTGTTTGGCCTCAACGCCAGACTGAACAAACCGTCTCCTGATGAAGATGCTAATTTCCAATTCATCCTGAATACTTTCGCGAAGAAAGACAGTACGAAAGAAAAAAGCAATATTGATTTAAGGATTAACACGATCCTTATTCGTCGTGGACAAATTCATTATGACCTGTTGTCTGCTCCGGAAACTCCAGGTGTATTCAACACGAACCACATCGGAATTACAAACCTTTCGGCAACTTTAGCCTTAAAAGCCCTCTCAAACGATTCTCTGAATGCGCAGATACGACGTATGAGTTTTAATGAGCAATGCGGACTCAAACTTAAACGTATCACCTTGCGTGCTACCGCAAACCATCAGGGATTACAAGCTAACGGCATAGAAATAAGTCTGCCCAAAACAACATTCCGAGTAGATACGCTGTCCGCTGCCTATGACAGTATCAGGCAAACGTCCGGCATGCCACAAGACATACGTTACATGGGGAAGGTACAGGCTTCAGTCACCCTATCCGATTTGTCCTGCTTTCTGCCAGCCTTTCAGCACTTCAACGATCCGTTCGAGTTACAATTCTCGATTAACGGACATAACCGGCATATCCAATGCAGTGACTTTTATCTGACCAATCCGGATAAAGACCTCCAGCTTCAGGCTGAAGCACTCTTCAATGGAGAACGCAAAAATTCTTCTGCATATATATTCGGCAAGGTATCCCATCTGGACATCAATAAAAAGGGATTTAACTGGCTGCATCAGAATCTGACCGGGAAAAAGGACTTACCGGGAATCTTGAAACGAATCAATTATTTCCATTTTAACGGAGACGTTTCGGGGTATCCCCATTTGCTGACTATGCACGGTCTGATCCGGAGTGGAGCCGGAAATGTACAGGCTAACGTAACCATGCATACTGATACGTTGACAAATGCGCATTCTTATTCCGGAAAGATAAAGAGCAAGGAATTAAGAATAGGAAAACTGTTAGCCAAAGGAAACAAATTCGGGAATGCTGCATTCGACATTGAACTAAAAGGACTCAAATATCGTAACAACCAACCCGAATCATATATTAAAGGAGTGATTTCTTCTCTGGAATACAATCATTATGAATATCAGAATATCACATTGGACGGACAATACCGTCCAGGAAGCTTCAACGGACGCCTCGCACTGGATGACGAGAATGGGCTGATCAATATTGAAGGAAATTTCAATACGGCGCAAAAAACACCCGATTTTAATCTGAGGGCTATCATGCGCAACTTCCGGCCCAACGCACTCCGGCTCACTGATAAATACCAAAATACAGATATCTCATTAAACCTGACAGCAGATTTCTCCGGTCATTCGATTGACGATATGCAAGGGGGAATCCAACTGGACAGCTTGTCCGTCAGAAATCCGATGGAGAATCTATCTTACTTTATGCCCAATCTGACCATTACAGCCGGGAATAAAGGTATAGAAAAAGAAATCAAAATCAATTCTCCCTTTTTGCAAGGAACTATACAAGGGAATTATTCTTATCAAACCATTTCCGCCAGCATCATCAAAACAGTGCAGCGTTACATCCCGTCACTTTTGACGGCAGAAACCAAACAAATCAAATCCAACAACGATTTCCGTTTTGATTTAAAAATGGAAAACAGCGACTTGTTGTCTAAAGTCATTGGTATTCCGCTGGATCTCAAAATGCCGGCAACCTTAAACGGCTACTTCAATGACAGCCTTACCCGTCTGAAAGTAAACGGATATTTTCCGGAATTCACTTATAACAATACCCGCTATGAATCGGGAACGATTCTCTGTGAAAATCCGGGAAACCAGCTGCAATGCAAGGTCCGGGCAAACATGATGATGAAAAAAGGCAGCATGCTTAACCTCAGCCTGAATGCCAATGCCAAAGACGACCGTCTGCACACTACAGTGAATTGGGGAAACAACACCAACGTAACTTACAGTGGGGAAATTGATGCAATTGCCAGTTTCAATCAATCGGCTGACAAGAAACAAATACAAACCTACATAGATATCCTGCCCAGCCGTGTCGTTCTGAATGACACAACCTGGCACATTCACCCTGCAGCCATCAGCATAGCCAAGGACAGCATTGAAATAAATGACTTCCTGTTTGAACATCAAGACCAGTATTTAAGGATTAACGGAAGGCTTGGAAAAACCAGCGCAGATTCTTGTCTGGTAAATATGAAAAACATTAATCTGCTGTATATTATGGATATGATCCAGTTCCATGCTGTCAAGTTCTATGGACTGACCAGCGGAAAAGTCTCTCTCTATCATATTCTTGATGAACCTGTCATGCTGGCAAAACTGAATGTAAAGGATTTCTCCCTGAATGACGCTTTGCTTGGACAGGCAGACATCACCGGCAGTTGGGACAAAGAGCTGGGAGGAGTACGCCTGCTTGCTGATATTCGGGAGGACAGTCTCCATACCACTATGGTAAACGGCTATGTTTCACCCAAACTGAAAGGACTCGACTTACATATACAAGCCGGAGGTACAACTTTGGCTTTTCTACAGCCTTTTGTCAAGAGTATCTTCACCGATGTAAGAGGAAGAGCCCACGGAAATGTCAGATTATACGGGCCATTCTCAGGACTTGACCTGGAAGGAGATGTCAAAGCCAATATGGGAATGAAAGTTAATATCCTTAATACCCGCTTCGAAGCGCAGGCAGACTCTGTCCATATCACTTCCGGACAATTCAAGTTTCAGAACGTGCAGTTGACGGATGCTGAGGGAAACCACGGAACGGCCCAGGGAACATTAAGACATACAAAACTGAAAAACTTAGCCTATCAGTTCGCCTTCAACACCAATAATATGCTGGTTTATAATACCAGCAGAGAAACACCGGACTTCCCGTTCTATGGAAGAATTTACACAACCGGCGATGTGTCCATACGAGGAGGAGACAATGCTTTGAATGTAGACGGGAACATGCGGGCGGACAGAAATACAGCTTTTGCCTATGTTCTGGGTACGGTGGCTGAAGCCACCAATAACCAGTTTATTACATTCGTAGACCGTACACCCAAGCGCAAACAGGAAATCATACAGACTGAGGTTTATCACTATCTGAACCGCCCGGAAGAGGAAGAAGATGATGATACCCCTCTGGATGTTCACATCAATTTGCAGATCGAGCCTACGCCCGAAGCAAACATGAAGATTATCATGGACCCGGCTGCGGGTGACTATATTTCAGCTACCGGAACAGGAAACCTGCGTATCAACTTTTTCAATAAAGGCGATTTCCAGATTTTCGGAAACTACAATATAGCGCAGGGTATTTATAAAATGAGTATGCAAAATGTCATCCGCAAAGACTTTACGCTCCAGCCGGGAGGTATTGTTACTTTCAACGGAAATCCCAAAGCTGCCAACTTAAATGTACAGGCAGTATACACCGTCAATTCAGCATCTCTTAATGATCTGATTGCCAATGCAACATCATCAAAAGGAAATGTACGCGTCAACTGTCTGCTGAATCTGACCGGAAATCTTACCTCTCCTAATCTGACCTTCGATCTGGAACTGCCAACGGTCAATGAAGAAGACCGGGAGTTGGTGAGAAGTCTTACCAGTACAGAAGAACAAATGAATACACAAATCATTTACTTGCTGAGTGTTGGTAAGTTCTATGCATACGATTATAACAATGCCAGCCAGTCTGACGCAACCAGTTCTCTGGCTTTCAGCACACTGTCGGGGCAACTGAACAACATGCTTTCACAAGTCATTGACAGCCAGAATTGGAATCTGGGAACTAACCTGACGACCGGCGAAAAAGGATGGAGTGATGTGGAAGCAGAAGCAATCCTGTCCGGACGAATGCTGAACAACCGTTTGATCATCAACGGTAACTTCGGCTACCGGGAAAATACCATGCGGAACACAAACTTCGTGGGAGACTTTGAAGCCATCTGGCTGTTAAGTAAAAACGGAGATTTCCGATTAAGAGGATACAACCAGACAAATGACCGGTACTTTACCAAATCAACCTTAACGACACAAGGTATCGGTATTATGTACAACAAAGATTTCAGCAACTGGAAAGAGCTTATCGACTGGTTCCTGCGCCGTAGAAAACTACGGACTTCCAGACAAAAGAAGAATGACGAAGAGAAATACTCTCAGCCACAGACAATAGCCCGACCGGCTGACGAGGAGAAAACAAGTTCGCCAGACAAAGACAATAAAGAAAATTAAGTGAATCACATATACATAACAAACAGCTATGATGGAAATAAAAAACTATTATTTACCGGCGGAATGGCATCCTCAAAGCTACATTCAGCTAACCTGGCCTCACAAGGATACAGACTGGGCATACATGCTGGAAGAAGTAGAGAAATGCTTTCTGGAGATAGCCACTCATATTGCTCAACGGCAACCCTTGTTGCTTGTCGCGCCTCAGTTTCCTGCAGTATTGGAAAATTTTGCCTATCGCGACAACATCTGTTACATACCGTGTCCGACCAATGATACCTGGGCACGCGATCATGGATTTATCACCTTGCTCCAAAACGAATCAGCTCCGTTGCTGCTTGATTTCTGTTTCAACGGATGGGGCATGAAGTTTGCTGCCAATAAAGACAACCTGATCAACTCGGAACTGATCAAGGCTGATTGCTTAAAGGGCAGTTATGTCAATTGCCGCAACATCGTTCTGGAAGGCGGATCCATTGAAAGCGACGGATGCGGAACCCTGCTTACTACCTCCACCTGCTTACTGGCTCCCAACAGAAACGATACGATGGACCGTGCACAGTTGGAAGATTATCTGAAGGAACGCTTTAATTTGCAGCAGATATTGTGGCTTGACCATGGTTATCTGGCCGGAGATGATACAGACAGCCATGTAGATACTCTGGCGCGTCTCTGTCCGGACCATACCATCGTATATGTACAATGTACAAACCCTGAAGATGAACATTATGAGAGTCTGCAGGCTATGGAAAGACAACTCCGGACATTCCGTACTCTTGAAGGTCTTCCCTACCGGCTGCTTCCTCTCCCCATGCCTGATGCTATTTACAGTGAAGAAGGAGAACGGCTGCCTGCAACTTATGCCAATTTCCTGATTATGAACGATGCTGTATTATATCCGACATATGCACAGCCGGACAAGGATCTGCAGGCCAAGGATGTTCTGGCACAAGCCTTTCCTGACAGAGAGATTATCGGAATTGATTGCAGAGCCCTGATCCAGCAGCATGGTTCCCTTCATTGTGTCACCATGCAATATCCCAAAGAAGTAAAATAAACCGTTAAATATGAAGAAGATCATTCGCGTCGGTATCGTTCAACAAGCATGTTCCAACGATATCAAATTCAATTTGGAAAAGCTTCACCGCAACATTGCCTCTGTGGCACAGGCTGGAGCACAACTGGTTGTTTTGCAGGAATTGCACAATACACCGTATTTTTGCCAGACTGAAGACACCAACATGTTCGATCTGGCAGAGCCCATTCCCGGTCCTTCTACCGGTTTCTACAGTGAATTGGCTGCAGCATATCACATTGTACTGGTCACTTCACTTTTTGAACGCCGGGCGCCGGGGTTGTACCACAATACAGCCGTCGTTTTTGACTCCGACGGAAGCATCGCCGGAAAATACCGGAAAATGCACATTCCCGACGATCCAGCCTATTATGAAAAGTTCTATTTCACTCCCGGTGACTTAGGTTTCGAACCGATCCAGACTTCTATCGGAAAACTGGGCGTCCAGGTTTGTTGGGATCAGTGGTATCCCGAAGGAGCACGGCTAATGGCACTGAAAGGAGCCGAACTGCTGATTTATCCGACTGCCATCGGCTGGGAAAGCAGTGATACGCAGGAAGAAAAGATGAGACAGCTCGGCGCATGGGTAACCGTACAGAGAGGACATGCCGTAGCCAACGGGCTTCCTGTCATCTCAGTCAACCGGGTTGGTCTTGAACCTGATCCTTCCGGCCAGACCAATGGCATTCAATTCTGGGGCAACAGCTTTGTAGCCGGTCCTCAAGGTGAACTTCTCGCTCAGGCCAGCAATCTCAAAGAAGAAAACCTGGTGGTTGAAATCGATATGAGCCGAAGCGAAAACGTCCGCCGCTGGTGGCCGTTCCTGCGCGACAGAAGAATCGAACAGTTCCAGGATCTGGCCAAAAGATTTATAGACTAACTGTTCTCCAAATATAATGGCATGTGCTCATGAAATCCATACTTCTGTTTCATTGCACATGCCATTCTTTTTATCCTCAAGTTCCATTCCGGGAATTTCGGCTATTTTTCCTCCTTATACGAACTGTAGTACCCTGCATCACAATTCTCAGGGCCCGCAGATTCATTTAAGTACCGGTGTCTCCATTCGCCGCCACATTTTTTTAAAACGCCGAAACATTTTGCTGCAAACGCCGAATTCTTTTCATCAATACAACGAATCGTTTTTTTACCTTTTTTGCAACAGTGCCCGGTGTTCTCCTTTCACCGACAAAACACCAACGGCCCTTCTATCAGCCGTACACAAGCGTTTCCCATCACCGCTTCTCCCAGAAACTGGGAGCAAACATCAATAAGATTCCAAACAATTCCAGACGTCCGATCAGCATCAGGAAAGATACAAGCCATTTCGCAACATCGGGAAGTGCACTCCAGGAAAAGACCGGTCCGAATGCTCCAAGTCCAGGGCCGACATTACCCAGACTGGAAACAACAAGACTGAAAGATTCCGTCAAGCCAATACCCAGAAACATCAGCACAGTCCAGCTGACAAAAATACAGATCAGATAAAACAGAATAAACGTAGATACCGTAGAGATAGTGGCCGGAGAAACAGCCTGTCTGTTAACCTTCACTGACAAAATTGCCCTGGGATGCATCAACCGGTTAAACTCATTCTTGATATTACGGATCACAATCAGCAGACGCATATTCTTGATTCCTCCACCGGTCGAACCAGTACATCCTCCTGCCAGCATTGTATAGATCAGCAGCATCCATGTAAAAGGTGCCCATTTTACATAATCATCTGTTGCAAATCCACAGGAAGTATGTAATGAAGCAACCTGAAACAACGCCTTGCGGAAGGCAACTTCCATGCCATAATGATTCTGAAGGACCAGGGAGATTGTTATCAAGAGAGTAACACCACCGATCGACATCAGGTAATACTTGAATTCATCATCCCGGAAAAGTTGCTTGCATTTTCCCTTCAGACACATAAAATAAAGAGAAAAGTTTACGCCTGACAAAATCATGAAAATAGCCGTCACATATTCTATAAACGGAGAATTCCAATAAGCGATGCTATCCTGCTTGGTAGAATATCCGCCGGTTGCCGTCGTAGCAAAAGAATGACACACGGCATCAAAGACACTCATACCTCCCCATACCAGCAAAACAATAAGAGTCAGCGTCAGGATCAAATAAACAGTCCAGATCCACTTGGCCATTACACTGATTTTGGGATGAATCTTATCATGGGTAACTCCCGTGGCCTCAGCAGAGAAAAGGACCTGATTACCGACTCCAAAAATCGGCAATACCGCTATGGTAAAGAACACAATACCCAATCCGCCAATCCACTGCGTAAAACTTCTCCAGAAAAGCATTCCATAAGGAAGCGCTTCAATATCGTCCAATATCGTAGCTCCAGTTGTAGTGAAACCAGACATCGTTTCGAAAAAAGCATCCGTAATGGAGGGTATCTCGCCACTCAAATAAAAAGGCAGCATACCAAAAGCGGTAAACAGCAGCCAGGTAAAAGCCACAATGCAATAGCCGTCCCGTCTGGTCACCATATTCGGTGCATTACGGCCCAACAGCAAAAGTACTCCCCCTACTCCCACATTAATCAATATGGAATAGATGAAATAGATATATTCTTTTTCCCGATAATACCACGACACACTCGCACACACCAAAAACATGGCAGCTTCCATGAAAAGCAGAATTCCCAATATACGGAAAATCATTTTACGATTGATCAAGCTGTTTGTCCTGCTTCTTCCTGTATTTACGTTGATTGATACAAAATCTTCCATTTTTCATTTCGTTTTGGACTGCAAACTTAATCAAAAGATAGGATTTTTCAATAAAATTCACGTTATTTGCAGGAATAATTAAACCAAACAGACAAACAATGAACAAATACGTACTTCAACTGCTGAAAAAGTTTGCAGGAATTGATATTGATGAATTACAGGCCGAATTTAATCGGGTACAAGGTGAGAATGTCAAAATTTCCACACAGTTACGCCACGCTTCAGATAAAATCAGTTCCATGGAAAAGCAGATAAGCCGTCTGGAAGCCGAAGCGACTGCTTATCAGACCAGCGTCAGGGAAAACGAGGAAAAACACCAGAAGACCATGGGGGAAATATGTCTGCAAAACAAGGAGCTCAACAGTCACATCGACGAAAAAGATGAGCTGATCAAACAATTGCAGAAGGATATCTCAGACAAGGGAAAAGCCTTGGAGGATCTTCAGGAGAAATATAATCAGCTGAATAACAGTCTGAAGGTCCAACAGGATTCTTACGAAGAAAAAATAAAGAATCTCCATCAAGATACTGACACTTCTTTACAGCAAAAGGAGCAGAACTTGCTGAATGCCCGGCAAGACATCCAGGAGCTGCAGGAAAAAATACGCCGTACTGAAGCTGAACGTGATGCTCTTTCCCAGACCGTTTCAGAAAAAGAAGAGAGACTTAAAACAACAGAGACTGCACTCAATGAAGCTCTTATCCAGATCCAAAAGATGGATATCCGCTACAAAGACAGTGAAAACCAGAATAAAGAAGCCGAAACAGAACTGACTACTCTTCGGAGTAACATTCAGAAGCTGGAACAACAACTTCAGCAGTCAGAAGCCAGTCTGAAGGGACTGAACACCCGACTGGATGAAAACGAAAGCAGAAACAGCCAGCTGGCTTTCCAGGTAGAAGAATATACTTCCAAGAATCAGGAACTGCTCTCCAGTCTGAAAGAAGCGCAAACATACTCCCAAAAGCTGGAAAAGGAAATAGACCAGCTGAAAGAACTGCAGGACCAGACCGAAACGAAAGGTCAAGTTGCAGAAAACAAACTTGCACAAACTCTTTCAGCCAATAAAGAACTGGAAGCTCAGATCAACGAAGCAAAAGAAAAACTGACCGGTTCTGAAAACAAACTGAAATCGATTGCTGAAGAACTGAAGCATGAGCAATCCAAACGGCTCACAGCAGAAAAACAGCAGAAGGAAACCGAAGATAAGCTTTCATCAGCCCTCCGCGAAATAACAATCCTGCAAGAAACGATCAAAGCGCTGGAGCAAGAACAAACATCACCGTCTGCTCCGTCACAGAAGGATACAAAGAATACGCTGCAGGAGTTAAGCGAACAATATGAATATATACGCATTACGACCGTCCGGAAAAGCCAGCACATCTTCACAACCAAAAACATCCATATCAAGAATGGACTGTTTGACTGGGGCGTCGAAGGTCATGAACTGATTCTGGATGAAGAATTTTACATTCCCAATGAGGAAATCAGCCGGATAGAAGGAATGAAAAATCCGTATTCCACTCCTGAAATCACCTGTGACTTCTCCAATGAAGGAAATGGCCCGGAAGTTGCCGAAACACTCCTTACGGCAATCTGCTGCTATCATCCGGTACGCATAACCTACAAGGATAAGAACGGAAGAATCTCCTTACGGCACTTGCATTATATCTGTTTCCAGCCACAAACAAACAGCTACAGCTTGCCTTACAAACAGATGTTTCAGGAAATGTTCAGTGAAAATCTGGACACAGACCACATCACGGCAATCTGCGCCCATCATCCGGAAGCACGCACCTTCATCATCAACCAGATCCAGACTATTCAGGTTTTTGATGCTTTTGTAACGACTCCGGAAGGTCTGGAAACCTTAAAAGAAGGTATCCAGCTGGCAACCGATAACGGACAGGCCGAACTGGCAGAAGTCCTTTCCGGATGCATTCCGGCCTGAACCGGACAGACTTTATTTTGACTGACATATAAGGAGACCAGACAGCCACTGCCAAAGTGTCCCTTATATGTCAGTTCTTTTATTTCAATAAAGCTTTCAATAGTTTAAAATCTCCGTGCCTCTGATTAAAATAGTTTTCAGTCGTTTAAAAAAGAGTTCATACTCTCTGACAAACTGACAACAGGCATACATCTTGCACATTCTTAGGCGAATCACGAAAGCCCTGAAGGCTGAGAGGTTCAGAAACAAGAAACAAAAAACTAAATATAGGAGATTACAACTATGACACCGATTAGAAAAAATTACAATCAGAATTGGTTACCGAGCATTTTCAATGATTTCTTCGACAACGACTGGATGGTAAAAGCCAATGCAACAGCTCCGGCCATCAATGTCCTGGAAAGTGATACTGATTATAAGGTAGAAGTTGCCGCTCCAGGTATGACAAAGGAAGACTTTAACATTCATCTGAGTGAAGACAACGAACTGGTCATCAGTATGGAAAAGAAGAATGAGACCAAAGAAGAAAACAATAACAACCGTAAATATTTGCGTCGCGAATTCTCATACTCCAAATTCGAACAAGCACTTGTCCTTCCGGACGATGTTGAAAAAGATAAAATCAGCGCAAATGTCACCGATGGTGTATTGACCGTTGATCTGCCTAAACGTACTCCAGAGGAAAAGGCCAAGATTAATCGTGTTATCGAAATTCATTAATCCTTAATTCCGCAACACTATTATAAAATATTTTTTTTAAGTACCTGAGC
>ERZ773111.856-NODE-856-length-17188-cov-28.821806_pt1 | contig 17188 bp, 8 predicted proteins | sample MGYA00580567_ERZ773111 | MGnify/ENA primary metagenome ERZ773111 (study PRJEB29015, sample SAMEA2737875) | human gut metagenome | biome: human gut; feature: human-associated habitat; material: faeces | place: China | collected 2012 ...
TGGAGCACCTCAAAAACACCATCATACACTAAATCAGTAAGTTGGCACCATTACCCGGTCAGCGCGTTTATTACGATGTTCAGAAAAGCGCTGGGTAAATCACCGACGCAATATTTTTCGTCTCTAAACTAATGCAAAACAACACAAACCGAATTTTTATAAAGAACGTCAACGTCCGCTGTTCGCTCATTGCTGCCTGTCATTCCTGCTTAAAAAACAGGCTTAACGTAGGATGTTTTCCGTTTTCCAAGCGGCCCCCTAGAAGGGCGTCCAGGGCAGTCAGTATGGCAGTGATGACTGGCAGCGGTTCTGCCGGGCCAATAATCTGGTACCGAGCATGAGCCGTCGCGGCAACTGCTGGGATAATGCAGTGGCAGAATCGTTCTTCAGTTCACTCAAAAAAGAGCGCATCAGGAAGCGGATATACAAAACCCGGGACATGGCCCGGGCGGATATTTTCGATTATATTGAAGTGTTCTACAACCGGGCCCGGCGCCACAGTCATCTCGGCGGCGTCAGCCCGGAGGCCTTCGAAAAGGCCTCGCAGTGAGGACAGAAACTGTCTACCGGAGCGTGGTCACTCCACATTTAAAGAAACGAGCTTTGGTAAACATACCTGTAATGACTCCATAAAATGGCGCGTCAAACGACACCTAATCAATTAACCCCAAGCGCCTTAAACACGGCATCGACGGGGTCTGCATAAAAGCTGATCTGGAATTTTGAGAACAACTCAGCAGGAACCGTTGGAATATCTGAGGCTGAGGCCATTGGGAGCAAAATACGCTTTGCGCCACTGTCCATAGCTAACTGAAGACTGCCTGCAAGATCTTGAACAGGATTGACGACACCACCTAAAGTCATCTCACCCAAAACAACCATCTGCTCTTGAATCGGTCGGTTCATCAGAATTGAACAGAACGCAATTAATGCAGCGAGCGATGACTTTGTACTTGGCCCCGTATTGTGGAGCTCAACAACATGGAGGTGATACTCATGATCAGAAAACTTCGCCGACGCACTGATTCTATTCAGGTTACCTTTGAAATAATCAAAGCCAACACGCACAGCTTCTTTCGCTGCGGTATTCGAACCAAGGCCAGACACTGAGTGTTTACCAGAACCAGCCATCATCTGGGTTTCATAGCGATATAACCCAAGCTGCCCAGTGCTTCCCTGAGTAACCAAGTGCACGACACCAGCGCGAGGTAAGCCCTCAGGAATTAGCTTGCTGCCACCTTGTTCCGGTACATTGATGAAGAATTCTTCTAATGAATCGTTATCGATGTAGCTAAAGTGCACATCAAAAAATTCCATTCCGCCAAGCTTTTTCAATTGCTCTTTGACTCTACGTCTAGTTTCCAGCGCATAGGTCAGGCAGGCTCTTACATCATCTTTTGTGTACTGTGCGTCGGGGTGTAGTAGCTTTAACAAGCCCGAAACAGTTCTGCGTACAGCAATTACATCACGCTGATTAAGGTTATTACCGAGTTTGAAGAACTTATCGATAGCATCCGCAAAACTTCTTTTGCGCATTTCACGCATGTATTCAGCAAGATAGTCTGTGATTAATCCGTAACTATTGGTGAAAAACTCAGGACGCATCTTCGGTATTTCCCATCCAGGAATATAGGAATGGAAACGGTCAAAAAAAGCAGTGTCAATCATGGCTTCAGGAAAAGGTGCCAACAGATGACTGGTCTTCACCAGTGTCTCAACGCTTTGATTGATGTTACCGACGAATACCATGGAAGCCTTCGCTTCGATTGAATCACGACCACGGGCAAAAGACCCTGACGCCATATAATCTTTCATTATTTGGACGCCGTCTTTGTCTTTAAAGTTAATACCCGCTACTTCATCAAAGGCGACAACATCCCACATTCCGACCAACCCAACTTGGCGCGAGCTCATGTTATAGAACAAGTTCGCCACAGTTGTTTGTCCGCCCGAGACAAGCAATGAGTTTGGTGAGCACTCCTTGTAGACATGGCTTTTACCTGTCCCTCTTGGTCCGAGCTCACAAACGTTGTAGTTGTTTTCAACGAATGGGATCATACGAGTGATAAGATGCCATTTCACCCGATGCTCTAAGTTGGTTGGCTCCATACCCACGGAACGAAGCAACACATCCATCCACTGATCGGTACTAAAATGTCTTCTGGTTGAAAACACCTCATCCATGTTCATGGACGGCATTTGTATCGGTTTTAAACTCATAATGGAGAAAGGTGATGTCTTCTGACCTTCCTCAAAGAAATACTGCACGGTAATAATGCACCAGATGCCGCCAGTTAATAATTTTTCGTTGTCTTGTACTATTTTGGTCGGTACAAGGGCATCCTTGATACCCAGGTTCGACAACGCAGCTTCATAGACGTCTTTTTTCTGATTGAGCTTAACGCTTACTTTGTCGATGATTTTAAACATGCCGCGTTCACGGATCAGTGACTTCACTTTCTCCGCTTCATCTGGTCGGACATAGTTCTCAGCCAAGATTTTTTTCACATTATCAAGGCCTTGCATTACAACTTCGTCGTCATCGGACGCACAATACATGCCTAGTAAATACTCAAGCACATAGACAGGGACGTTAGCGCCTTCTTTCAATTGCTTTGTCAGATCTTTTCGAACGACACGGCCTTTAAAATATTGGTTGAGCAATGCGTCTAAATCGGCGCTTTGCATCTGATTTTTTTCGTCTTTATGATCTTGTGAAAAATCAGTTGTCATGTTTCACCTCAGCGCCTTAGAAAAAATCATCTTGGAATGCCAAATCAATGGTTACCGCGTATTGGCTATAACGGGTTCTCATTTCCGCATTCTCAAGAACTAATGTGTATTGAGCGTTCCTGTCGAACTGAGAGCCAATAAGCTTTAACCTAGCTTCGCGAGTACGCTCATCCATAACTTTACTCACGCTATCAAAGTTAATCGTTTCACGACTGGATACTTCATTACCTTGTGTATCGACGATATAGACATCCAACAACCGTGCGACAAAACGCTCGCCTACAGGGTCTGTCTGAATAAATCTGACCTTGTCGATATTGTTTACTAATTTGATGGGCTGAGTGGCTGCAACAACACCTACCGGTTGTTTCTCATGTTTTGCTGCTTGTTCTTTTTGCAGCTCTCGCGCATGCAGTACCGGGACGCATACTTCCTGTAGCATCGCTCCGCCATGCACAAACTTGGCACCACCAACAAAGTGGAAGCGTTGAGCCGCTTTTGGAAGCAGGAACTCGGTATCACTAGAGCCATGAGCCGTATCGTTTATTGAGCCTTTCCAACAGGCTTCATCTGAAGGCAAGTTATTACCAACGATATAACGTTTCTTGGCTTCTATCGCGCCAGCAGGTTTGGTTTTCAACGAGGTTTTGTCAGCCGCTACAAGTGCTTTTTGTTGGAAGAGGAAGCCATGGTCAGCGGTGATCACAACTCGGCTGCCGTTTAGACGGTTGATGACCCGCCCAACGAGATCTTTTAGCTCTTCAATGGCACTACGACAGGCTTCAAACGTTTTCTCTTCAGTTGCAGCCTTATCACCAATCGCATCAATGGTATCGTGATAGATATAAACTACTTCTACGTCTCGAACCTTGTCACGCCCCTCCTGGTTACTCCAGCTCATCAGTTCCTTAGAACTCACTGCCATACCACCTACTTTTTGTAGGATGGCGTTGCGGTTGTCTAGACCCTGTGAAGAAATACCATCCACATAAACAGCCGTGCCTTGCTCTGGCTGGTAACTGAGCGCCTTATGAGGCAATAATGCCGCCATCCCAAGTTGGGTATAACTCGGCAAAACGCCCAACTGCGTAGACACCTCAGCCTTAAATCGCTTCTCGTTGTTAATGATAGCGCCAAGCTCATTCGCAATTTCAAAACGCAGTGCATCAGAGATGATCACAAACACTCGTTTTGTCTGTTTCAGACTCAGTCGTGTGCGAACTTCTTTTTCATAAAAGTCATACTGGTGCGGTACGCCAGAAATCTGCCACTTTTCAAGTAATTTCTCATTGGCCAAGTGACGATCCCAGGCAAGGCCAAGCTCATATAAGTACCAGTTGGTATAAATGCTTTCGACTTCGTCGTCGAGCTGACGCAGTATGTCTGCACCTTTACTCAATACAGAGTGCACATGTTCATTGAACAAACGGTAAGCCTGGTCAAAACGATAAATGTCTGTGGTATAGGCGTCGTACATTGCTTTCGCGTTATCAAAGTGGAACCCGTCCACATAGCGATTTCGCAAGCGCATTAACTCTTCAGCGTTGCGGATAGCTTCATAAATTGCGAAGTATTCTTTGCGTGACAATGTCCAGTGGCTAGCAAGACGTCTTGATAAGACCGTATCAAACTGAACCCGGTCTAGCGCTTTACTGCTATCGAGCAAATCACGAACTAAACCACGGATTATGGCCTGTTCCACAGCCTCGAACGTTTCGCATTCGATAAGTTCAACCGGATGGTACTGGCCAGCACGAGTCGAAATTTCCAACTGTTGGCTAAGCACCTTAGAGATGCTTTCGTAGTAAGCGGCGAAAGAGCGGCTGTCGCGCCAGCTCACCATAAACGCCAAGGCTGTCGCCCGGCCTGATGCGCTTTTTAGAACATTGTTAAGCAACCAATCGCGTTCAACACCTTCAATTTGGCTCCAGAATTCAGTACAGAATAATTTCAACACGAAGTCTGGGAAGGTTGGCTCTTCGACTGTATAGCCAAAACCCTCACTCAGATATGCCCAGAGTGAGGTCTCAAGATCAAACTTTCCTAGCTGGCTCAGTAAAGGCTGGCCAAGGCTTTCATCTTCGATATAAGCCGCATATTCGCGTAGTAACCCAAGCAGAATGTCCGACAAAGACGCAGAATCAGCTTTTACAACCACTGCCATCATCTTCCTGTCTAACGACAGTTCGTCTTCGTTCTCAGTCACCCACTTTTTTAAACCGGCTATGCGCTGTTTATTGGCAAAAAAGCTCTGGCGCTTACGAATGTGCGTGCGTAGCGCCATTTTCGGGATACCCAGCTCATTAAGCAGCATTGAGCTGTGATCAGCAAAAAACTGCTCGCTATACAAACGCACGTCTAGCAACCAATCGCGGTCAGGCTCTGGCTCAGCGCTTGGAAAATAGATAAGGAATTTAGCTTCACGCTCATCTACTTCAATGCGTTTTTTCACTGCCAATACAGACTCATTGCCCATATTGAGGATGGTCAAATCATCTGGAAGTACCCTAGCAGTTATATCTGCCGCGCTATCGCCTACTTCTTTTGCAATAGATAGGGCGTTAGCTAAATGCTCAAGCTCTTCAGTAAAGCTTTGCTCTGGGTCGTACCAAAACACAATGCGGCTTTGTTCAAGTTTGGCAGCAACGCCTTGTGCCAGTTCGCTAATCTGCATTAGTTAACCTCCGGGGCCGAACCGGTAATGGCCTTAACATCAGCCAACAGATCACCAAACTTGCCGTAATTCACTTTCACGCCATCATCCAGATCCAGTGAAATACGCATATCGGCATAGTGTTTTAGCTTGTCATCAAACTCTCGTAGTTCGACCTGTTTCTTGATTAAGGCATCCAACTCTTTCTTGAAGCGGTTTGCTTCACTGGTCGAGTCGGCCGTTTCAATCTGCTTCTCAAGTTGCTCTGCATAAGCATCGTATTTGCCTAGTAGCGGGGTGACATACTCGGTACGCATACGAGAAAGCGTGCCCTCATTGTAACGGTGCAGGTAAACCAGGCACTCAAAAGCCTTCTGTTTGCCTGAGCTAAACAGCCAATAAATAGGGCGTTTTTTGTAAGTCTTCAGATGATCTTTATAGAACTGAGTCGATAAATAGCGGCGGATTGTCTCTAGCGCTGATTCTGATTTCTTGGGTTTAATGGCGTTTAAGCACAGTGACTCGGCGACAAAATCAAGATTCTCTTGCAGATGTTCTTCACCCCATACGACCTGAACAAATTCGCGGAACCGATTTGTGGCGTCGTCTTTAAACCATTCTTGGTCGGTTAGAGGGATTATTCCATCTTCATCTACAGTGAATTTTATTTCTCCTGTAAACACATCGACCTCATCAGAGTTACCCTTAGATTTCTTATAAATTGCTTCATCTCTATCTAGTGAATACCTACCCAATTGACAACCAATACAAAAAGATAAAAGCTCCACTATTGAATCGGATCTAAATCTGGACTCTTGTTCCAAAGCACTTTTATTTTTGTATCTAAACTCTGGATTACGATTCAAAGTAATATCAGATATTTCAACTTCAACTTCTACAAGCCCCTGCAACCCATAAAGGTCTACAAACATTTCATTTGCTTTACACTCCAGCTCCTTCATTTTTAAGGAGTCGTTAACTGAATCAGTTAAGTATAGATAGTAAATTTTTGAAAGTTGTTTCTCTGCACCATCAAAACCTAAGAGTGGTGATTTATCGAAACCCCATGAGGTTTCAAACGAATCCCAGTCTTTTTTAGATAATGCAATCAATTCAGAGCTTATGTTATTTACCTCATTAGTAAACAGATCAAGTCTTCTTGGATAAGGAAGCAAATTAAAATATCCCACATGAAAATGAATAGTAGGATTTAAAACCTTGGTTATCATATTAACGAAGTTTAGATTGGAGTATACAAGCACTAAACTTCTCTGCTCTTCATCTAAAGGAAATGCACAATGACCAGTATTGGAAAATAAAAAACCAGACTCATAAAAACGAAATGAGTTTTTGTCACCAGTAATATCAGACCAACTAACCATTTCTTTAAAATACATATTTTCAGATGGCAATTTATTGCCTATTGTCTTCAACACATCTCTTGTTTCTTCATCAAAACGAATCACATACTCTTGGTTACCATACCACTTTCTATAACTCCCACCTTTATTAAGTGGAAACCATCTTTTATTTCGTAACCATCCTTGCTTAGCGCTTTCAAAGCCTAAGCCAATTTTTTCAAAATCCACTTCCCAAAAGTATCTGAAAAACTTATCGTCATCACCGGTGCCAATTCCTTGCTTAGTTGTTATCTTACTTCCTATATCAGGTTCTGTTTCGAAAACTTTAACAATGTTAGGATGAAGCCAGTATACAATAGGGTGTCCGGGTATTTTGTAAAAATCAGATTGAAATACATCATTGTGCTCATAATTCCTACAGAGCAAATGATTGTTTTTTTCATCTTCATCGCCTTCAATTAACCGATAAAAAGTTGGCTTGTAACTCGACAGGCTAACATTATTAATTACCCAAGCTGTTGTCTGAACTACTTCACCACTAATTTGACCAAACGCTCTAGCTCCTAAGTGAGCCATTGTAATTATTGTCTTATCATTGAGGATATAATTTCTAAATGCTTTATATGTCGAAAGAAACATCCATGACTGCATATTTATCTGGGCATTAAACCCGTTCGTTTTTAGTAGTTCAAACCCACGTACTGCAAATGCGGAAAACAAATCTGATTTCGCGTCAGAAAATCTAGTAGAAACATAGTCTTTTAAAGGTGAATTCATACCACCCCTAGCTCCCATATATGGTGGGTTGGCTACTATAGAATCGTATCTAAGAGATAATATGAAAGCTTGTTGAACAAAATTAAGTAACCGCTTAGCAGCGGGCTTTTGCATTGAATCACCCGATTCTTTAATATTCATTAAAGTCTCGAAAAGCTCTTTTAGCTGCTCATGCTCATCGCTTGGAACGTCAATCAAAGAACCAAAGGTCTTGGCTTGAGTAAATCTTGCCAACGTTCGCTTCAGCAGCTGGTAGCGGTTGTCGGCTTTGGCATCCTGCGTCGCCCTACCTCCTGCATCCATGCAGTCGTCTGCATTGAACGAGCTTAAATCTTGCTCTTCTTCAGAAAACAGTTCTTGCGATGTGCCGCTTTGCCAACATCCCGATAGGTTGAGTGCTTTCCATAAGGTCGGCAGATCAATATGGTTACTTTCCTGCAATGACAGTACATTAAGTCGCACATTACGGGTAAAAATACGCTTATCGTCATCTCTGGCCATCATCATCAGCGCAAAGCCAGATAGCTGTGCTGCACGATCATCTATGTCTAGGCCGTAGAGATTGTTCTCCAGAATCATCTTTGGAATATCACGAGAGCGGAAACCACGCTCTTCGTAGATGGCTTTTAGCACGTTATAGGCTTCAATCAATATATGGCCCGAACCACAAGCTGGGTCAAGTACTTTGATGGTTTCAGGTTCAATAGATTCTGGCGTAATAGCCTTTAGCTGTTGGTTAACTTCGTCAGATTGCTGCGCAGGCTCAATGTAGTATTCCATCTGGCTTTTAATGGCAGAGTCTGGGTAGGTTTGCAGCCATTGACGGCCGACTGAGTTTTGTACCAGGTACTTTACAATCCAGTTAGGTGTAAATAGCTGAGTAGCGGCAGGAATGTCTTCACTTTTGACCACTTTTCCGATGACCTGATCTTTCTTTTCAGAAATGTAGAATTGGTATAGCCAGCCAATCACTTCGACTTGTTGCCAGTCCTCTTCAGGGATGCCGTCTACCAATCCACGCAGAATGGAGTCGGTACGCATTAGGTTGTCTGGTAGCAGAAGTTCTGTTTCATCGTCCAATGCGTCAAATAAGAAAGGCATCGCTTCATGAAGTTTATGGCACTGACCTAACAACAGTTCACGATACAGCTCTTCGTCTTTGTTGCCCGCAAGCTTGAGTTCGATAATGCGAGCTCTATCTAACCCGAGTTCATCCGCAGCATCTGGCGCATGGTCGATAATTTCAAAGCCTTTAGGGTTGTCTGGATGCGACAAAACACGAAAACCGTGACCTAGATAGTCATGGATTTCCATATAGCGAATAGCACACAGACGGTTGAACCAGGTATAAGCTACTTGTTCAATAAGTTGTGCATACCCCAGCTTCTGGCTTCTGGCCACTATGCGTTTTCTGGGCTCAGCCAGTTTACCGTCAAAACTGTTACCGGCGATTTGAAGCACAGAACCTTGTAGATTCGCTTCTGCAATTTGTAGCTCGCCCTTTTTATTCGCGGTGATACCAAAGGTATTTAATCGTTTAGCTACCGCATCCATAAATTCGCGGCGCGCTTTTGGTGCGTATTTTTTAATGTTGTTCGTATTCATATGATCTTGCGCCTCTTATTCTGTCTCTACGCTGTTTGCGGGTTGTAATGCGGTTCTAATGCGGGCAAGCAGTGTTTCCTGACGCTCGCGGTAAAAGTCCATAAACTGGTTTAGTTGTTCAGGTAATGATGTTATGGCTTGCGATTGCAGATGTGCTTGTCTTGCATTCACATCAGGCCACTGCTGCGCATACCATTCATGGGGCATTTTTTGCCGCTTCTGGTTGTTGATTGTCCCTTCCAACAGTTGAAGGTTTGGCAGCTTGTTAGATGCCTCGATGAGTTCATCTAGCTGTTCAGCTGGGACACCAACTTTTGCAAGCTTGTTACGCGTAAACAAACCTTTGGGGTAAATGTGGTCCACATGAAAGTGTCGTGAAAAATCGAATCCTGGGAACAACAAAGTCAACAAAGCAAAGGTACGCGGATTACCATAATCCAACTGCGCTAGTTCACTAATTTCCTCTGGGTCAAAGCGCAACGATTTACCACGCTGTTGCATGGTCGCTTCAATTTTCGCTAGCGGGAAACCCGTATCACCCGATTGTTTGATGTCTGAGCGAAGCATCGTCAGCAGGGTATCTAAACCACTTCCCCAGATGCCTGACGCTTTCAACAACGACCTAATGAGCCAGTTTCTGATGCATTCTCTATCGACCGCATATTCAACCCTAGAAAGGTAGCTTGCCGTTAACTTTCGGTGGTGCAGGTAATAGGCCAACGGGAGGATGGCACTTGTTGCTCTGAGGTTTTGTGCATTAAAACCAAAACTTGCCAGCAACTGCATTGAGAGCAATAACGCATCACGAATTGGCGTCCAGTTCTTTTCGAGAATCGCCATGTTTTCCTTGTTAAAGTTCTCAACCTTAAAGCCCACGCTACCGATGTCAGAGAGCATTAAGCCTGCTTTTAAAACGAGATCTTTTGATACGTTGAATCCATCACCAACACGGTTCATCTCATCCACTAAGGCATGAATTTCTTCACGGGCATCTAACGAGCTCCACTGGGCTACGGCTATTGAAAGTAGTAAGTCTGAGTAGGACAAAGTAGTGCCGCCGCTATTCATGCGGATAAAGATATTCAGAACACGTTCAAGGCTCTGATCACTTTCTTCGTAAAACGAAATCTTGTCTTTGTCATGGATGGTTCGATACAAGTGACGAAGAGTTGAGCGAGCCTCTTTGCGTTGCTCCGAGCTCAACCTAGCATCATCAGCAACTTCATCGATAAGTGCATCTTCTTCCTCTTCCATGATCCGGCCTACACGGAACCAGTATTGTTCAGATGCATCCAAAGAGGTTTTATCGTCGGTTAGGAACTCAAAGTCATACATCGACCCAGTTTCTAAATCGGGCTGGCTTAACAAATTTAAGTGAAGCCTGCGCACTGGGAAGGCGTCATCATTGCTCCACCATTTACCTGTCAGCTTCCACGCAAATGAGCCGCGTAGGCCGATGTTCAAAGCGGTAATCCGCTGCTGTCCATCTAGGACGGCAATGAACTCACGTTCCGGTAACTGAGTGACATTTTCACAATGGTAGTTATCTCGCTCATGGTAATGCTGCATGAACTGATAAAACTGATAGCTATGCCGGTTCTCTGGTTTTATCTTCCAGAATAGAAAGGTCCCAAACGGGTAACCTTGCAACAGGCTATCAAATAGACGACAGATCTGTTCTGGTCGCCATACAAACTCTCGCTGGATGGCCGGTAACAGGTATTCCTGCTCAGCAACCTTGTCGAGTAATGATCTTATTGTTCCACCCGCTTGATACATAGCTATCCGTTGCCTCTTACTTAATTCTTACTCGGTCGCCAGCTTTGACCGCAGCAATCAGCTGCTCTCTTAAAGCGGCAAGATAGGCATCAACTTCGGCTTCACTTTCAATGAATCCGGTTGTTACTGACTTAGCCATGGCATCGGTTGGGTTAATCGTTACGGTACGTTTTGCAACCGGCTGTGGCTGCACTGGTTCAGAGGCTGGCTCAGGTGCTGGAGCTGCTTTACCGGCTTTCGCTGCTTCCTCTTCGCGTGTCTGCTGTTCGAGTTCACGACGTCTTTGCTCAGCTTCAGCTTTTTTGCGTTGATCTTCGATAAAGCCATTCAGCAACTCATAGGCTTCGTCCTCGTAACCTTCCGCTTCAGTTTGCTCACTGATAATTTGTGGTATTGAAGAGGTCGCTTCAATACGCTGTCTGCACATTTGTAACGGGCGCAGTGCTTGGTTCTGTAATTCAGACGGTGCATGAGCTTCAGCTAGCGCTTCTTTTACACGTCCGATGCGCAGATCAACACGCTCTAAGGCATGAGTGCGTTTTTCTTCAACCAATGTTGAGTTAATTTTTGCCACCTGCTCGATAAGCGGATTAATGTGGCGCAGCTGCTCATACGGTGAGGGCATATTGTAAATGCGTTCTAATTCAGTGAGCGCTTTTAATGCTTCACTGTCTTTTTCTAACGCAGGTCTATTGGCCTTAAACTTCTCGTTCAATGCGCCAGCAAGGGCTTGCCAAGTTTGAAATTGGCTATTGTAGAAGTCATCAAGATCCTCAAAGTCCTCAGCAAACTCTTCAAGGGCATCAGCGTCTTCTAAGAATCGGGTGATAAGAGCGAAGCTTGAAGTTTGCTCAAGAATACCCGCGACCAATGCAAGACCATCGTCAATTTGAGATTTACCTGGGAAATGGCCTGTCTGTGACTTGGTTCTGAATGATTTAAGCTTTTCATTCCAAGCCAGTAATTCATCGCGCACTAATTCGTAGAGCTCCTTTTCACCAGAGCCGGTAAAGGTTTTTGAAAAGATCCCTTTAACAAGACCAGCAGCCTTTTTGATTTGGCGCTCGTCATGTTGCCTGATTTTATGTACACGGATCTCGCCGCGTTTACGCACGCTGGTAAACGGCTCGTAAGCTTTTTTCAACGCCAGATCTGTGCCCTGGGTACTAAAAGATAACTTTCCAGCCAAGCCCAGCCTTGCAGTGAGCAATAAGATTTCATTGTCTGGCCAGCCATACGGGCGCTTGCCGAAGTGGGCAACGATGTCACGTAAGTAAACAGGCTCATTACGCTCGACTTTTAGCGTTACGTACTGCTCAACCTCACGCGTAGCTTCTGGGTTACATTCATCCGCTTGAAGATCCAGTCCAATCTGAGCAATATCATCAGCAACAAGAACGGCCTGTAGCTCACGCAAAACTTCACCAGGCGTTGCCTTGAGCATATTCAATTTAGCGAAGGTGTTTTCGATAACGTATTTGTATGCTTCTTCGACGATGGCACTTGGCGTTGCTGATTTCTTCGGTAGTTTTGTGCCGATAGCGTAAACGTCAGCCTCTGCAAACAAAGCTTCAAAATCCGTTCTTAAGCGTTTTTCACGCTCAATATTTTCCATCTGCTTTTCGCGGAGAAGGTGTTCTTGCTCTGGTCGCTGTCCTGAATTTTGTTTTAAGAATCGGTCAGTTTTTATAAAGGTTGTCAGGTCATCCCAAAGACGCTTATGTTCGCCCAGCTTGACGAGCACGCACCCATCAGCCTCAAGCGTATGATTGATGCACGCTTGATCGTGGGAGTAATTTTCAAAGTGCGAATCCAAAGGTGAAATGACTTTAATGACTAGATCTTCCAGCGTGGTGCCATCTTTTGGATGACCATTGCAAAAACGGCTCACCGCAAAGTCTTGCTTATTAATCGGGTATCGATAGGCACGATTACCTTTCAAAATACCGTCAAATACGATGGCTGAAAGCTTGTTAGAGACCTCTGACATTTCAACGTCAGTGTGGCGGATCTCGTTTTCGATCTCTTTTTCTTCGTTGGTCAGGAAGATAAACTCATCACCATTACGCGCAATCAGCAATTGGCGTTCAAGACGATTCAAGCTCTCTTCAATTTGTTTACGCAGCGCAATTTTATCTGCATCGATTCGATCAATTGACAGCGTCACAAGATTGTCTAGTGTGCTTTTGACAACGTCCACATAACGGATCAAGAAAAGAGTTTTTAGAATCTTGCCATCGAATTCTGTTAAGGAATCCAACTCACAGGCTTGGTCAATCGTTCGCTTAACCGCTGGCTCCAAAAAGCTTTCAATCGGTGCATAGAAACTGTAAAACGGGATTAACACATCAAGGCCAGAGTCCTTCATCTGTTTTGCAGCTGATTGGAAAGCATCAAGTAATGAACGCTCACCCATGGCTAAGTGCTTACCCGTCGCGCCTTTTGTTCGAATTGACTCAAACACTTTTTGAACCAGCGTGTAGTGGTAAGGCACAAACGGATAGTTGTCCACGAAAGACGGAGCGTCGGTGTAGCCCTTTAGAGACGCAGTTGTCGTTTTATCAAATGTCAGCTGGTTACGAAGAATGTCGCCCTTTTCAGCAAACACATCGATGAGGTGTGTACGAGCTTCTTCCGTTTTGGACAACAAACGCTTTTGAATAACTTCCGAGGTATTCGAGCTCGACAGCTGCAAGCGGGTACTAAAACGCCCTTGAATTTTAGAGAAGTCCTCGCCATCGCGCTTATCCATACCACCAATGGCAGCATCAATGTCTGCCTGAGAGGTAACAACGACCCAAGCTCTGCCACCACAATATGTGCCAAGATCTTCAGTAATGGTCTGAAGCTTCAACATCATTTGTGTGTTCTTACCGATAAACTGACCGACTTCATCGACTAAGAAAAGAAGGTTACGATCTCCAGTTCGATCTAAGTATTCATTAACCCACTTACAGAAGTTTCGGATATCTAGCGGGAAATTGTTTTCAACCTGTTCAACCCACGCTTTGGCAGACTCTAATGATTGCTCACTGGCATGAGCGAGTGCTTCTGAAAGTTCGTCTCGATAGAAGTCATAGGCGTCACGCTCCTTTTCCCAAGTTGATTGAGTCAACTCAGCAAATTTGTCCTTGAAAGACATGTATTGATTACGCTTATCAAGCTCGCGTTCTAAATGCGCAATGTGAGGAAAATCAGCGCAGTATCCTACACGCTCATTAAAGACTTTGAGGAAGACCTTAAGAATGGCATTTTCTCGGTCATCCGTATTGGCTCGTGAATCGATGTTAAAAAGAATAACATCAGTGTCTTTGGTAACAGCGTTTTGGATATCGGCCAACAGCATGGCATCGTTGATTTTGTCTTTAAAAAACTCAAATGCTTGACGGCCTTGGCCATCCTTTTCGACAGACTTATTTTCGAGGAGGTAAGACAAAATTTTCAGGAAGTGAGACTTACCCGAACCAAAGAAGCCAGAGATCCACACACCAATTTTTCCTGACATTGATGCGCCACTTTGCGTCACAGATGGAACGTAAGCCTCAAAGAAAGCGCGAAAATGTCGATCTAGCTCTCGGGTTACAACATACTCATCAAGTTCGACATACACACTGTCATTGTCTTTCTGTTCCGCTTTAACAACGCCGTTAATATCACGCGTCAACTTCTTGGAAAAAATCTGTTCAATTTTCATTCGGGAGGCTCCCTGCTCTTAATTTTTTTTACCGTCTTCAGGCACAAGCTTGAAGGCGCGATAGTAGTTTTTAGATTCGATCATGCCGAAAGGATGCAAATCCCTTCCGCTATATTCACCCGGATAGAAAAGCACTAATGGCGTGCTACCCATAACGTCTTGCAGAGCACTAAGTAACTCATGTCCTCGGATAAGAGGCCACGCACTGCCTAAGCCTGACAGCAACACAAACTCAAGTTCTGATGGCTTATATTTGTCCGCGATATACCTTGCCACTTTCTCTTGGCTCAGAGGCCCGGCTAGTGTTTTTCGAAGGCCATCAACACCGACTTGCAATTCACGCTGGCAAGCTCGGTCGAAAAGGCCTCGCTCCTCAAGCATATCTATCAAGACTTCAAAAATATTGAGATGGACAAAGCGGTAACCACGCTTGTTGAGTTTTTCGTCAACGTGCTTAATGTGCTCTCGTACAAGCAGTTCATACTTGGCTGGATAGTCAAATACCCAAAATCCAATTTCATTGCCCAAGCCATCGTTTTTCAAAAACTTAGGGCTTTCAATTCGTTCCAGTATCAGATCAAGCCTGGTCTGAAGAGCCTTCATATTGTGCACTCCATTACCTCAATCAAATCTTCCCGGCCCAGACGAACTAACCAGTCTTTAACTTCTGGCATTAGGTAAACAGGTTGTATTTTCTTTGTCCTGCTATCACTCAGGTAGCCACTATCAACCAGTGCCTTAATTGCGTTGTTACCCATTTTTTTGACAGTTGAGTCAGAAAAACCGCCAAGCTCGGCATATGCCCGCACTCTCGTGTCATAAAACTCAGACCATGCATCAGCGGTTAAAGAGGGTTTATAGGTGCGACGAGCTTCGGCTAAGGTAAGTCGCATAAAATCAGCGACAACCGGAGAATGAATGAGTAATGACATCATCAGCATTTGGACATAGGCGCGTTCACTCGCGACTAAAAGATCAGTCATAAACTCATCACCCAGACCTTCAATACGCCAACGGATTGTTCTGGCATAACGAATAGCCGTCTGACCGGATTTTTTCTGAAGAACATTTTGCTCAACGATCAGCGACTTCCACTCATCTTCTGGAAGTTTTTTCAATAGCGATTCTGCGATTATTCTAGATTCAGTTATCAATAAACTGCCTCCGATAAGATCGCCTAAATATTCTTTTATATTCATAAATTCATCTCACGATTCGCTATATCCAGGAGCGAGTGCAGCATTGTCAACGCCGTATAGTGCTTCTGGATTTTTAAGTGCTAAATGGAACTCTCGCCCATTGCTCTTACAATTCTTTGAACAATCGATATTCCATAAACGCAGTAAATATCCAGCGAACGCAGCTCTTATCTCTACACGCAACCTATTGTTTTCCATTGCGTAGTCCATCGATACAGCTTCTGGATGTGCTAGTTTTGGATGAGGTATCAGCTCTAGCTCAACGATTCGGTTCCATTGCTTATCCCACTGAAGAGTCTCAACTTCGTCGTTAACCTCATCCTCTAACAACTCAACTTCACTTATTCTGGTTAAAACAAAATCCCTAAATTCTCTAAGCTTTCTATCGAATGCTCGGACATGCCATCTCAAGCCATTGTCAATCAGGGTATGAGGAACTATTTGCCTGCTCCCATGACCACTCGACAATGAGGTGTACTCAATATTAATCACAGCGCGCTTATGTATGGCTTCACTAATAGCCGCTACAACTTCCAATTTCGGCTTATTGAGATGGAATGGTGCTTCACAAGCCATAGGTGGCCTGGCCTTGCCAAGAAAGCCATCACCGAACCCTTGGCTTATCGTCGCAAGAGTTCGAACAACGTCATAATCAAACAACGGCTGGAATGCGCTCGTCTTCAAGTGCACTCTGCGCTTTTCGTCATACATAACGTTGTTAGGAGCCAACTCTTTGTACCGCGCAAAATCTTGTGTTGCCACAGACGGCGCTACGCTAAATCGCTCGGTTAAATAACTACGCCCAGCTTCACCTTTAAATAACAAAGTGAAATCAATATGAGCGAGTCGTTCTCTCTGTGCTTGGCTAAGCTCTTCAAGTCCAGTGTTGTCTTGCACTGTCAGCCTCTCAATCCATCTGGGACAAGCCCTAATCATTTAAAACTAGGAAGCCATCGATTGAATGCCATCAAGCAACCTACTTTTTTTCATTAGGTATCATAGTATCAACAAGTCGTCTTGTTGGCTATAAAAATTGGCTTGACGTTGTTCGAATGTTTCTTTTCTGGCCTTGATGACCTGCTCCCCGTTGATCTTCACCCCTTTACGCTTCAGGGCATCGACCGCTCTTTCCATATACACTGTATTCCACAGCGAGATAGTTGCTGTCAGCAGCGTCAGTCCACTGGCGCGGTAGCTCTGATTTTCCGGTTTACGATCCCTGATTTCACCCAGACGGTGCAGGAATACCGCGCGCGCTAGAGAGAGCTCCCATCGCTTCGCGACGGGCCCCGACCGGAGAATTAAATTAGTTACAGCATTCATAATAATATTCATCATAAAACCGGCGCCGGTTTGCCGGCCAGGAGCCCCTCCCCACCACTGAAAA
>ERZ773111.864-NODE-864-length-17128-cov-10.812921_pt1 | contig 17128 bp, 18 predicted proteins | sample MGYA00580567_ERZ773111 | MGnify/ENA primary metagenome ERZ773111 (study PRJEB29015, sample SAMEA2737875) | human gut metagenome | biome: human gut; feature: human-associated habitat; material: faeces | place: China | collected 2012 ...
CCGGGTCCATTGCCAGTGCGCGTGCGATGGCGATGCGCTGCTGCTGGCCGCCCGAAAGGCTCTTGGGGTAGACGTTGGCCTTGTCGGCCAGACCTACGCGGGCCAGAAGCTCGTCAGCGCGTTTGGAAATGGCCTCTTTGTCCTTGAGCTTGAGCAGGCTGGGGGCCAGCTCAAGGTTTTTCTTGACGGTCAGGTGGGGGAAGAGGTTGAAGTGCTGGAACACCATGCCCATCTTCTGGCGGACAGAGTCGATGTGGTCGTCGTCCACCTCCACGCCCTCAAATTTGATGCTGCCGCCGGTGGGAATCTCCAGCCGGTTCAGGCAGCGCAGGAAGGTGGATTTGCCGCAGCCCGAGGGGCCGATGAGGCAGACCACGTCGCCGCGGTAGATGTCGATGTCGATGCCCCGCAGCACGTCCAGAGTGGGGGCAGCCTGCTTTGCGCCCTTGCGCTTTTCGCCGCCGTAGGTCTTGGTCAGGCCCCGGACTTCCAGGATCTTATCGGTCACTTTGTGCCAGCCTCCTCTCAAATTTTGCAAGCAGCCAGGTAAAGATCATCACCAGCACCAGATAGATCAGTGCCACGCCAAACAGGGGGAACATGGCCTCGTAGGTGCGGTTCATGATGCCCTGGGCCGCATACAGCAGCTCCTTGCCGCCGATGACGGTGATAAGGGAGGTATCCTTCAGCAACATGATGAACTCGTTGCCCAGGGCAGGCAGCACCGCCCGGATGGCCTGGGGGATGATGATGACCACCATGGTGGTGATGTAGTTCAGGCCCAGGCTGCGGCCGGCCTCCATCTGGCCCGGGTCCACAGCCATCAGGCCGCCCCGGATGATCTCGGAGACGTAAGCGCCGGAGTTGATGCCCAGCGCCAGAGCGCCTACCATGGTAAAGTTGCGGCTGTTGTTGAAGATGACCATGCTCATGATCAGCAGCTGCACCATCATGGGGGTACCCCGGATCACGGTGGTGTACACCTGGCACACGGCGTTAAAGCCCCCCAGCACCGGGTTGCGGCGGCCGGGGCGCTGCTGGTCGTGGGCCACACGCACCAGCGCCACCACGCTGCCCAGCAGGACGCCCATGGCCAGAGCAATGGCAGTGACCAGCAGGGTGGTGCCTACGCCCCCGATGTACTGGAGCCAGCGGTCCTTCAGGACAAAGGCCTGATAAAATTTGTAGAACAGCTCCTGCCCCATGTCCAGCCGGCCGCCGCTTTTCAGCAGCTGGCTCAACAGTTCGTATTGTGCGGCCATTCGCATCCTCACTTTCTTTTCGTCTGTTGTGATCTTGTCAGAATTTTGTAACCTATATCCCTTAAAAAAGGGGAGGTGCCCGGTGGGCCGCCTCCCCTTGAGGGGTCTGTTTACTCAGCCTTGATGTACTTGTCCACGATGGCCTGCAGGGTGCCGTCGGCCTTCAGCTCCTCCAGAGCGGCGTTCACAGCCTCCAGCAGAGCGGTGTTGCTCTTGTTCATGCCAATGGCGTAGTCCTCCTCGGCGTAGCTGGTGTCCAGGATCTTCAGGCCGGGGTTGGACTCCACATAGGCCTTGGCGGGCTCGTTGTCGATGACCACAGCGTCCACCTGGCCGTTGTTCAGGGCCTGTACAGCGGTCAGGCCGTTGTCGTAGGCCACCACGGCGTCCTCGCCAAAGTCGTCGGAGCAGTACAGGTAGCCGGTGGTGCCGCGCTGGGTGCCGATCTTCTTGCCGGCCAGATCGTCCACAGAGGCAATGTCGGAGCCCTCGGACACGATGACGGACTGGATGCCGGTGGCGTAGCTGTCGGAGAAGGACATCACAGCCATCCGCTCGTCGGTGACAGTGATGCCTGCCATGGCGATGTCGGCCTTGCCCTGCTGCACGCTGAGCAGAGCGGCGTCAAAATCCATGTCGTCGATCTGCAGCTCCAGGCCCAGCTTCTCGGCAATGGCCTGTGCGGTGTCCACATCGATGCCCTCAATGGTGCCGGCGTCGGTGGTCATCTCGTAGGGAGGGAAGGTGGCGTTGGTAGCCATAGTCAGCTTGCCAGCCTCAACGGTGGTCAGCTCAGCAGCGGCAGCGCTGGTGGAAGCAGCCTCAGAAGAAGCAGCAACAGAGCTTGCAGCAGCGGAAGAAGCAGTGGAGGCAGAGCCGCCGCAGGCGGTCAGAGCCAGAGCAGCAGCGGAAACAGCGGCGGCAGCCAGGAAGCTGCGGCGAGAGATCTTTTTCATATTCAAACACTCCTCTTTATGTGCATATCGTTTGCATCTCTCTGCTGCGATGCGATTCATCGAAAAATCAGAGAGCGTGTTTAGTATAGGTTGTACAATTTGAAAAGTCAAGTGTTGTGCAAAAATTCCATCAAATTGAAACCGAATTGCAAACAATTATGCAGAATAAAGCTTGAGAGCGATGTATATATGCAGAACCTCTCAGTCTGCTTCGCAGACAGCTCCCCTATCAGGGGAGCCCTTGGCATGTCGGTCAGGCTTACGCTGGACGAGCAAGGCTTGATTTATCGGGAGCTGTAGTGCCCTGCTGCAGCGAGGCCCGGCGCGCCAGCGCTGACGGAGAGGTTAAACCGTCCGCGCCAGCTCTTCCACGCTCCGCTTCGGCACGCAGTAGTCACCGTTCTCATCGAGGTAATACTTGATGCCGGTCTTCTCCGTCATCGGTACGACCCTGGCGGCGTGAGTGGGGTAGCCAAGAGCTACCATGAACGCCAGCTTTTCCGGCGCGGCGATGCCCAGCAGTTCGCTCAGGGCGGGCTTGTTGATGGCGCCCATGATGCAGCTGCCCACGCCCTTGGCCCATGCGGCGAGGGTGATGTTCGCCAGCGCGATGCCGGTGTCGGTGTTCAGGTCGCCGGGGATGGAGCTGTCCTGCACAACGGCCAGATACATCACAGGCTGCTCGTCGGCTTTGGGAGCACCCTGCTCCGGCGGCAGATAGGCGGCCCACTTGACCAGCGGATGGACCTTTTTCACCATCTCGGGGTTCTGCACCACCACCAGCTTCACGGCCTGACGGTTCGCGCCGCAGGACGACAGGCGCAGGGCCTCCACCATATCGTCCACCACATCCTGCGGCACCGGCTTCTGGGCGAAGCGGCGGTAGGTGCGGCGGGTGTTGAGCGTTTCCATAACAGACATCGGCAGACACTCCTTTATATTAAGTATGATTTGATTATAGCACCGGCAAAAGAGCCGCACAAGGGAGGCAGAGATCTATTTCCGCTTCCAGGCGTGGCCGCTGGGCATGGGCAGACCCAGCACCAGCGCGATGCCCACAGCCAGCGCCACGGCTACCTTGAAGGTGGAGATGCCGTTGGCCAGAGAAAGGGCATTCTCGCCCTGGATGAAATAGTAGGCGGTGTAGTAGATGCCCGCGCCGGGCACCAGCGGGAAGATGCCGGTCAGCAAAAAGACCGTCACCGGCGTCTTGAGCAGCACGGCGCAGATACGCGCCGCCAGCGACAGTGGGATGACCGCGATGAGGGAGGCTGCCGCCGCGTCGGCCCCGTATAAGACAGCCAGCTCGTAGACGAACCAGCCCACTGCGCCCACCAGCGCACAGCAGGGGAGCGTGCGCTTAGGGCAGGCGAAGAGGACGGCGAAACTCAGCGTTCCCGCCCCGGCCAGAAAGAACTGTGCCACCAGCTGGCCAATCTGTGTGCTTGTCAAGGTCATCATACCACCGTCACCCCCGTCAGCAGAGAAGTAAGGCTCAGAACAAGGCCGGTGCCGATGGCGATGCTGGCCGCGATGAGCAGGGCATCTATCATCCGGATGGTGCCGGAGAGGTAGTCGCCCTGCACGAAATCCCGGATGCCCATGGTGAAGGCGATGCCGGGGGTCAATATCATCAGGGTGCCGATGATGGCGTGGCTGGCCTCAGTGTCCAGCAGATGGCACCCCAGAATGCAGACCAATGTAATGAGCGCTGCCGCCGAGATCTTGCGGAAGCCGTTGGAAAGCCTCCGATTTTCACAGAGCAGCAGATAGCCGCTGACGATGAAACCCGCCGCCGCTGCCGCCAGCGCCGAGCGTATCGTGCCGCCGAAGATGAGCGCAAAACAGGCTGTGCCGCTCATCCCGGCGAGAAGCTGGGTCTTCCCTTTGGGGAAGGGGATGCGCCGGGCCTCGGCCAGGCGGCACTCAGCCTCGTCCAGTGTGACGCCCCCGGCTGCTATCTCGCGGGAAAGGGCATTCACCGCGGCCACCCGGCCTAAGTGGGTCGTCCGCACCGGCACGTTCCGCACTTCGGCGATCTCTGCCGTGCCAGCGCTGGCAAAGATGCCGTTGGTCAGCACATAGACGTGGAACTCCCGCAGATGGAAGCTGCGGGCCATGATCTCCATCGTCTGCTCCACCCGGAAGACCTCTGCTCCGTTTTCCAGCAGCGTCTCGCCCGCCGCCATGATAAAGTCCATGATGCGGCGCCGCTGCTCGTCGCTGGGATATAACTCTCTGCTGTCCATTCCGGCCCTCCTTGTCATGCCCGCCAAAGGGGGCATATTATCTCATACTATACTGTATCACAATTCCGGCAGCTTGCAAAGGCGTCTTTTCACATTTTTGCACAACTTCCGTCCTTGCCGTCGGGGGCGCAGTGTGTTACACTGATAACAACTATGAAAAGATCCAGAAACCACAGGAGGAAATGACCGTGAAGCAGAGTCTGAATTTCGCGCGCCGTCTGGCGGCGCTGGTGCTGGCAGCTGTGATGCTGTGTGTGGCTGTCCCGGCGGCGTTTGCCGAGGATGCCGCACCCGGTGCCACCACCATTGGCGGTGCAAACACCACCCTTATCCCTGAGGAAGAGGAAAATTGTCTGAGCTGGCTCTTCGGCTCCAAAGATAAGATCACACTGCCCTATCTGAACATCAAGGGCAAGGGCCTGCGCCGGAGCGTGTCGCTGGACCTCGTGGACTGCCTGGTGGGCATCACCTACACGGAGCTTGGCTCCATCGGCAGCTATGTCAGCGCCAGCGCCGCGCAGGAGGCGTGGAAGGCCCAGGCCGTGGCCATCCACTCCTACCTCGAGTACCATAAGCAGTACGGCTCCTCGGCCAACGCTCTCATCTACACCCCCGTGGAGGACATCCCGTCCTCGGCCCGGTCGGCTATCCGCAAGGCGGTGGAGTCGGTGAAGGATGAGGTGCTGACCTACAACGGCAGCGTCATCGACGCCGTCTGGTCGGCCAGCGCGGGCTACAACACCCAGACCGGCGTCTACGGCACCTGTTCCAGCCTCGACGCCTGGGGCTCGGATGTGCCGTATCTCAAGAGCGTGGAAAGCCCCTATGAGCGCCAGTACCACGAGAAGATGCGCCGCATCATCGGCAAGGATTATGACTATGTCGAGTACAACGACAGCCGCACCGGCGAGCCCTACCAGAGCGCCGACACCACCCACAAAGACCTCGGCGGCTTCGTCCAGTACAATACGCTGGTGTCCAATGGCCGCAGCTACCGCTATATCGGCCAGTTCGTGTCCTCCCGCTACTGCTTCGATTTCAGCACGGATGCAGCGGGTGTACCCTGTATGTACTACTACGGCTTCGGCCACGGCGTGGGCATGAGCCAGTGCGGCGCCGTGGGCTATGCCGCCGAGGAGGGGATGGGCTACCGCGACATCCTGAAGCACTACTACTCCGGCGTTTCCATCCGGACGGTGGGCAGCGGCACGAGCTCCGGCGGCGGTCTGTTCGGCTGGCTGCGCCGCCTGCTGGGCATGTAAAAAATCAAAAGGAATTGCGCAAAATACTTCTCAAATGAGACGTGATTTGGTATACTGTACACGCTTGTACACAAGAGACAGACTATTTCGCGTTTCACGCTCCAGAGCGGGAGCGATACGATAAAGAACAACAGGTGGAGAGAACGGAATGCAGTTGGAGAAGGAAAAGAAAGAAAAGTGGGAGCGGGAGCGCTGCCGCGCATTGGCGCAGCGCATCGTGGAGGAGGCAAACCCCGCCTCAGCGGCTCTGCTGGGAGAGCAGATGTCCCTGCTGGCCAAGGCCCTGCACCGTGCAGGTGTGGAGGCAGAAGAGTGGACAGAGAGCTCTGCGGCAGAGCTTCTTGTGGTGGCAGACCCCGCGTGGGAAACGCTGCCCGAGACCCTGCCCGCCCGGGTGCTGCTGGTGAGCGATGAGAGCACCGTGATGGCGGGCTGGGCCGAGCAGCTGGCTCAGCGGGGATACTTCCGCGATTTTGGCTGGCGCAGCAAGGGCCGCGCTCAGCCGTCGGCGCTGTTCTGCACCAGCCAGCCCACCCAGCTGAAGATGGTGCGGGGCTACGAGATGGAAATGGACATCCTGCGTGACCGGATGGTGCGCGCTGAGCGCACCTGCGGCGAGGAAGCTGAGCTCATCGCCCGGCTGCGCAGCGACCTTTCGCTCAGCCGCAGCCACGAGCAGCAGCTGGAAAAGACACTGGGCGAGGTGACCGGCTCGAAGTTCTGGAAGATGACTTGGCCCATGCGCTATGTCGTCAGCAAGAGCCGCCAGCTCTGGCACACTCTGCCCCTCTTCATGTTCCTGCGGGAGCTGCGCAGCGGCGGCATCGAGGGTGTGCGGGAACAGGCCCGCGCCCGCCGCGAGTACGCCGCCCTCTTCCCGGGCAAAGTCATGCGCGCCGACCGGTTCGCACCGGTGGAACTGCTGGTGCGGCAGGTAGGCGACCAGCCTGCAGGCCCCAAGATCAGCATCGTGGTGCCGCTTTACAACACCCCGCTGGACTTCCTCGAAGAGCTGCTGGATTCCGTTGTGAACCAGACCTACCGCAACTGGGAGCTCTGCTGTGTGAACGCCGGCACTGCCCCGGGTGTGGGCGAGATGGTGCAGCAGCGCGCCGCTGTGGACCCTCGTATCCGCTACAGGAAGCTGGAGAAGAATGAGCTCATCCCCGGCAACACCAACAAAGGCATCGAGATGGCCACCGGCGACTTCATCGCCCTGCTGGACCACGACGACATCCTCCACCCCTGCGCCCTCTGGTACGCGGCCAAGGCCATCGCAGAGCAGGGAGCCGACTTCGTCTATACCGATGAGGCGACCTTCGAGGGCAAGGTGGAGAACGTGGTGCTCTACCACTTCAAGCCGGACTTCATGCTGGACAACCTCCGCTCCAACAACTATATCTGCCACCTGACCCTGTTCAGCCGCCGGCTGATGGACGCCGCAGGCGGCCCGGAGCGGATGGAGTACAACGGCAGTCAGGATTATGAGCTCTTCCTCCGCCTGACCGAGACGGCCCGGAAGATCGTCCACATCCCCCACGCCCTCTATTACTGGCGTTCCAGCCCCGGCAGCACGGCCAGCGACATCTCCGCCAAGACCTACTGCATCGACGCGGGCATTGCCGCCCTCAAGGCTCATTACGCCCGCTGCGGCGTGGCCGTGGACGATGTGTCCCTCATCCCGGGTACGCCGGGCTACTACAAGACCGATTATACCATCGACCATCCGGGCCGGGTGAGCATCCTCATCCCCACCTGCGACCACATCCGCGACTTGGAGACCTGCGTGGAGTCCATCTACGCCCGCACCACCTACCCGGATTTTGAGATCATCCTCATCGAGAACAACAGCAAGGCCCCCGAGACCTTCCGGGCCTACGAGCGGATGCAGAAAGAGCACCCCGACACCCTCAAGGTCGTCACCTGGGAGGGCAAGGGCTTCAATTACAGCGCCCTGAACAACTTCGGCGAGAAGTTTGCCACCGGTGAGTATCTGCTTCTGCTCAACAACGACACCGAGGTCATCACCGCCGCCTGGCTGGAAGAGATGGTCATGTACGCCCAGCAGAAGCGGGTGGGCTGCGTGGGCGCAAAGCTGCTCTACCCGGACGATACCATCCAGCACGCCGGTGTCGGCTTCGGCATCGGCGGCGTGGCGGGCCATCTGCACAAGTACTATCCCGCCAGCTCGGACGGCTATATGGGCCGTCTGAACTATGTGCAGGACGTCTACGCTGACACCGCCGCCTGCCTGCTCATCCGCAAGGAGATCTACGACGAAGTGGGCGGTCTGGACGAGAGCTATGCCGTGGCCTTCAACGATGTGGACTTCTGCGTCCGCGTCCGTCAGGCAGGCTACACCAACGTCTTCACCCCGTTTGCCCAGCTCTACCACTACGAGAGCAAGAGCCGCGGCATGGAGGACAACCCCGAAAAGCAGAAGCGTTTTCAGGGCGAGGTGCTGCGTTTTCAGGCCCGCTGGGGCGACCTGCTGGCTGCAGGCGACCCCTGCACCAATCCCAACTTCGACATCCAGCGCGAAGATTTCAGCCTGAAGATATTACCGCTGGAATGATAAGGAGAACGAACTTGGAACTCTCTGCCTGTATCGTTGTCTATAACGGCTGCGACGAAGCCCTCAAGGCGGCACAGACGGTGCTGCAATACACCCGCCGCCACCCGCTGACCCTCTATCTGGTGGACAACGCCAGCCCCGACGGCAGCGGCGCACGTCTCGAAGCCGCCGTGAAGGGCGGCGCTTTGAGCACTCAGCCCGGCCAGAAGGTCGAGGTGCGCTGCCGCAAGGAGAACGGCGGTTTCGGCACCGGACACAACACCGTCCTGCCGGAGCTGACGAGCGACTACCACTTCATCCTGAACCCGGACATCCAGCTCACTGCTGATACCCTCAGCGACCTGGCCGACTGGATGGCAGAGCATCCGGATGCTGTGATGGCCCGGCCGGGGCTGCGCTTTCCGGATGGCCGTCCCCAGAGCCTGCCGCTGCGGCGCTGTGCGCTGCGGCCTATGGTCTACCGCCAGCTGCCGTTTTTGAAATTCTGGGAGAAATATAATCGTGCGTATTTGATGGAGGGGGAGGATCTGTCCGCTCCCGTTGCGATCGAGTTCTGCACCGGCAGCTTTTCCGCCGTGCGGACGGCGGAGTTCAAGGCCGTAGGCGGCTTCGATGAGCACTACTTCATGTATGTGGAGGATGCCGACCTGACCCAGAAGATGCGCACCACCGGCAAAGCCTACCTCGTGCCGCAGTACACCGCCATCCATGCATGGCATCGTGCAGCCCACCGCAGCCTCAAGCCCTTTTTGTGGCAGACCGGGAGCCTGCTGCGGTACTTCCATAAGTGGGGGTTCAAGTTCTGAGGGCTTGCTGATGAAACAAAAGAGCGCCATCCGCAAAAATTTTTGTGGAGGGCGCTCTTTCCTTGCTTTTTTTTCGATTTGATAGTAGAATAAGGTGTAATACTATCGCAAGCTTGCCAGTAGTGCATAGCGAGATCCTGCCAGCGCGAGTAGCGCGGGAAGCCCGGCGGCTGGCGGCGTATTACCACCAACATTGTTTACAGCGGACGCAGCTCCGCTTTGAATCCATACAGGACCCGGCGGATACGCTGTCGGGCCTTGTACAAGCTGCACAACTTTTTTATTTCATAATATAAGGAGTGCACAAAAATGAAAGGTATCATTCTGGCCGGCGGTGCCGGCACCCGGCTTTATCCGCTGACGATGGTCACCAGCAAACAGCTGCTGCCCGTCTACGACAAGCCGATGATCTATTATCCTCTGTCCACCCTCATGCTGGCGGGCATCCAGGACATCCTCATCATCTCGACCCCCACCGACACGCCCCGCTTCGAGGCGCTGCTGGGCGATGGCAGCCAGTACGGCATCCATCTGCAATATAAGGTCCAGCCGTCCCCGGACGGCCTGACTCAGGCTTTCATCCTCGGTGAAGAGTTCATCGGCGACGACTGCTGCGCAATGATCCTGGGCGACAACATCTTCTACGGCAACGGCTTCTCCAAGATTTTGAAGAATGCTGTCTCCAATGCCGAGAACAAGGGCCGCTGCACCGTCTTTGGCTACTATGTGCCGGACCCCGAGCGCTTCGGCATCGTGGAGTTCGACGCAAACGGCAAGGTGCTGAGCGTCGAGGAGAAGCCCCAGCATCCCAAGAGCAACTACGCCATCACCGGCCTGTACTTCTACAACAAGGAAGTCGTTAAGATGGCAAAGCAGGTCAAGCCCTCGGCCCGCGGTGAGCTGGAGATCACGACCCTGAACGATATGTACCTCAAGCAGGATGAGCTGGACGTCCAGCTGCTGGGCCGCGGCTTTGCATGGCTGGATACCGGCACGATGGACAGCCTCGTGGAGGCAGCCGACTTTGTGCGGATGATCGAGAAGCGTCAGGGCATCAAGATCAGCGCCCCCGAGGAGATCGCATTCAAGTACGGCTGGATCGACCGCGACACCCTGCTGGAAAGCGCAGAGCGCTACGGCAAGAGCCCCTACGGCCAGCACCTCAAGAATGTGGCCGACGGCAAACTGAAGTATTAAGAGAGGCGGTATCCGCATGAAAATCATTGTTACCGGCTGCAGAGGCCAGCTTGGCACCGAAATCATCAAGCAGCTCCGGGAAGGCCGCAGTGAGCTTGGCCCCATCCCCGAGAAGCTGGTGAGCGCCACGGTCATTCCGGTGGACCTGCCGGAGCTGGACATCACCAACTACAAGATGGTGGATGACTTCATCCGCCGTCAGCGCCCGGACGTCATCATCAACTGCGCCGCTTTCACCAACGTGGACGGCTGCGAGGTGAACCATGACGCTGCCTTCAAAGCCAACGCCATCGGCCCCCGCAATCTGGCACAGGCCGCCACCAAGACCGGCGCACGTCTGGTACACGTCTCTACGGACTACGTCTTCTCCGGCCGCGAGAACGGCGGCATCCCGCAGGATGAGGCCACCATTCCCGGCCCCATCAGCGCCTACGGCTCCACCAAGCTCATGGGTGAGAAGTATGTGGAGCAGTTCTGCCACCGCCACTTCATCGTCCGCACGGCATGGCTCTACAGCTACTACGGCAAAAACTTCGTCAAGACCATCGTGAACGCCGGCAAAAAGTTCGGCAAGCTGGAAGTCGTCAACGACCAGTGCGGCAACCCGACCAACGCCGTCGATCTGGCCCACGAGATCCTGCAGCTCTGCGTGACCCACGAGTACGGCCTCTACCACTGCACCGGCGAGGGCATCTGTTCCTGGTATGATTTCGCATCGGAGATCATCCGCCTGTCCGGCGTGGACGCTACCGTGGCTCCCTGCACCAGCGAAGAGTACAAGGCAAAGCACCCGGACAGCGCCGACCGCCCCAAGTGGAGCGCTCTGGACAACCGGATGCTCCGCTGCACCGTCGGCAACGATGTGCGCGACTGGAAAGATGCGCTGGCCTGCTTCTTTGAGCACTGGGACGGCGACAATGGGATGAAATGATCCTCTCTGTCGCTGAAGGTGACTGAGAGGGCAAGGCTGCTGACAATGAAGATAACACTGAGGAAAATCTTATTATGAAAAAATATCTTATCACCGGCTGCGCCGGTTTTATCGGTTCCAACTTTGTGCATTATATGCTCAAGAAGTACCCCGAGATCCTGCTGGTCAACCTCGACAAGCTGACCTACGCCGGCAACCTCGAGAACCTGAAGGATGTTGAGGGCGACCCCCGCCACGTTTTTGTGCAGGGCGACATCTGCGACAAGGAGCTGGTCGAGAGCCTGTTTGCAAAGTACGATTTCGATTACGTCATCAACTTTGCCGCGGAGAGCCACGTTGACCGCTCCATCAAGAACCCCGAAATTTTCGTCCAGAGCAACGTGATGGGTACCGTCAACCTGCTGCAGCGCGCCAAGGAAGCCTGGTACGACGCCGACGCCAAGACCTGGAAAGAGGGCAAGAAGTACCTGCAGGTGTCCACCGATGAGGTCTACGGCGCTCTGGGCGCTGAGGGCTTCTTCATGGAGACCACTCCGCTCTGCCCCCACAGCCCCTATTCTTCCTCCAAGGCCAGCGCTGATATGTTCGTCATGGCATTCCACGACACCTATGGTATGCCCATCAACATCACCCGCTGCTCCAACAACTACGGCCCTTACCAGTTCCCCGAGAAGCTCATCCCGCTGATGATCAACAACGTCAAGCACCACAAGCAGCTGCCCGTCTACGGCGACGGTATGCAGATCCGCGACTGGCTGTATGTGGAGGATCACTGCAAGGCCATTGATATGGTGGCCAACGGCGGCAAGGTCGGCGAGGTGTACAACGTGGGCGGCCACAACGAGCGCCCCAACATCTTCATCGTCAAGACCATCATCGAGCAGCTGCACGACCGCCTGAAGGACGACGGCATCAGCGAAGACCTCATCAAGCACGTCGCTGACCGTCTGGGCCACGACCGCCGCTATGGCATTGACCCCACCAAGATCAAGAACGACCTTGGCTGGTATCCCGAGACTCCCTTTGAGAAGGGCATCGTCCTGACCATTGACTGGTACCTCGACCACGAGGAGTGGATGGAGCACATCACCAGCGGCAACTATCAGAAGTACTACGAGGAAATGTACAAGAATAAGTAACTCCTTGTAAATAGCCTGAAAGCGAAAAAGAGCAGGGCGTGCGGCCATATGGCTGCACGCTCTGCTCTTTTTTGTCGGAGTTAAAGCTTGTCCTCTTTCATGTAGCGGATGAGCAGGGGCAGCTCATAGACCAGCATGGACAGCCAGCCGATGCCGTAGCTCACAGGCATGATTTGAAGGTCTACCTTGAGTACCAGCACCAGCACAGCGGCGGCGGCCACGCGGAAGCCCATGTTGAGCATACTGCTGTTCAGGGTGATCTTCAAATCGCCGAGGCCGCGGAAGCCGCCCTGGATGCCGTTGGTCACGCCGGGCATCAGGTAGAAGAGGGAGGCACACCGCAGGAACTTGACGCCCAGGTCGATGACGGCGGGGTCATCCACGAAGAGGGAGATGATGGGGCGGGCGAAGAGCAGGCAGACGGCCATCAGGCAGAAACCGTAGATGAGCTCGATGCGCAGGCCGCAGAAAAAGCCCTGACGCACCCGCTCCTTTTTGCCGGCACCGTGGTTCTGAGCCATCAGGGTGGTCATAGCGTGGGCGATGTTCTGCTGGGGCATATAGGTGAAGTCGTCCACCCGGCTGGCGGCGGTGAAAGCGGCCATTGCGTTGATGCCCAGAGTGTTGACGATGGCCTGCACGGCGATCTTGCCCAGCTGGACGGTGGCCTGCTGCATGGCACTGGTCCAGCCGTACTGGACGGTGCTGCGCAGCAGAGAGCCGTCAAAGACGAACCAGCGCCGCCCCAGCTGAAGGACGGGAACTTTGAACTGGATGTAGACGACGCAGAGCACACAGCAGAGCGCCTCGCTGAGGACGGTGGAGAGGGCGCAGCCTTCGCTGCCCCAGCCCAGCACCTCGACAAAGAAGAGGTCTCCGCCGATGTTCAGCACCGAGCTTATCATCAGAAAGTAAAGGGCGCTCTTGCTATCGCCCAGCGCCCGCATGGTGGCGGCGAGAAAGTTGTAAAAGAAGGTGAAGATGAGGCCCGCAAAGACGATGCGGAGGTACTGCACCGCGATGGTCAGGATCTCTTCCGGCACCTGCATCAGCCGGAGCAGCGGCGTCGCCAGCAGGACGCAGAGGGCCGAAAAGACCAGCGAGAACACCGTGCCTGCGATGGCAGTGGTGGAGACCTGACGCTCCACGCGCTGGGTGTCTCCGGCACCATAGGCCGTGCTGACAAGGATGCCGGCACCGAGGCAGAGACCGTTGATGAAGAGGATGGCCAGCGTCATCAGCGGGTTGGAGGTGCCGACGGCGGCAAGGGCGTCTTCGCCGACAAATTTGCCCACGATGATGCTGTCGGCGGCGTTATAAGTGAGCTGGAACAGGTTGCCCAGCACCAGCGGGATGGTGAATTTGACCAGAAGGGGCGTGATGGCTCCGGTCGTCATGTCTTTTGTCATGGATTCCTTCTCGTTTCCTTTTTATAGTATGTTCTGGCGTGCGCTGAACACGGCCAGTGCCGAACGGCTTTTGCCGTTTGCGATAAGCTGGGCCGCTGCGTGAAGGGCGGCACCTGCGCTGGGGGAGGCCGGGATGGCATCGGTGCGCAGGACCCGCTGCGCCGCCCGGACGGCATCGGCGGTGGTGACGGCAGCGATGTTGTCCACTACATAGGAATTGTAGTTGCCGGGAACGAGGCCGAAGCCGATGTCCGGGATGCCATGGGAGCCGGTGAGGCCGCTGCTCAGGGCCTGACTCTCGTAAGGCTCCACTGCAACGATGCGGACGTCATTCGTCCACGCCTTGACCGTTTCGCCCACGCCGGTGATGGTGCCGCCGCTGCCCACGCCGATGACGATGCTGTCCACGATGCTGGAACCCTCCCGCGCGATGGAGCGCACCAGTGCAGGCCCCGTCACCCGGCGGTGATAGGTGGGGTTGTCGTCGTTGTTGAGCCAGTCCATATAGTACCAGCCCTTTTCGGCGGCGGTGGCTTTTGCCAGCGCCCGTGCGCCTGCAGGGCCCGCCTGGGCCGGGGTATGGATGATCTGCGCTCCGAGGCGGAGCAGGCTCTCCTGCCGCATGGCGGGGGCGTCCTCCGGCATCACCAGCACGATGGGGTGCCCGGCGGTCAGGCTGGCCAGCGTCAGGGCGGTGGCAAAGGGGCCGGAGGCCGCCTCGATGATGGGCTGCCCCGGGGCAAGCTGCTTTTTTTCAATGGCAAGGGCCAGCATCCCCTCGGCAAGGCCGTCCCGGGCGGTGCCGGTGGGGCCGTTAAAATCCAGATACGCGTACAGATGCCCCTTCAGCCCGCAGGCGGCGGCATAGCCCCGCAGCTCCACAATGGGGCAGGCAGTGGTAAGGGTCTGGTAAAAATTAGAGTAGATCGGCACAAGGGCACTCCTTTCTCTTGGGATACAACACTATTATCCTAACGCAAAGCCCCCGGCTGCGTCAAGATGCCTTTTGGCAAAAACAGCGAATTTTGGGCAGATATTTCAGAAAAAACTCCAAAATCCCCTTGACAAGGGGCAGGGGTTCTGGTATACTCCATCCGTAAAGCAAAAAAACTTTACAACACAGCAAGCACAGACAGCAGAGCACCGGGGGTCAACAGCAATGGCAAAAGATCTGGAAATGGGGTATCTGCTGGATTTTTATGGCGAGGTGCTTACCCAGAAGCAGCGCGAGATGCTGCGCCAGTATTACAACGATGATCTTTCGCTGAGCGAGATCGGCGAAAACTTCGGCATCACCCGGCAGGGCGCACGGGACGCCATCAAGCACGGCGAGACCACCCTGAAGGAACTGGAAGAAAAGGTAGGCTTTGCAGCCCGCTACCGGCGGGTACAGCAGAAGCTGGAACAGCTGGAACAGCTGGTCATTGACACCCGGTTCGAGTGCACCGGCCCCCGCGCCAATATCACCACCACGGAATATGTGGAAACGCTGACAAAAATGCTGGAGATCATCCGCTCGATGGATGAAGCAAACGAAAGCTGATCGAATTTTGAAAGGAGCACCGCACAATGGCATTTGAATCCCTGACCGACCGCCTTGCCGGTGTATTCAAAAAGCTGCGCGGTCACGGTAAGCTGACCGAGGCAGATATTAAAGCCGCCATGCGCGAGGTGCGGATGGCTTTGCTGGAAGCCGATGTCAACTACAAGGTTGCCAAGGACTTCTGCGCAAAGGTGTCCGAGCGCGCCATGGGTCAGGAGGTCATGGAAAGCCTGACCCCCGCCCAGCAGGTGGTCAAGATCGTCAATGAGGAGCTGGTAGCCCTCATGGGCGGCAGCGAAGCCGCCCGCCTGAACATCAAGAACAAGGGCCAGACGGTCATCATGCTCTGCGGCCTGCAGGGCAATGGTAAAACCACCCATGCGGCAAAGCTTGCCAAGTTTTATATCAAGCAGGGCCGCCGCCCCATGCTGGTAGCCTGCGATATCTACCGCCCTGCGGCTATCGACCAGCTGCAGGTGGTGGGCAAGCAGGCCGGTGCACCGGTGTTCACCCTGCCCGGCGCAAAGCCGCCGGAGATCGCCCGTAAGGCACTGGCACACGCCAAGGACTACGGCAACGACATCGTTATTCTGGATACGGCAGGCCGCTTGCAGATCGATGAAGTGCTGATGCAGGAGCTGGTGGACATCAAGGCTGCCGTTCCCGTGGATGAGACCCTGCTGGTGGTGGACGCCATGGCCGGTCAGGATGCCGTCAATGTGGCCAAGACCTTCAACGAGACGGTGGGCGTGGATGGCATCATCCTCACCAAGACCGATGGCGATACCCGCGGCGGTGCAGCGCTTTCCGTGCTGGCCGTTACCGGCAAGCCCATCAAGTTTCAGGGCACCGGCGAAAAGCTGGATGATCTGGATGTGTTCCACCCGGACCGCATGGCAAGCCGCATCCTTGGCATGGGCGATGTGCTCAGCCTGATCGAGCGCGCACAGGATGCCGCCGATGAAAAGGCCGCATAATAAATATTGGCATGCTCGACGGTCTCGCCGTCGGCTGCAAACAGCCCGATCCGGTCTACATCGGCATTCCAGATCAGATCAAGCCCTTTTTCAGCCGGGTCCACAGTCTTGAATGAAACCGATCCCTGGAATGAGACCACATCCGGATCAGATGATCCATTCTGCGTGGGATCTTTTTGACAGGCCGCGATAACCACCGTCAAAAATAAAAGTGTTAAGAGTCGCAGTTTCTCCATAATTTGAGGTTGAAATTTAAGGTTGGTGTCATTGGAACCCTCTCGACGTTCAAAAATACCAGATACGGCAAGTTCCAAATGATATTTCAAATATACGCAGACCTCATTCCTCACAGGGCGAAAATCGTACATAATAAGGCCAATTTTAGTTGCCAGACTATAGAAGGCACCTTGGCTGCATCCTGATTGCTCTGTTTCATAGTCCTTAATACGGAAAAACTCCGTAAAATAATCCACTCTGAATATTTTGTCTCTGTGCAAAAGATCGAAATCTTAATTAATCAGAGCTGTATTTTTAGAGACCTGATTTGACCCTTTTTTGTTAATAGCAATATGAACAGAACGGAAGACTTTCCCAAACTATGGATCGGCTCTTTCATCAAGACATGCCTGGTTAATTTCCTCATTTTCGTTAACTTTCATGCGCTGCTGCCCACGTTCCCCTTTTTTATCTCCTCTCTGGGCGGAGATGCCGTACCATAGATTTGGCAACAGCGTTGTTCAGCATCGCGCCCATCCTGTCGAGACCCTTCGTAGGATGGCTCGTCGACACTCAAGGCCGTCGCCTCGTCCTTATATGCGGACT
>ERZ773111.894-NODE-894-length-16648-cov-8.329898_pt1 | contig 16648 bp, 10 predicted proteins | sample MGYA00580567_ERZ773111 | MGnify/ENA primary metagenome ERZ773111 (study PRJEB29015, sample SAMEA2737875) | human gut metagenome | biome: human gut; feature: human-associated habitat; material: faeces | place: China | collected 2012 ...
GGTTTTGTCGTCTTCCTCTTGTGCTTCTTTCAGCATCTTTTGCGCTTCATAAAGTGCAATATTGGTTCTACCGTTTTTCAGATAATATAGAATAAGCCTGTTCGACCATGCGAAATAATAATACTTGGGTTGTTGGGTTGCTTTGGCGAAGTCTTTCACCTTATTGGTATAATAGATAATGCTGTCTTCATTTGTTGCCTGAAAATAATAATAATCCAGTTGGGTGGAAATAGCTACTGCCTGCATCCGTTTATCATGCCGTTCCTCTGCCATTCGATACAAGGTATCGGACATGCTAAGTACAACGGGTTGCAATAAGCATTCCTGACAACGTTGATAATAGGCATAAAGGGTAGAGTCAACGTTAAAGTCTTTAGCTTCTTTCTGGGCTTTTACAGAAGCGGTAAAGAATAAAAATAAAAAAGCCCCGCCTGCCGGGCAGAACATTCTGCATCCGGCAGGTGGGGCTTTTGGTTGTTGCAAATAGATAAATGAAAATTTACTGCCTTTTCTGCATCCGCAGCAGGCTGTACGGCATCAAGGGCGTGGCACAGGGAATGGTATACTGCATCATCGGGTGCGGGGTGGCGTCCACGCGCTCGCCGTCGGCGTTCTCGATCCACGCAGGCGTCAGCTTGACGACGCTGCCGTCGGGCTGCAAAATTTCGATGCTGTCCCCCACCGCGAACTTGCCGCGCTGGGTGCAGTGGGCAACGCCGTTCTCCCAACTGTCCACCGTGCCGATGAAATCCCAGTCGCGCACATAGGTGTGGCTGGGGGTCTGCTGGGCCTGCTCCTTGCCGAAGTAAAATCCCGGCGAGTAATGGCGGTGGCTCGTGCGGTTCAGCTCCTCAATGACGTCGTCGGGCAGCTCAAAGCTATCGTTGTACGGGTCCGCCAGGAAGGCGTCCAGCGCGCGGCGGTAGGCGCTGACGACAGATGCTACGTAATAGAACGTCTTGGCGCGGCCCTCGATCTTCAGCGAGTCAACGCCCGCTTTACAAATCAAATCTATAAACGGCGCGGTGCACAGGTCATTGGCGTTCAGGATGTAGCTGCCGTTGTCCTCGCTCTCGCCGATCTCCATGTACTGACCGGGGCGGTGCTCCTCCACCAGGCTGTACTTCCAGCGGCAGGGCTGGGCGCACTCGCCGCGGTTGCCGCTGCGTCCTGCCATGTAGCTGGACAGCAGGCACCGCCCGGACACGCTCATGCACATGGCGCCGTGGACGAAAGCCTCAATTTCCAGCTCCGGCGGGGTCTTGTCGCGGAGGGTGGCGATGTCCTGCAGGGTCATTTCCCGGGCCAACACCACCCGCTTCGCACCCATATTGTAGGCGGCACGGGCAGCAGCCCAGTTGGTGATGCCGGTCTGGGTGGACATATGGACGTCGATGTCGGGCGCGAACGTCTTGCAGGCGTCCAACACGCCGAGGTCGGCCACGATGAAGGCGTCCACACCGGCAGCGGCAGCGTCCTTGATGGCCTGCGGCAGACGGTCAGCCTCCTCGTTGGTGGGCAGGGTGTTCATGGTCAGGTAGACCTTGCGGCCCCGGGCGTGGGCATAGATGACGCCCTCGCTCAGCTGCTCCGGGGTGAAGTTGGTGGGTGCAGAGCGCATCCCGAACTCGGGCAGAGCGCAGTAAACGGCGTCCGCGCCGTAGTTGATAGCATACCGCAGGCGCTCGAGGTCGCCTGCCGGGGCCAGAAGTTCCGGTATCTGTAACATGGTATTCCTCTTTTACTTCATACTTTTATTAACTTTTGCCGCCTCATCGCAGTTTTTCTGATGGTCTGCGTAGGTGCGGGCGTAGTAGTAGTGACCAGCAAGGTCCGTGACAAAGAAATAGGCGTCTTTCACCTCATCGTCGGGCTGCGGGTCAAGCGCCGCACGGATGGCCGCGATGCCGGGGTTGGAAATCGGGCCGGCGGAGAGGCCGGTGCAGGCGTAGGTGTCGTAGGCCTCCAGAATGTTCTCCGGGATGCTGTCCCAGCCGCCGTAGTAGGGCGCGACCCAGTTCCAGAGGTAGTTGTTGTCGGCGTCGCTCTGGACGTAGCTGGAGGTGTTGCTCTGCAGTTTGGGGTAGGGTGAACCCTCGGCCAGACGGTTGCGGAACACCTGCGCCACATTATCGTCCTGATCGTTGCCGGCCTCCTCCTGCACGAAGGACGCCAGAGTGACCACCTCGGAGAGGGTCATCCCCTGCTTTTCCATCTCGGCATACATCTCATCGGTGATCTGCTTGTCGAAGTGAGAATAGAACGTCTCAACGTAATGATGGACGGTGTCATCCTTCAGGAAATCGTAGGTATCCGGGAAAAGATAACCCTCGCACTTGAGGAAGCGGTCCGGGGCGTCCTTGTCGTCGGGGACGTACTGCCAGAACCTGTACTGGCTGAAATCGCCGGTGTTGGCCTCCTTGAGGAAGTCCTCGGCGCTGCACAACCCGGCATCTTCCATTTTTTTCGCAATGGCGATGGCCGTCGTACCCTCGGGGAAGGTCAGCCGGACGCTGTCGGCTTTCGCGTAGGCGGAGAGCGCCTCGATGATGTCGTCGTAGGAGCTGCCGGGGGCGAGGTCGAACTCGCCATATTGGAGCTTGCCTGCCGCGCCCTGTTTGCCTGCATACCAGCGGAAGACGTGGGGGTACTTGATGACGCCCGCCGTCTTGAGCTTCTGGGCGATGGCTGCCACGCCGCTGCCCTGCTGGATGCTCACACTCACCGTTTTACCCGCGGAAGCACTGCCGTTGATCTCTTTTCGGATGGCCAGCAGACAGCCGCCCGCCGCCAGTACCAGGATCAGCAGCACGATCAGAATCATTTTCGCTGCGCCGCCTTTTCTGCTTTTTTTATGTTTTGCATCGTGTGCCATGTACACACTCCTTTACCATTCCGTTCAGCTTTCCATCATCAGCCGCATATAGCTTTCTTCTACATCGAAAGGCTCCGCGTCGAACCGTATCATGCCGTAGTCCTGCCGGGTGCCTTCGCCGAGGAAAAGGTTCTGAGCCGCACCCACTGTGATGACGGCGCGCTCCACGATGACTTCCTTCTCCCGGGCCGCTTCCATCAGCACCTCGGCGGATCGGTCGTCTTCGGCCATCAGCTCCACAAAATAGAGGGTGTCCTCCCGGCGGAAGTAGATGCCGTAGCCCTTCTCGCTGGACACGATGGTCGCGCCCCGGGCGTAGAGGTCGGTCAGCACGACGGCCATCTGCTCCGGCGGGAACTGGACGGTATCGGGATAGAAGCGCTCCCGCAGCTCACAGAGCTTGCGGGCCGTCACGGAGTCAAATTCCGCCTGACTCCACAAATTACGGGCCACTTCCCGGGGCAGGCAGCGGAGAGCAAAGGCCCGCTGGAAGCCCTTGTTTTCCAGCAGCGCGGCCTGCTCCTGTCCGACCGGAACGGCCACGGTGAAGCCCGCACCCCGCAGCTTCTGCTGCGCACAGAGATAGTCCACGAGTCCTGCCAGAAGCAGGCTTCCCTGCCCGCAGAGGCCGTAGAGGTAGCTGCCGCTGCGTCCCTTGAGGGTGACGGGGACCGCCAGCGCCGCAGCGGCGATCTCGTCATTTTCCTCAGCGACGTAGATATTTTCCGCCCCGGCGAACTTTTCCAGAGCAGTCTTGATGAACTCGGCGCTGTCGCCGCGTTCTTTCTGCCACAGTGCCACGACTGCCGCCTCATCCGACGGCTGCATCAAACGATACATTGATAGTATCCCTCCCATTTTCGCGGTTATCCGAGTTCTTTTTCCGCCAGAGCCCGCACCTCGGCCTGAATCTCCTCGATGGTGCGCATGGCTCCATTTTCCGTGCAATGGACGGTGGCCCAGCCCAGATGCTCTGCGCAGTACTCGGCGGCACGGCGGCTGCGGGCCAGATATTCGATGTCCTTTTCGTGGACGTCCTTCCTGCTCTCGTCGCCGTGGTAGCGGCCGGTCATGAGCTTCTGGCTCACGGCGGGGTCTACCTGTAAGTACACCACAGCGTCCGGCGCGGGCAGGCCCAGCAGCCTGTATTCGTAGTCAAAGGCCCAGCGGAGGAAATCGTCCCACTGCTCCGGCGGGAGCTTGGAGCACTGATGCACCGCGTTCGACGTGGTGTAGCGGTCGGCGATGACGATGCCTCCCGCCTCGTAGAAGCTGCCCCACCTGGTCTTATAGCTGGCGTACCTATCCACCGCATAGAAGCTGGACGCCGCATAGGGGTTGACGTCGTCGGGCTTGTCGCCGAACTGACCGGAGAGGTACATCTTCACCAGCGCACTGGAATCGCTCTCGTAGTCCGGGAATGTGATCTCCATCACCCTTCGACCGCCCTCGGCCAGATGGGCGGCCAGCAGCTTTGCCTGGGTGGCCTTGCCGGAGCCGTCCAGCCCTTCGATGACAAGAAGCCTGCCCTTGCTCATTCTGCCTTCTCCCCTTTCAGCGCGGCGTACTGGGCGCGCACCTCAGTGGTGCGGCCGCAGCACATCTTGCCCTCCGGGCAGGGGCCGGACACGCAGGCCGGGCCGGCGGTGCGGAAGATATGGGGTGCCACCGGGTAGACCAGCCGCAGCATCTCTTCGGCCAGCTGCCGTATCTCCCACTGGGCGCGATTGCAGCAGCGCAGGTGAAAGAAGTTCTGCAGGCTGCGGGCGTTCATGGTCACCACCATCTTGGTCTCGCAGGCGTTGGGCAGCACGAAGCGGGCGTCCTCGTTGGCCTGCTTGGAAGCCTTGGCCCGGGCCTGCTTTTCGGGCAGACCTTCGGCCATCAGGCGGGCGGTGTGGCCGTCTTCCAGCTTCTGCACGAGGTCGAGGTAGCGCCTGGCGTCCTCGTTCATGCTCTCGATGAACGCCGCCTTTGCCTCGGGGATGGCCTCGATCTCGGGCGGGATGACATAGCGGAAATCATCCAGACGGACGTACCGCTGACTCTGGACGCTGAAGGACGCGATGCGGTGGCGGGTGATCTGGGCCAGCAGGGTACGGCTGACTCCCTCGATGCCGAAGGTGAAGCTTGCGTGCTCGATGGGGCTGGCGTGGCCCAAATCGCTGAGCATGGTCAGGAAGCGGGCAGTCTTCTCCTCATCCAGCCCGTCCAGCAGGTCGGTGATATGGGCGTCGGAGTAGCAGAGCTTCGCCGCGGCCGCCACGACCTTCTCCGGCTCCGGCGTATGTGCTATCAATCGGACAGTCATCATTTTTCTCATTCCTCCGTCGTTATCTTCACAAGGGGCGCAAAGTTGGCCATAGTCTTCTTCACGCCCACCTTCTCGAAGCTGATCTCCACGATCTGGTCGCCGGCAGCGGGCTTGACTTTCAGCACCTTGCCGCGCCCGAAGACCTTGTGCTCCACGATGTCGCCCGGCTCATAGTGTTTGGGGCCGGTGGATGCCGCTGCCGGACGGGGCGAAGACGTCACACCGCCGCCTGCGGGTTTGACCGGCGCTTTGGACGCTGCCGGACGGCCATAGCCAGAGCCGAAGCCGCTGCTTCCCGAACCGGAGCTGCAGCCGCCATGACCCGACGAAGCACTTCCCCGGCCCGCGTAATCGGAGCCAAAGCCTCGGTTATTGGACATTGGTGCGTTATATTCTTTATTCAGATAGCCACTGCGGCTGCCATAGCCCGAGCCGTAACCGGAGGCCGCACGCCCCCAGCCGGAGGGGCCGGAGTATCCCGACGCACCGCCCGGCACGGTATCGCTGCCGTAACCGCTGCCCCAGCCGCCCAGACGGGAGCGCTGTTCCAGCACCGGGCTGCGGGTCTCTTCGATGTACTCCGGCTCGATCTCCCGGAGAAAGCGGCTGGGCTCGTTGCGCTGGGTGCGGCCATAGAGCATCCGGGTGACGCTGTTGGAGATGTAAAGCTCCTTCTTGGCGCGGGTAATACCCACATAGGCCAGGCGGCGTTCCTCTTCGAGGTCAGCCTCGGAATACTTGCTCATCTCACTGGGGAAGACGCCCTCTTCCATGCCAATGAGGAATACATAGGGAAACTCAAGGCCCTTGGCCGAGTGGATGGTCATCAGCACCACCTGGTCGGCGCTCTCGTTGTAGCTGTCGATGTCGCTGATGAGGGCGATGTCCTCCAGATAGCCTTCCAGCGAAGCCTCTTCGCCGTGCTGGTCGCAGTAGCTCTTGACGTTGTTGACCAGCTGACCGAGGTTCTGCAGACGGTCAGCGGCATCCTCGTGGCCCTTGGCGGCGTCGGCTTCCAGCATGGCGCGGTAGCCGGTGATCTCGATGACATCGGAAGCGAACTCATCCAGCGTCTTCGTTTCCAGCGATTCCTGCAGTTTCTGGTAGATTTCCCAGAACTTGAACAGCGGCGCGATGGCGCGGCTGAGCTTGGCGTACTGGTCGGCATGGGAGATGACATCCAGCATACTGATGCCCTGCTGAGCCGCCAAATCCGCGATGACTTCGATGGTCGTTGCACCGATTTTGCGCGCAGGCTCGTTGATGATTCGACGAAGTCGGACATCGTCCCGGGGGTTCGCCACGATGGACATATAGGAGTGGATGTCCTTGACTTCCTTGCGGTCATTGAAGCGCTGGCCGCCCACGATCTTATGCGGGATGCCCGCACGGGTGAAGTAGCTTTCGATGGGGGCCGACTGGGCGTTCATCCGGTAGAGGATGGCGTGGTCGGCCAGATGTCCGCCCTCTTTGAGGTGTTGGCCGATGACATCCGCGATATGGCTGGCCTCGTCCTGCTCGTTCTCGGCGGTATAGACCTGCACCTTGTCGCCCTCGCCGTTCTTCGTCCAGAGGGTCTTGCCCTTGCGCTCGGTGTTGTGCTGGATGACACAGTTGGCGGCATTCAGGATATTTGACGTAGAGCGGTAATTCTGCTCGAGTCGGATGGTCCTGGTACCTTTATAGATGCGCTCGAAGTTGAGGATGTTCTCAATGGTCGCGCCGCGGAAGCGGTAGATGCTCTGGTCGTCGTCGCCCACGACGCAGATGTTTTTCTCCGGGCCGGTGAGCAGGCTCACGAGCCGGAACTGAGCCACACTGGTGTCCTGATACTCGTCCACCAGCAGATATTTGTACTTGTTCTGGTAGAACTCCCGCACATCCTCGTGCTCCGACAGCAGGATGACCGTCTGGTAGATGAGGTCGTCGAAGTCGAAAGCACCGGCCTCCTTGAGCTTCTTTTCATAGGCGGCGTAGACCTTGGCCGCAAGAGCGCCCTTCGTGTCCCGGGCCGGGGTCTTCAGGGCCTCGGCGGGGCTGATGAGCTGGTCTTTCCAGCGGCTCATCTGGTTGATGGCACTTTTGACCGGGAAGAACTTGTCGTCCACGCTCAGCTCTTTGTACACAGTCTTCATGACACGCTGGGAGTCGTCGCTGTCGTAGATGGTAAAGCTGCGGGGGTAGCCGATCTCCTCGGCCCAGCGGCGGAGAATGCGGACGCAGGCCGAGTGGAACGTGGAGGCGAACACCTCGTCGCCCTCTTCCCCGCCCAGCATCCGGCGCAGACGCTCTTTCAGCTCACCGGCGGCCTTGTTGGTAAAGGTGATGGCCATGACGTTCCAGCTCCGGACGGCATCCTTCCGCAGCATTCCGTCCAGCCACGACGGGGCATCGGTACCGGTCATGATGGCAGTGCGCAGGGCTTTCACATCGTCCTCCGTCACCTCCCGGGGCGTCCACTTGGAGCCGTGGGCCGAGCCGAAGCGGATGAGGTTGGCGATGCGGTTGACCAGCACGGTGGTCTTTCCGCTGCCTGCACCCGCGAGGATGAGCAGGGGGCCGTTGGTGGTGAACACCGCCTCCCGCTGCATATCGTTCAGGCGTCCGAACTGCTTTTCGATATACGTATCACGCAAAGCGCAGAATTGTTGTGCGAGATCTGTTGCCATTGTTTCACCTGTTCTTTTCAATCATTTCTGGATATATCACTTAAAATATAGTATATCACATTTCAAAAAAGTTGTACATAAAAACAATGCAAACAAAAACCGCCCCACCGCGGTCAATACCACGATGGAGCGGAAATCTCAGGAAATGCTTAGCCGAAGATGTTGATGAGGATACCAGCAGCGACGGCGGAACCGATAACACCGGCCACGTTGGGGCCCATTGCGTGCATCAGCAGGAAGTTGGAGGGGTTCTCGCTCTGGCCGACCTTCTGAGAAACACGGGCAGCCATAGGCACAGCGGAAACGCCAGCGGAACCGATCAGGGGGTTGACCTGACCGCCGGTCAGAACATACATGACCTTGCCGCAGAGAACACCGGCAGCGGTGCCGAAGGAGAAGGCGATGAGGCCCAGCACGATGATGAACAGGGTGCGGCTGTTCAGGAAGGTGTTTGCAGAGGTGGTACAGCCGACAGACAGAGCCAGGAAGATGGTGATGATGTTCATCAGCTCATTGCCGGCGGTCTTCTGGATACGATCCACGACGCCGCACTCCTTCATCAGGTTGCCCAGCATCAGCATACCGACCAGAACGGCGGCATCCGGCACGATGAGGGAGACGATGATGGTGACCATGATGGGGAAGATGATCCTCTCGGTCTTGGTCACGGCGCGCAGCTGCTTCATCACGACGGTACGCTCCTTTTTGGAGGTCAGGGCCTTCATGATGGGGGGCTGGATGACGGGCACCAGAGCCATGTAGCTGTAGGCCGCGACGGCGATGGAGCCCAGCAGCTCAGGAGCCAGACGGGAGGTGACGAAGATAGCGGTGGGGCCGTCTGCGCCGCCGATGATGGAGATGGCGGCAGACTGCTTCTGGGTGAAGTCCACCAGACCGGTAGCGGCCAGCAGACGAGCGCCCATGTAAGTGCCGAAGATACCGAACTGAGCGGCAGCGCCCAGCAGCAGGCTCTTGGGGTTGGAGATCAGGGGTGCGAAGTCGGTCATGGTGCCGATGCCGAGGAAGATCAGCGGCGGGTAGATGCCCAGCTTGACGCCCATGTAAAGCATGTCAGCCAGACCGCCGTTGTTCAGGATCTCGACCCACATCGGGTGCTCGAGGCCGTCACCGACGAAGTACTGCATATGGATGACGCCGCTGCCGGGGAGGTTGGCCAGGATCATGCCGAAAGCCATGGGCAGCAGGATCAGAGGCTCGAACTCTTTGACGATAGCGAGGTAGAGCAGGAAGCAGCCCACGCAGATCATCACTGCGTACAGCCAGCCGCCCGGCTCACCGAACTTGGCAAAACCGGAACTCTGGAAAATACCGACCAGAGTCTCAATAAACTGAGTCATGTTTTTCCTCCTGTGTTAAAAGGGCGCGGTGGTGTCGTTGACGCCAGCCTTGCCCCAGCCATTCTTGCCGCGGCGGACTGCCTTCAGCACATACTTGCCGTTGCCCATAGAGTAGATGGCTGCCATGATGGCTGCCACAACGTCGCCGGGGATGCCGGCCTCGACCTGCGGGGCAGCAGCCTTTGCAGGAGCGGGCGCAGCGGCCTGTTTCACAGGAGCAGCCGGTTTTGCAGCAGAAGCAGCCTTGGCAGCTGCCTTCTTGCCGTTCATGGCGTCAAAGATCTTGCCCTCCAGCGTGATGATAGCCATCAGCAGGACGAGGATCAGAAACACCAGCACAATACCGGTTATGGTAACGATCACATCATAACCTAAATCCATGGTCTTCCTCCTATTTACTTTTTTCTTTGCCGCCCGGGGGGCGGGCGGCAAAAAGCGATTTGAAGATATTATACAATATTTTCCGGGTCGATTCAACAACTATGAACAAAAATCATATTGTTTTTCACGGTTCTGTGAACAGCGCTTTCTTCTCAGCGGCGGCCCATGCGGGGGGTGGCGTCCATGAAGCCGGTCTCCAGCTTGTCGCCCAGACGCAGGCTCATGGCCGTACCCAGCGCGACACAGTTGACGGGGTCAGGCGAGACGGTCACTTCCACCTTCAGCTCCTGGCTGAGGTACTCAGGCAGGCCGTGGAGCTGTGCGCCGCCGCCGGTGAGGACGACGCCATTGCGGTAGATGTCGCCGGCCAGCTCCGGAGGAGTCTTCTCCAGCACCTGATGGGCGGCGGTGCCGATCTGCTCGCTCAGGCGCATGACCGGCTCGTAGAGGTCGGCGGTGGAGACATTGACGCGCACGGGCAGGCCGGTGAGCAGGCTGCGGCCCTTGATCTCCATGGTCTCGTTGAAATCTGCCTTCTGGGGGCAGCAGGCCACGTTCTTTTTCAGGTTCTCAGCGGTGCGCTGGCCGATAGCGATGCTGAACTTGTTGCGCACGAACTTCAGGATCTCTTCGTCGTAGTGATTGCCGGCCACGCGGACGCTGGTGGCCTTGACCTTGCCGCCGAGGCTCAGCACGGCGATGTCGGTGGTTCCGCCGCCGATGTCGATGATCATCCGGCCATCCGGCACGGTGATGTCGATGCCGGAGCCGAGAGCTGCGGCGATAGGCTCATCAATGAGGTAGACCTGACGCGCACCGGCAGCCATGACGGCCTCCACCACGGCGTCGCTCTCGATGCCGGTGATGGCGGCAGGCACACAGACGGCCACACGGGGCTTGACCATGTGGGAGCTGTAGACCTGATTGACGAAGCGGCAGATGAGCTCCCGGGTCATGGTGTGGTCGCTGATGACGCCATCCTTCAGCGGGAAGATGGCGGAGATGTAGTTGGGCGTGCGGCCCACCATTGCAAGGGCCTTGTCGCCGGCCTCAAGCACGCAGTTCTTGCGGGTATCCACCGCCACCACGCTGGGCTGGTTGAGCACGACGCCCTGCCCCTCCTGCGCGATGATGATGGTCGTCGTACCAAGATCGATACCGATGTCGTTCTGTGCCATAGTTGTGATATTTCCTTTCTCTGCTGCCCATTCTCTATTTCCATCGCCCATCTCCGGGCGCGGGTCATCAAAACACATTATAGTATAACACAGGTGTATCCAAAAAGAAACCCTTAAAGGTTCTCCTGCTCCGGGAGCAGAGCCTGGGCCAGCAGGGCGGCCAGGCCGCTGTAGCGCAGGTTCTGACGGATGTTGGACATCATCCGGTTCACCACATCCCGCCGGCCCACCACGATGCAGAGCTTCCGCCCGCGGGTGACGCCGGTGTAGAAGAGGTTGCGGTAGCACAGGCGGGGCGGCACCTGTGCCGCCGGGAGGATGACCGCCGGGAACTCGCTGCCCTGGCTTTTGTGTACCGTGATGGCATACGCAATTTCCAGCTCGTTGAGGTTCTCCGCCGGGTAGACCAGCCGCCGGTCGTCCATCCGCACCACCATGGAGCGGCTGCGCACGTCGATGGACTCCACGATGCCGATGTCGCCGTTGTAGGCGCCCACACCCTGTTCCCCGCCGATGCGCTGCCACGTTATCTCGTAGTTATTGCGCACCTGCATCACTTTGTCCCCCACCCGGAAGACCCGGGCCGCGCTCTGCAGCTCCGGCTTGCCCTTCTTTGGCGGGTTGAGCATGGCCTGTAACTCCGCGTTGAGGGTCTGGGTGCCGGTGGGGCCAAGCTTCGTGGGGCAGAGCACCTGAATATCCTTCACCGGGTCGAACTGATAGCTGCGGGGCAGACGGGTGGTCACAAGGTCGCAGACCAGCTTCTGGGCTGCGTCGCCGTCGGCTTCGAGGAAGAAGAAATCGTCCGTCTTTCCGCCCTTTTTCAGCGGTTCGCCTGAGATGATGTGGTGGGCGTTCTCCACGATGAGGCTCTGAGCGGCCTGCCGGAATATCTCGTTGAGGCAGACCGTCGGCACCAGCCCGGAGCGGATGATCTCGCCGAGGATATTGCCCGGGCCGACGCTGGGCAGCTGGTCGGCGTCGCCTACCATAATAATACGGCAGCTGTACCGCAGTGCCGCAATGAGGGCCTGGAACAGCTTGACGTCCACCATACTCATCTCGTCGAGAATAACGACGTCGCACTTGAGCAGGTTCTTGTCATTATGGATGAAGCTGACCACGCCGCCGGTGTAGTCCACTTCCAGCAGGCGGTGGATGGTGGAGGCTTTCCGGCCCGTCAGCTCGCTCAGACGCTTGGCGGCGCGGCCTGTGGGAGCACAGAGGGCTACCCGTTCGGCCTCGTTCTCGAGCAGCTGCAGGATGGCGTTGACCGTGGTGGTCTTGCCGGTGCCGGGACCGCCGGTGAGGACAAGACAGTTCTCGGTCATGGCCTTACGGATGGCTTCCTTTTGGAGCGGCGCGTAAGCAAAGCCCTGCGCCAGTTCCAGTATTTGGATGTTCTTGTCGAGGTTTCGGGCCGTCTGCTTCCCGCGCCTGGTCAGCATGGCCAGACGGTCGGCGATGTCCTGCTCTGCGGCCAGCAGATCCGGCAGATAAATATACGGTGTGCCGTCGAACATCCGCACCGCCAGTTTCCCGGTCTGGATGCAGCTGTCCAGCGCCGCCGCCAGCTTTTCGGGGGGCTGGTGGATGAAGTTCGACGCCGTTTCCAGCAGCTGCGCCCGGGGCAGACAGGTGTGGCCGTTGCCTGCGTTGTGGCGCAGGGTGCGCAGAAGGGCGGCTTCCAGCCGTTGGGCGCAGTCCCCTGCCATCTGGTAATACTGGGCGATGCTGTCGGCATGGCGGAAGTCCAGCTGCAGCGGCTCCCCGCACAGCAGGTAGGGGTTCTGCTGGATAGCCTGCATGGCCCCCGACCCGAAGGTGCGGAAGACCTCCATCGCCCGGCGGGGACTGATCTCGAACTGAGCCAGATAGGCGATGAGCTCCCGCATTCCGAACATCCGCTTGAACTCCTGCTGGATGCGGTCGGCCTTGTCCGCCGAGATGCCCGGGATGAGGGTGAGCTGGGCGGGGTCGTTGGCGATAACTTCCAGCGCCGCCGCGCCGAATTTGTCAATGATCTTATCCGCCGTCCGAGCCCCGATGTAGGGCAGCGACCGGCTGGCGAGGAAGGCGTAGACGGCCTCGAGGTCTTTGGGCATATCCGTCTCGCACTCCTGTGCGTGGAACTGTCGGCCATAGGTGGCGTGGTTCTCGTACCTGCCCCGGCAGACGACGCTCTCACCGGCGTGGAGTTCTCCCACCACGCCGCACACAACGGTGACGACACCGCCGCCCGACACCTCGAACACGGTGTAGCCGTTGTCCTCGTTCAGGTAGATGATGTCCTCTACCGTGCCTTCCAGCCGTTCCAGCTCCTGCTCCATCGTCCCGCCTCCTCGTTTTGACACAACTATATATAGTATAGCGGTTTTGGGGGGATTTGTAAATACAACAAAAGCTCCCCCGAAGGGGAGCTGTAGGCGAGGTTTAATCCCCCACCCCATATGCATTTTCTTTCATCAGCCGATTGCGCACTGCAAAGTACGCCGGGATGAGGAAGAAGCAGGCGAAGAACCATGCCACAGGGTTGGCGATGCAGGCCGCAAAGTAGCCCCAGAGCGGCACGAACCAGAAGCCCACCATGGCACGGGCGACCATCTCGGCCACGCCCGCGAACATGGCAAGGCCGGAATAGCCCAGGCCCTGGATGGTGTAGCGGTAGATGATGAGGACGGCCAGCGGGATGTAGAACACGCTGTTCCAGAAGATGAAGCTGCGGGCATTCGCCATGATCTCCACCTCGCTGCTCTCGAGGAAGAGGCTGATGAGCGGCACATCCAGCACACGCAGGATGAGGAAGGATGCCACACTGTAGACGCAGCCAATTCCCAGCGCAGTATTGACGCCCCGGTCCACACGCTTGAGGTCGTGAGCGCCCATGTTCTGGCTGGCGTAGGTGGTCATGGCGGTGCCGATGCTCTCCAGCGGCACCGAGAGGAACTGGGCGGCCTTGCTGCCTGCGGTCTGCGCGGCCACGATGCTGCTGCCCAGACCGTTCACCGCGCCCTGCAGCACGACGCTGCCGATGGCGGTGATGCTGCACTGCAGGCCCATAGGGATGCCCATGTTGCAGAGCTTGAGGCAGTGGCTGGCGCTCAGACGGCCCTCTTCCCTGCTCCATTTCAGCTCCGGGTAGTGGCGGCCGATGTAGATGAGACTGCCGATGCCCGCCACCGCCTGACTGAACACGGTGGCGAAGGCCGCACCGAACGCCCCCATCCGGAAGATGAGGATACAGAGCAGGTCGAGGCCGATGTTCAGCACACTGGCCACCAGCAGGAAGTACAGTGGCCGCTTGCTGTCACCCAGCGCGCGCATGAGGGCGCTGGTGACGTTGTACAGCAGGGTGAAGGGGATGCCACAGAAGATGGTGCGGATGTAGATGTCCGCGATGTCGATGATGTTGTCGGGGGTGTTGGTCCAGACCAGCACCGCCCGGGTCAGGGCCACCGTCACCACCGTGAGCACGACGGCGAAAAAGAGGCTCAGCCAGACGGTATTGGCGGTGTAGCGCCGCATCTCTCTGTAATCCTTCGCGCCGAAGGTCCACGAGATGGGGATGGAGAAGCCGCAGGCGATGCCGTTGACGAAGCCCAGCACCAGATAGTTCAGGCCGCCCACGCTGCCCACCGCCGCCAGCGCATCCACGCCCACGAAACGGCCCACGATGATGGTATCGGCCAGATTGTAGAACTGCTGGAACAGACTGCCCAGCATCAGCGGCACCGCAAAGGCAAGGATGAGCTTGAGCGGGCTGCCCTGTGTCATGTCTTTTGTCATACAAAGCCCCTCCCCGGGCGGTCACTTAACATTTCTTTGCCGGATCTTTACCGACAAAAACGCCCTGCCGGACGAGGGGCAGGACGTTTTGCGTTTCATGAGTGGTATTATACCCAGCTCATCGTGATTTTGCAAGGGGTTTTGGGCAGATTTCTTCGTACAACATTGCTATTTTCTATCGGTGGTTTTTGGTGATTGTGCGCAGGGGCGGCAGGGCTGCTCCTGCGCAGGACCCTCCTGCTGCACTCCCTCTCAGCCCACGCTCTCAGCCTTTATAATCGTACTCCCGTACGGAGTCATAAAAGGAATTCCACCAAGCAAGATCCGGCGACTGACTGACCCTTATCCATTTTCTTATCTTCCAGTCTCCTCCCCAATCCGGCGGCTGACTGTCCCTTATCCATTTTCTTGTCTCCCAATTTCCTTCCCAATCCGGCGGCTGACTGTCATCCTTGCCCGGCTTCCACACCCAGTCACCCTGACTGTCCGTTACCCATCCGCCTGTTTCCGGCTGCTGGGCGCTTGTTTCCGGCTGCTGGACCGTGGTGAGGCTGTCCGGCGAGAGAGTCGTCGGCCCGCTGAGGTCACCGACGGAGGGGGCCGGGCCGTCCTTCTTGCTGTCCTGCTTCCCGCCCGCGAGCTTCACGATGTTACCGGTAAATGTCTTCCACACCGTCTGGTCGGAGGCGGGCTGCTTCGGCTGCTGGGCCGTGGTAAGGCTGTCCGGCGAGAGAGTCGTCAGCCCGCTGAGGTCACCGACGGCACCCGTTCCCGGCTGAGTCAGCCCGGGCTGTCCGCTCAGGGAGCCGCCTTCCAGACCGGAGAGGACCGTTTCCCATTGCTCTTTCTCCTGCTTGCGGCGGGCGATCGCCTCCTCCACCCGGGCAGCCTCCTGCGCTTTCTGCTCCTCATCGCCAACGCGGTACACGAGGATCAGTTCCTTGCCGCTTTGGCGCAGGACGGTCTCATCCGAGAATGTTTTTCTATCATATCCCGTCTGCCCGACAACATGGAATCGAGAAAGCCCTTCATGGGACAGCTCGAGTTCGAATGCGCCATTCATGCCGACCAAGTCTTTTATCCGGGCCAGCGGAATGACCGCCTCCATCTCCCGCCCTTCCCCATCAAGGAACCGGATGCGAAGCTCATGGACCTCCTTTGCAAGCTCCCGCAGCGAGTCGCCTGTCATCCGAAAGAGTGTGCTGTGGGCATCGAAGCTCAGGATCTTGTTGACCGGGTCATACTCCGCCGTGGCCACATTACCAAGCTCCTGTGTGCCATCCAGATGGGTGATCACGCCGACGGTCTCGTACATCTGCTTCACACGGTCCGGCACCTCGCCGGTCTGCACGCTTGGAGCGTCGTCCTCGTCGTCGTCCTCGTCGTTCTCGGTATCATCGGGCTGTTCCGGCTTGTCCGGCTGCTCCGGTTGGGAGGGCGTCCGCCGGTCGTAGCTGTAGTCCTCCATCTTCTTCCCGTCGGGGTCGTAGCGGGTCAGACTGCCGCCCGTCACCTTGTGGTCGTCGTTAGAGAGGGCGTCATTGGGGATCTCGCCGACTATGCCGCCGCCGATGGCCGCAGTTTTGCCGCCGTTGCTGGCTCCTGCCCTGGCCTCCACCTCAGCGTCGCCAGAGATGATGATGTGATTGGGGTTGCTGGATGCGTCCGGGACTATCTCGCCTCCCGTACCCGCGCCCGCGCCGATGCCTTCCGTACCCGCGCCGTCGCCGATGCCAGCTGCACCGGTGCGGGAGGGTTCCAGATTTTCATTCGCATCGCCGCCCATGGCCGACACCTTGCCGCCGGAGATTTCGATGTCGCGGCCCGGGCCGTACACACCGCCGCCGATACCGGCAGCACCCTCACCGCCCACGGCCTTTATCGTGCCGCCGGTGATCTCGATGTTTCCGGCACCGCTTTCGTGCTTTCCGCCGATGCCTGCGCCGCCGCCTGCGCCGCCCTCAGCGGTCAGGGAGCCTTTGGTGTCGTTGTCGTCCTTGATGGTCAGCTTGCCGGAGGACTCATTGCCGTTCTTCTCAAGGCCCGCATTGTTGCTGCCGCTCTTCAGCTCGTTGTCGCCGTCCAGC
>ERZ773111.913-NODE-913-length-16407-cov-14.549352_pt1 | contig 16407 bp, 8 predicted proteins | sample MGYA00580567_ERZ773111 | MGnify/ENA primary metagenome ERZ773111 (study PRJEB29015, sample SAMEA2737875) | human gut metagenome | biome: human gut; feature: human-associated habitat; material: faeces | place: China | collected 2012 ...
GGGCTGGCGCAGCAGATAGCGCAGCGCCAGCAGCGCCAGTAACGACAGCAGCGCCAGCCAGGGGCCCGCGCTGCGCACGATGTCGCTCAGGCTCATTAGCAGCCGGGTAGAGAAGGGCAGGGCCTGTTTAAGATGGACAAACTGCTCAACGACTTTCGGCACCACGGTGGAGAGCAGAATGGCGATCACGCTGATAGCGACCAGCGTCAGTACGATGGGGTAGATCATCGCCTGCAGCAGGCGGGCGCGGAGCTGCTGGCGCTGCTCGGTATAGTCAGCAAGCCGGTTCAGTACGCCGTCGAGATGGCCGGAGGTTTCGCCGGCCGCCACCATGGCGCAGAACAGCCCGTCGAAGCAGGCGGGATAGCCGCGCATCGCCTCCGCCAGCGAGTGGCCTTCGAGCACTTTGCTGCGCACCCCGGCCATTAACGTTCTTAGCGACGGCTTTTCGCACTGCTGGGCGACGGCATCGAGCGCCTTTTCCAGCGGGATCCCGGCGGCAACCAGAGTCGCCAGCTGGCGGGTGAGCAGGGCTAAATCACCGGCGCTGGTACGCCGGGTAAGGGATCCGCCGGCCCACAGTCGCCGCGCCGGGTCGGCAGTTGTCACTTCCAGCGCCAGCCAGCCCTTGTCCCGCAGCAGCTGGCGGGCGTGGCGGGCGGAGTCGGCCTGCTGAAGGCCGCGGCGGGTTTTGCCCTGCGCGTCCAGCGCCTGATAGCGAAACAGGGCCATCTTAGACGCTTTCCGTCGTTTGCTGTTCGGTGACCCGCATCACCTCCTCCCAGCTGGTGATCCCCGCCAGCGCTTTGTCGCGTCCGGCATGACGCAGGGTTTGCCAGGCTGGCCCCAGCTGCTGGATCAGGGTGATCTCGTTTTCGCCGCGGTGGATGGCGGCGCGCACGCGATCGTCGATTAGCAGCAGTTCATGGATCCCGGTACGCCCGCGATAGCCGATGAAATTACACTCCGGACAGCCTTTGGGCTGCCACAGCCGCGCGCCGACCGGGACCGCCATCTGCCGGGCGGTGTTGGCATCCGCCTGCCAGGGCTGACGGCAGTGTGGGCACAGTTGGCGCACCAGCCGCTGCGACATCACCGCCAGCAGCGAGGTGGAGAGTAAAAAAGGTTCCACGCCCATATCCTGTAGACGGGAAATGGCGCCCAGCGCGCTGTTGGTGTGCAGGGTCGACAGCACCAGGTGCCCGGTCAGCGAGGCCTGAACGGCGATCTGGGCGGTTTCGCCATCGCGGATTTCGCCCACCAGCACTACGTCCGGATCCTGGCGCAGGATGGCGCGCAGGCCGCGGGCGAAGGTCATCTCGACTTTGGCGTTGACCTGGGTCTGGCCTATGCCCTCCAGCTCATACTCCACCGGATCTTCAATGGTCATGATGTTGCGCTCCCGGGCGTCGAGGCGGCTGAGGGCGGCGTAGAGCGTCGTGCTTTTCCCGGAGCCGGTCGGACCGGTGACCAGGATGATGCCGTGCGGGCGGGCGATCAGCGCATCGACCCGATCGAGCAGGGCGGGCGGCATGCCCAGCGTCAGCAGATCCAGGTTGACGCTGTTTTTGTCCAGCAGACGCAGGACGACGCGTTCGCCGTGGCTGGAGGGCAGGGTGGAGACGCGCACGTCGATTGCTCGCCCGCCGATGCGCAGCGCCATGCGGCCATCCTGAGGGACCCGCTTTTCGGCAATGTCCAGGCTGGCCATCACCTTGATGCGCGAAATTAACAGGGCGGCCAGCCGCCGCTGCGGGCGCAGAATTTCGCGCAGCACGCCGTCGACGCGAAAGCGGATCTGCAGATGGCGCTCGTAGGTTTCGATATGAATATCCGAGGCTTTCTCTTTGATGGCCTCGGTGAGCATGGCGTTGATCAGGCGGATGATCGGCGCGTCGTCCTCGCTGTCGAGCAGATCGTCGGTGTCCGGCAGCTCTTCGGCGAGGGTATAGAGGTCGAGCTCGTTGCCGATGTCGGCCATCATGCGGTGCGCCTCCGCCGAATCACGCTGATAGCTGAGCACCAGCACTTTCTCGAACGCGTCCGGCGCCAGACGGCTGACGCGCATCGGGCCGTCCGCCAGGCGGCGCGCTTCCAGCAGCGCCCGGGCGGCGGTATCGGGGCGGCACAGCGCTTCGCAGCATTCGCCGTCGCTGAGCAGCACAAGATGGTGCGCGCGGGCCCAGGCGAAGGGCAACAGCGGACGGCGTTCGGCGGCTGGCGTCATGGGCGGCCTCCGAGATTGAAGGCGTCAATGGCGGCGCTGACCTGGCGGAAGGCCTGGGTCTCCTGCTGCGGATAGATGTGCAGCAGGTCGTTGCTGAGCGACGCTTCGCTGCTTTCTTTACCCCGCTGTTTAGTTTGCGCATTGTTGAAGGCGGTGTACTGGCCGGAAGAAGCCTGGCGGTACTCATCGCGATCGCGAATGATGGTCGGGCGGATAAACAGCATCAGGTTGCGTTTCGACACTTTCTTGCTGTCGGAGCGGAACAGGGCGCCGATCACCGGGATATCCCCGAGCAGCGGCACTTTGTCAGCGGTATCGGTGACGGTTTTATCCAGCAGCCCGCCAACCACCACCGTTTCGCCGCTGCCGACCAGCACGGCGTTATTCACCGTCCGGGTATTGAAGGTCGCCCCGAGATCGCTGCTGGTGCTGGAGGCCGAGTCGGCAACGCTCGATACCTCCTGCTCTATCTCCAGCAGCACCGCATCGCCTTCGTTAATCTGCGGCTTCACCTTCAGTTTAATGCCGACGGTTTTGCGCTCGACGGTATTGAAGATGTTGTCGCCTGAGGTGGTTTGCGAGCCGGTTAATACCGGAACTTCCTGGCCGACGTTAAAGGTGGCTTGCATGTTATCGAGGGTGACGATGCTGGGGGTGGCCAGAATATCGTTCTTGGTACTGCTGGAGAGGGCGGTGAGCAGCATCGCCCAGTTCCCCTGATAGAAGCCGGCGGCGATACCGTTAAACGAGCCGAGGGCGCTGGCCAGCGAGCTGCTGATGGTACCGTCTTTGTTGTACTGGTTGGCGCCGGCGATAGCCGTCGATATCGGCAAACCGCTGTTGGTGAACTGCGTCATGCCGGCGTTTTTGTTTGCCCACTGGATACCGAGATTAAGGCCATCGGCATCCTGCACTTCGGCAATAATCGCCTCCACCAGCACCTGCGGGCGGCGGATATCGAGCTGGGCGATCACCCGCTCAAGATCGTTCATCACGTCCGGCGCCGCGGTGACGATCAGGGCGTTGGTCTGGCCGTGGGCTTTGATAATAATATTTTTGTCGATCGCGGCCACTGGCCTGGCGCTTTGCTTGTCGCTCTGCAGCGAGCTGCTGATCCCGGTCAGAACCTCCACCAGATCGGCGGCTTTGGCGTACTTCAGGTAGATCACTTTGGTGTTACCCTGTACCGCCTGCTGGCGGTCGAGCTGTTTGATCATGGCGATGATGCGCTGGCGCGAGTTTGGTTCGCCGCTCACCAGTACCGCGTTGGTGCGCTCATCGGCCACCACGTTCGCCACCATCGAGCCCGGCAGCGCCGACTTGCTGGTATCTTTATTAAGCTCGGTAACCAGTTTGACTACTTCCGCGGCGGAGGCCCAGGAAAGGGGCACGGTCACCACGCTGCGATCCCCGGCGTTGTCGACGCGCTCGACAATGGTCAGCAGGCGTTTGATAACCGCCGCGCGGCCGGTCATCAGCAGTACGTTGGAGGGCTCATAATGGACCACGCTGCCGGCGCCAGCGTTATCGTTCAGCTGGCGGAGCAGCGGGGCGAGATCGCGGGCGGCGACGTTGGTCAGGGGCACCACCCGGGTGACCACTTCATCGCCTTCGCCCGGCGCGGCCGCGCTGGCGACCGGCACGGCCGAGGTCTTGGCGTCTTTGGCGCGGACCACTTTTAGCACGCCGTTATTCATATTGATCACGGCGAAGCCATATACATCCAGCACGCTGAGGAAGAATTGATAATATTGTTCTTCATTGAGCATATCGTAACTGCGCACGGTGATAGTACCGCGTACGCTGGGATCGATAATCACCGTTTTATTCAGGTTTTTGCTGACGGTATTGATAAATTCCTGGATATCGGTGCCTTTAAAACTGGCGGAAAATTCCTCCGCGGCGGCCGGAGAAAATAGCAGCGGGGTTAATATCAGCAGCGTAGGCAGCATTTTTCGCAGGCGTTTCATGGTTGGCAATTATTCATCCCCCAGCGCGAAAGCAATATCGTGTCGTTGGCCTTCCCGCTCAACGGTTAGCGTTATTTCGGTCATGTCGGCCAGATTTTGCAGCGCCTGTTGCGCTTGCTCCTGGTCGCGTAAATCGATGCCGTTTAAGGCAATCGCCAAATCATTTGCCTGCAGGCCGGACTGGCGAAACAGCGAGGCGTCTTTGCCTGGGTTCAGCCGATAACCCAGCAGTTTGTCGCCGCTGAGTACCGGCGAAATAGATAAATAAGTGAGGATATTTTGCGGCTGTTCGCGGAGTCGCTTCACGAGGGGCGGGTTGCCCGCGGCGGTGGGCGGCGGCGACGGCGCGCGACTGTCGTTAAATAATAAAATGGCCTCTTTGCGCCCCTGATAGTTGACGATGATCCGGTCAGGCAGAATGGCGGCGATCCGCGCATCATACCCTGGGAGAGGATCGCCCGTGCTAAGGCTAACCTGCTGATTTCCCTTTTCGATAATAGCGATGGAGCGCGCCGGGTTGCTGCTGGCGAGTAGCCCGGCCAGGCGTAGCTTCAGGCTGGAAACCGGCACCTGATTGAGACTGGCAGCATCCGTTGGCGTGGGGCTAATTTTCACCGCCAGGCCAAACAGGGTAAATGCGGGCCGCACATTTTTTAATTCCGGATCTGCTGGCGGAGGCATGGTTAACGGTAGGGCGGAAATATCCTCAGGACTCACAGGGAATACCACGCGCCAGGTTAATTTCGCCAGCTGTGGGATAGCGGTTATTAATATGATGAGCGTCACAATTTGTGGTAATAATTTAATTATCCCTTTATTTATATTTGTTAACCTCATCACAGAAACTGGCATTTTAATTCCTTTGCTAATTTATTTTTCTGCACGTTGGCGTAATACCCTACCGAAACAGGTAGGTGATTATTGGCTTTTGAATTATTTATTGCCGGAGAGTGGCGATAAGCGTGGCGAATCATAATCAGTTTGCGGTTTCGGGTCGTCATTCCCTTTATTGATTTACTCCCCCGGCTTCCTACGCCCCCCGCTCATTTGTGGGGGATGATTGCGCCTGGGAAAGCAAAAATATCTAATTAGCGCGCTGTAAAGATATTCATCCTTTCTTACCTTTTATAATTTAATAAGCATATTAGGGACTATCGAATGCTCAGATATACCTGTCATGCCCTATTTCTTGGATCGTTAGTATTATTGAGTGGCTGTGATAACAGCTCTTCCTCTTCTACCTCTGGCTCACCGGGTTCACCAGGCAATCCTGGCAACCCAGGCACTCCCGGCACGCCCGACCCGCAGGATGTCGTCGTCCGCTTACCGGACGTTGCCGTCCCAGGCGAAGCGGTGCAGGCTTCCGCCAGGCAAGCTGTCATTCATCTCGTCGATATCGCCGGCATCACCAGCAGCACGCCGGCCGACTATGCGACGAAAAACCTCTATTTATGGAACAACGAAACCTGTGACGCGCTGAGCGCGCCGGTGGCGGACTGGAATGATGTCAGCACCACCCCGACCGGCAGCGACAAATATGGCCCTTATTGGGTGATCCCGCTGACTAAAGAGAGCGGATGCATCAACGTTATCGTCCGCGATGGCACCAATAAGCTTATCGACAGCGACCTGCGCGTCTCTTTCAGTGATTTCACCGATCGGACGGTATCGGTCATCGCCGGCAACAGCGCGGTCTATGACTCCCGCGCCGACGCCTTCCGCGCCGCCTTTGGCGTGGCGCTGGCCGATGCGCACTGGGTCGATAAGACTACTCTGCTGTGGCCGGGTGGGGAAAATAAACCCATTGTGCGCCTCTATTACAGCCACAGCAGTAAGGTGGCCGCCGACAGTAACGGCGAATTTAGCGATAAATATGTCAAGCTGACCCCCACCACCGTCAGCCAGCAGGTAAGCATGCGCTTCCCGCATCTCGCCAGCTATCCAGCCTTTAAACTGCCGGATGATGTTAACGTCGATGAATTGCTGCAGGGCGAGACGGTGGCGATAGCCGCGGAAAGCGATGGGATCCTGAGCTCAGCCACCCAGGTGCAGACCGCCGGCGTGCTGGACGATACCTATGCCGCCGCCGCCGAGGCGCTGAGCTATGGCGCCCAGCTAACCGATAGCGGCGTGACCTTCCGCGTCTGGGCGCCCACGGCGCAGCAGGTCGAGCTGGTGATCTATAGCGCGGACAAGAAAGTGATAGCCAGTCACCCGATGACCCGCGATAGCGCCTCCGGCGCCTGGTCCTGGCAGGGGGGAAGCGACCTGAAGGGCGCCTTCTACCGCTACGCGATGACGGTCTACCACCCGCAGTCGCGTAAAGTCGAGCAGTACGAAGTGACCGATCCCTACGCCCACAGTTTGTCGACCAACTCGGAGTACAGCCAGGTGGTCGATCTCAACGACAGCGCGCTGAAGCCGGAAGGCTGGGACGGGCTGACGATGCCGCACGCGCAGAAAACCAAAGCCGATCTGGCGAAAATGACGATTCACGAATCGCATATTCGCGATCTCTCCGCCTGGGATCAAACCGTGCCTGCGGAGCTGCGCGGTAAGTATCTGGCGCTCACCGCCCAGGAAAGCAATATGGTCCAGCATCTGAAACAGCTGTCGGCCTCGGGCGTGACCCATATTGAGCTGCTGCCGGTCTTCGATCTGGCGACGGTCAATGAGTTCAGCGACAAGGTCGCCGATATTCAGCAGCCGTTCAGCCGCCTGTGCGAGGTCAATAGCGCGGTGAAGAGCAGCGAGTTCGCGGGCTATTGCGACAGCGGTTCGACGGTCGAAGAGGTGCTGACCCAGCTGAAGCAGAACGACAGCAAGGATAACCCGCAGGTGCAGGCGTTGAATACGCTGGTGGCGCAGACCGACTCCTATAACTGGGGCTACGATCCGTTCCACTACACGGTACCGGAAGGATCCTACGCCACCGATCCGGAAGGCACGGCGCGTATTAAAGAGTTCCGCACCATGATTCAGGCGATCAAGCAGGATCTGGGAATGAACGTCATTATGGACGTGGTGTACAACCACACCAACGCCGCCGGCCCGACCGATCGCACCTCGGTACTGGATAAGATCGTCCCCTGGTACTACCAGCGTCTGAACGAAACCACCGGCAGCGTGGAATCGGCTACCTGTTGCTCCGACTCGGCGCCAGAGCACCGGATGTTCGCCAAGCTTATCGCCGATTCACTGGCGGTATGGACCACCGATTATAAGATCGATGGCTTCCGCTTCGACCTGATGGGCTACCACCCGAAAGCGCAGATCCTCTCGGCCTGGGAACGCATTAAAGCGCTGAACCCGGATATCTACTTCTTTGGCGAAGGCTGGGATTCCAACCAGAGCGATCGCTTTGAAATTGCCTCGCAAATCAATCTCAAAGGCACCGGGATCGGCACGTTCTCCGATCGTCTGCGCGACGCCGTGCGCGGCGGCGGGCCGTTCGACTCCGGTGACGCATTACGCCAGAACCAGGGCGTGGGCAGCGGGGCCGGCGTTCTGCCGAATGAGCTGACCACCCTGACCGACGATCAGGCGCGTCACCTCGCCGATCTGACCCGTCTCGGCATGGCCGGTAACCTTGCGGACTTTGTGCTGATCGACAAAGACGGCGCGGTGAAGAGAGGCAGCGAGATTGACTATAACGGCGCGCCAGGCGGCTATGCGGCTGATCCGACGGAAGTCGTGAACTATGTGTCAAAACACGATAACCAGACGCTGTGGGACATGATCAGCTATAAAGCCGCTCAGGAGGCGGATCTCGATACCCGCGTCCGGATGCAGGCGGTGTCGCTGGCGACGGTGATGCTCGGCCAGGGGATCGCCTTTGACCAGCAGGGCTCGGAGCTGCTGCGCTCTAAATCCTTTACCCGCGATTCGTATGATTCCGGCGACTGGTTTAACCGCGTGGACTACTCCCTGCAGGACAACAACTACAACGTCGGTATGCCGCGCAGCAGCGATGATGGCAGCAACTATGACATTATCGCCCGGGTGAAAGACGCGGTGGCTACTCCGGGTGAAACGGAGCTCAAGCAGATGACCGCGTTTTATCAGGAGCTGACCGCGCTGCGTAAATCGTCTCCGCTGTTTACCCTCGGCGACGGCGCGACGGTGATGAAGCGCGTGGACTTCCGCAATACTGGCGCCGATCAGCAGACGAGTCTGCTGGTGATGACCATCGATGACGGGATGCAGGCTGGCGCCAGTCTGGACAGCCGTGTCGACGGCATCGTGGTGGCGATCAACGCCGCGCCGGAAAGCCGGACGCTGCAGGACTTCGCCGGCACATCGCTCCAGCTGAGCGCTATTCAGCAGGCGGCGGGCGACCGGTCGCTGGCGAGCGGCGTGCAGGTTGCCGCTGACGGTTCGGTCACGCTGCCGGCCTGGTCGGTTGCCGTTCTCGAGTTGCCGCAGGGCGAGTCGCAGGGCGCTGGCCTGCCGGTGAGCAGTAAATAACATAACGTAGGGCGCCCGTAAGGGCGCCTCTGGCTGATGACAAACCTGTTTCGTTATTGTGCTCGCCTTTCTGTCGGGTGGCGGCTTTCGCCTTACCTGGCCTACGAAAGATTGCAATTTCAAACAGTTATGCAGTTATCTGTAGGCCCGCGCAAGCGTAGCGCCGCCGGGCAATTCCTGAAGATTGCACTTTGTCAGCAGTCTGGGGCATCCGTAAGGGCGCCTTCTCGTTATGGTGAGGGAACAGGAGACGGTTGTGATTGTTCGTGATGACAGTGAAAGAGGGATCCCGCCGCTGGTGACGCATCAGCCGCCGTCCTCGCTGGATGATGCGCCGGTGATCCGCGGACGGATGGTGCAGATCCCCGGCTGGATTATCCCGCTGTACGCCGGATTATTTATCGCGCTCGGCTGGTTTGGCGGCGAGCAGTGGCGTCACCCAGCACCGCCGCAAACGCTGCCCTTGCCGGTGGCGCATGCGGCGCTTCTGCCGTTAACCGCTGCCGGAGAGGCCGCGCCAAAGACGCCGCCGCCGGCGGCAAAAGCCAGCGCGCCCGCGGCGCCGGAAGTGGACAGCGATACGCTGCCGCCTCTGCGCTACAGCGCCCATGTCTACGCCTCGCGACCGGAAAAGCGCAGCATTGTATTAAACGGCAAAGCGTGGACGGAGGGCGATTCACCCCTGCCGAACCTGGTGGTGGAGCAGATCCAGCAGGATGTGACGATCTTCAGCTTCAACGGCACGACCTTTACCCTCGCGGCGCTGGAGGACTGGCCGGGCGGAAAAATTGACGAGGAGCCGAAAGAGGAATAAAAGCGCGCACAATAACCGGCGCGCTGAGGATATTTCGCTTAGTCGCTGCGCAAGCTGGCAATAAATGGCGCGAGCTGACGATTAAATTGACTGCACTGTGTGGCTTCCGGGGTACTGTCCTGTAAAAGCTGTTGGTAAAGCCGGTCGCTATTTGGGCTTAACGTCGCCACGTCAATATTTCCCCATCCGCGCGCTTTACCGACATTCACCGCTGCCCGATATATCGTTTCATCAGCGGGGAGATCGCTACGATTACATTTATTCTTGAGATAGCGCGTCCCGGCCGCCACGGACGAGAGCTGCTCGAGCTGCGCCTGGCTGCTGATAGCCGGGCTGAGCGTTGAGGCGGGTTTTTGTTGGCAGCCAGAGAGAAGGGCTACCATGCAAAGCGGAAATATAAGCGGAATACGCATCATAGAGTAATCAAAATAATGAATCACTGGCCGCTAGTTTAACAAATATTTACCTGGTGTCATCATAAAATATTATTCTGCATAAATGTTAACAGGCTCTCATTTTTATCAACGGAAAGGCGCTTAATCGACTTTACTTTTATCAATAATAAACGTTGGCGCTGGGAAAATATATTTTCATCCGCGGATGATGCCACTGCGCTGACCGGCAGGAAGCGCGCCGTTTTTTATGTTATTAAAAAACATACTCTTTCCCATCTTGTTACGTGCGCAGGAGGTAAAATGCTGGTTAAGAATGTCGCATTTTAGTGCTATCCTGTATGCCCTGAACATTACGTGCTATGTTCTGACTTATTCTGCCGATGATGCGTTTAACACAATGATTTTATGGTGAATTTTTATTGTTAGTATCATGTAACATGAAGCAAACCAACCCTCTGAAAGGCTGGCGGCGCGTCCTGCCTGCCAGCAGGTTGTCGTCCGAAGGATAAGCAGCCTGGACGTTAATTTGAGAGATTTCTTCTTCCTCTGAACAGGGGAAGTATTGAGAATCAGGCCTTTGCGCCTGAACGTTGCGGAGAAAAAGCATGGCGGGAGATGACCGCGAGCCTATCGGACGTAAGGGAAGACCCTCACGTCCGACTAAACAGAAAGTCACCCGTCGCCGGGTCCGGGAAGAGGACTACGACGACGAGTATGATGACGATGATTATGAGGATGAGAAACCGGTGCCGAGAAAAGCCAAAGGCAAAGGTGGCAAGCCTCGTCGGAAGCGCAGCTGGCTGTGGCTGCTGGTCAAGCTGGGGATTGTCTTCGCGGTGCTGATTGCCGCCTATGGCGTCTACCTCGACCAGAAAATCCGCAGCCGCATTGACGGTAAAGTCTGGGAGCTGCCGGCCGCGGTCTATGGCCGGATGGTCAACCTTGAGCCGGACATGCAGATCAGCAAAAACGAGATGGTGCGTCTGCTCAACGCCACGCAGTATCGCCAGGTCAGCGCGATGACGCGCCCCGGCGAATATACCGTGCAGGCTAACAGCATCGAGATGATCCGTCGTCCGTTCGATTTCCCGGACAGTAAGGAAGGGCAGGTGCGCGCGCGTCTTACTTTCGACGGCGACCATCTTGAGACCATCGAGAATATGGATAATAACCGCCAGTTCGGTTTCTTCCGCCTCGATCCGCGTCTTATCACCATGCTGCAGTCGCCGAACGGCGAGCAGCGCCTGTTCGTGAAGCGCAGCGGCTTCCCCGATCTGCTGGTGGATACCCTGCTGGCGACCGAAGACCGCCACTTCTATGAGCACGATGGGATCAGTCTCTACTCCATCGGCCGCGCGGTGCTGGCGAACCTGACGGCAGGCCGAACGGTGCAGGGGGCGAGTACCCTGACCCAACAGCTGGTGAAAAACCTGTTCCTCTCCAGCGAACGCTCCTACTGGCGTAAAGCCAACGAAGCGTATATGGCGCTGATCGTCGACGCCCGCTACAGCAAGGATCGCATCCTTGAGCTGTATATGAACGAGGTGTACCTCGGCCAGAGCGGCGATAACGAAATTCGCGGCTTCCCGCTGGCCAGCCTGTATTACTTCGGCCGTCCGGTGGAAGAGCTGAGCCTCGACCAGCAGGCGCTGCTGGTGGGGATGGTGAAAGGGGCGTCGGTCTATAACCCGTGGCGTAACCCGAAACTGGCCCTTGAACGACGCAATCTGGTGCTGCGTCTGCTGCAGCAGCAGCAGGTTATCGACCAGGAGCTGTACGACATGCTCAGCGCCCGTCCGCTGGGCGTGCAGCCGCGCGGCGGGGTGATTTCACCGCAGCCGGCGTTTATGCAGATGGTTCGTCAGGAACTGCAGGCGAAGCTGGGCGATAAAGTGAAAGATCTCTCCGGCGTGAAGATCTTCACCACTTTCGACTCGGTGGCGCAGGATGCGGCGGAAAAAGCGGCCTCCGAAGGGATCCCGGTTCTGAAGAAACAGCGTAAGCTGGCGGACCTGGAAACCGCCATGGTGGTGGTTGACCGCTTCACCGGCGAAGTGCGGGCGATGGTCGGCGGCGCGGAGCCGCAGTTCGCCGGTTATAACCGCGCGATGCAGGCCCGCCGATCGATTGGTTCTCTGGCCAAGCCGGCGACCTATCTGACCGCGCTGAGCCAGCCGAATCAGTATCGCCTGAATACCTGGATCGCCGATGCGCCGGTGACGATTCGCCTGTCCAACGGTCAGACGTGGTCCCCGCAGAACGACGATCGTCGTTTCAGCGGTCAGGTGATGCTGGTGGATGCCCTGACTCGCTCGATGAACGTCCCGACGGTTAACCTCGGGATGGCGCTGGGCTTGCCGGCGGTAGTCGATACCTGGACTAAACTGGGGGCGCCGAAGAATCAGCTCAACGCGGTGCCGTCGATGCTGCTTGGCGCACTGAACCTGACGCCGATTGAAGTGGCCCAGGCCTTCCAGACCATCGCCAGCGGTGGGAACCGTGCGCCGCTTTCCGCGCTGCGGTCAGTGATTGCCGAAGATGGCACTGTGCTCTACCAGAGCTATCCGCAGGCGGAGCGCGCGGTGCCTGCCCAGGCGGCCTACATGACGCTGTGGACTATGCAGCAGGTGGTGCAGCGCGGTACGGGGCGTCAGCTGGGGGCGAAGTATCCGGGCCTGCATCTGGCGGGGAAAACCGGGACCACCAACAATAACGTCGATACCTGGTTCGCCGGCATCGACGGTAGTCAGGTGACCATCACCTGGGTGGGTCGCGACAATAACCAGCCGACCAAACTGTACGGCGCCAGCGGCGCGATGTCGATTTACCAGCGCTATCTGGCGAACCAGACGCCAACGCCGCTGGTGCTGACGGTGCCGGAAGACGTGGTTGATATGGGCGTGGACAGCAACGGCAACTTCGTCTGCAGCGGCGGTATGCGTTCGCTGCCGGTCTGGACCACGCAGCCGGATGCGCTGTGCCGTCAGGGCGAAATGATGCAACAGCAGCAGTTGCAGCAACAGGAAGCGAAAAATCCGTTTAATCAGTCCGGGCAGCAGCCGCCGCCGCAGCAGCAGCAACAGCCGCCGAAGCAGCAGGAAAAGAGCGACGGCGTCGCGGGCTGGATCAAGGATATGTTCGGCAGTAACTGATTTTGATCGCACGACCAGACCCCTTAATACGAAAGTATTAAGGGGTTTTTTTATGCCTGTAAAAAAGTTAACGGCTCTTTAACTCCATAATAACTATCTGGTTATTAATTCAGCCTTCGACCGGCGGCGACAGGCATATCGCTTGCCTTGCCTTCGACGTTTCGCCTATTATATCGCCCGTCATAATAATAATTCTCGTTTACGTTATCATTCACTTTCATCAGAGATATACCCATGGCGCGTCCAAAAACTGCTCAGCCAAATCACTCGCTGCGTAAAGTCGCAGCTGTAGTAGCCACGGCGGTTAGCGGCATGTCTGTCTACGCACAGGCAGCAGAACAACCGAAGCAAGAAGAAACCATCACCGTCGTTGCCGCCCCGGCCGCCCAGGAAAGCGCCTGGGGACCGGCGCCGACTATCGCGGCAAAACGCTCCGCCACGGCGACCAAAACCGATACCCCGATTGAAAAAACGCCGCAGTCTGTGTCGGTGGTCACGCGCCAGGAGATGGAGATGCGCCAGCCGACGACGGTAAAAGAGGCGCTCTCCTATACGCCAAGCGTCTTCTCCACTCGCGGCAGTTCGACCACCTATGACGTGGTCACCATTCGCGGCTTCACCACCTCGACGACCGTCAACACCAACCAGTATCTGGACGGCATGAAGCTGCAGGGGAATAACTACTCTGAAGTCTCCATGGATCCTTACTTCCTCGAGCGTGTGGAAGTGATGCGCGGGCCAACCTCGGTGCTGTACGGCAACAGCAACCCGGGCGGTATCGTCAGCATGGTCAGCAAGCGCCCGACTACCGAGCCGCTGAAAGAAGTGCAGTTTAAGATGGGCACCGACAATCTGTGGCAGACCGGGTTTGACTTTAGCGACGCCATTGATGATGCCGGCGTTTGGTCGTATCGCCTGACCGGCCTTGGCCGCAGTCAGGATGCCCAGCAGCAGATGGCGAAATCGACTCGCTACGCGGTGGCGCCCTCCTTTAGCTGGCGTCCGGACGATAAAACCGACTTCACCTTCCTGAGCAACTTCCAGAATGACCCGGATGCGGGCTACTACGGCTGGCTGCCGCGCGAAGGCACCGTGGTGCCGTATTACGACGCCAACGGTAAGGCGCACAAGCTGCCGACCGATTTCAACGAAGGCGAGTCCGATAATAAAATCTCCCGCCGCCAGAAGATGGTGGGCTACAGCTTCTCCCATCAGTTCGATGACACCTTTACCGTGCGGCAGAACCTGCGCTATGCCGATGTGCATACGCTCTATCGTTCCGTATACGGCAACGGCTATGTCGCGCCGGGCTACATGAATCGCGCCTACGTGCGCTCCGACGAGCACCTGAACACCTTCACCGTCGATACCCAGCTGCAGTCTGATTTCGCCACCGGCGCGGTCAGCCATACGCTGCTGACCGGCGTGGACTACTCGCGGATGCGTAACGATGTGGATGCCGACTACGGGACGGCGGATCCTATCAGCATGAGCAATCCGCAGTACGGCAATCCGAATATTCAGGTCACCTTCCCGTACGCGGTCCTCAACCGGATGGAGCAGACCGGCCTGTACGCGCAGGATCAGATGAAGTGGGATAAATGGGTGATGACCCTGGGCGGCCGTTACGATTACGCCACGACCTCAACGTTAACCCGCGCCACCAACAGCCTGGCGGAGAATCACGACCAGCAGTTCAGCTGGCGCGGCGGCATCAACTACCTGTTCGATAACGGCATCTCTCCGTACTTCAGCTACAGCGAATCGTTTGAACCGGTATCGGGTTCCAACAGCCGCGGCCAGCCGTTCGATCCGTCGCGCGGTAAGCAGTATGAAGCCGGCGTGAAATACGTGCCGAAAGATATGCCGGTGGTGGTCACCGCGGCGGTCTATCAGCTGACCAAAGACAAGAACCTGACGGCTGATCCGGCTAACCAGGCGTTCAGCATCCAGACCGGCGAGATCCGCTCCCGCGGCCTTGAGCTGGAGGCGAAGGCGGCGGTGAACGCCAATATTAACGTCACCGCAGCCTACAGCTACACCGATGCGGAGTACACTCACGATACGGTGTTCAACGGCAAACGTCCGGCGGAAGTGCCGCGTAACATGGCCTCCCTGTGGGCGGATTATACCTTCCACGAAACCGCGCTGAGCGGTCTGACGATTGGGGCCGGGGCGCGCTATATCGGTTCAACGGTCAGCTACTACAAAAATGACACCAGCACCGGTAAGAAAAATGATGCCTTTAGTGTGGCCGGTTATGCGCTGATGGATGCGACGGTGAAATACGATCTGGCGCGCTTTGGCCTGCCGGGATCGTCGGTCGGCGTCAACGTCAACAACCTGTTCGACCGCGAATATGTCTCCAGTTGCTACAGCGAATACGCCTGCTACTGGGGCGCCGGACGTCAGGTCGTCGCCACCGCCACCTTCCGTTTCTAACCACCTACGGGCGCGGTTCGCCGCGCCCTCTATCAGGTTATCGCTATGCAGGAACAGACTCCGCACGCAGAAACCACCTTCGCGCTGGATCGCGTCACTTTCCGTGTGCCTGGCCGCACATTGCTCCATCCGCTCTCGCTCACCTTCCCGTCCGGAAAAGTCACAGGCCTGATCGGCCATAATGGCTCCGGCAAGTCGACGTTACTGAAAATGCTTGGCCGTCATCAGCCGCCCTCCGCAGGCGAAGTGCTGCTGGACGGGCAGCCGCTGGAGAGCTGGGGCAGCAAAGCCTTTGCCCGCAAAGTGGCCTATCTGCCGCAGCAGCTGCCGCCGGCCGAAGGTATGACGGTGCGCGAGCTGGTGGCGATCGGCCGCTATCCATGGCACGGCGCGCTGGGTCGCTTTGGCGCAGCGGACCGTGAGAAAGTAGAAGAGGCGATTGCGCTGGTGGGGCTGAAGCCGCTCGCTCATCGTCTGGTGGACAGCCTCTCCGGCGGTGAACGCCAGCGGGCGTGGATCGCCATGCTGGTGGCGCAGGACAGTCGCTGCCTGCTGCTCGATGAACCCACCTCGGCGCTGGATATTGCTCATCAAGTCGATGTTCTGGCGCTGGTGCATCGTCTCAGCCAGCAGCGCGGCCTGACGGTGATCGCCGTCCTGCACGATATTAATATGGCGGCCCGCTATTGCGACTATCTGGTGGCCCTGCGCGGCGGAGAAATGATTGCTCAGGGGACGCCGGCGGAACTGATGCGCAGCGACACTCTGGAACAGATCTACGGCATCCCGATGGGGATCCTGCCACACCCGGCCGGTGCGGCGCCGGTAAGCTTTGTCTATTGATGATGAACCCAACTCTGATAACCCGACGCCGCCTGCTGATCGCGATGGCGCTCTCGCCGCTGCTGTGGCAGATGCGCGGCGCGCAGGCGGCCGACGT
>ERZ773111.925-NODE-925-length-16194-cov-2.894541_pt1 | contig 16194 bp, 16 predicted proteins | sample MGYA00580567_ERZ773111 | MGnify/ENA primary metagenome ERZ773111 (study PRJEB29015, sample SAMEA2737875) | human gut metagenome | biome: human gut; feature: human-associated habitat; material: faeces | place: China | collected 2012 ...
CAATTCGCCTAAATCTTCCCCCTCGTCCGACTCTGCCTGCAAACCGATCAGATCTGCGATAAAGTACTCGTTTTTCTTTAATTTTACCGCATTTTCACGGGTGACATACAAACTCTTTTTGCGATATTTTTCCACGTCATTGATATTGTCAATTCCCTTGAACTTGACAATAACCATATTTTTGAAAAATTTCACACCGGCAACTTCAAGGTCGACTAACTCTTTTCCGGTATCCAAAACAACGTTTTTCAGTTTTTTAAATCTTGCCGGATCATCCGTCGTAGGAAATACTTTCACTTCTCCCCTGACACCATGTGTGGTTGTTATTACACCTACCTGTAATAAATCTTCCATGTAATCTCCTTTATCAACTTTCTTCTGCTATCCAAATTAGCATGGTAAGGAAAAAGCTATCCCAGACAACTGGGATAGCCCATCATGTTACTGCATAATCTCAACAATAACTTTTTTTTCTTCTTTTGAGGCTGCTGCCTTCACAACGGCACGGATCGCTTTTGCAATTCTACCCTGTTTGCCGATTACCTTACCCATGTCAGACTGTGCAACGCGCAGCTCCAACACGATGGCTTTCTCATTCTCGGTCTCTGTCACAACAACTTCGTCCGGGTAATCAACTAGTGATTTGGCAATTACTTCAACTAATTCTTTCATTAGACCACCTCACTAATCTTATTTTTCGATTCCAGCATTTTTGAAGATTCTAGCTACTGTATCTGTTGGCTGAGCTCCGTTAGCTAACCATTTCTTTGCTAACTCTTCATTTACATGATATTCGCTTGGATCTTTTGTTGGATCATAAGTTCCGATCTCTTCGATACATCTTCCGTCTCTTGGGGATCTGGAATCTGCAACTACGATTCTATAGAAAGGAGCTTTCTTCTGTCCCATTCTTCTTAATCTGATCTTTACTGCCATGTCATTTCACCTCCTACGTGATTGCTAAAAATTTATTAAAAAGGAAGCCCTTTGAACATTCCTCTTTTACCTTTTTTCATCATGCCTGGCATCTGTTTCATCATCTTTTTCATCTGTTCAAACTGTTTTACCAGACGATTTACTTCCGCAATATCAACTCCTGCACCTTTTGCAATGCGGTTCTTGCGGCTCGGATTCATAAGCGACGGATTACGTCTCTCTTCCGGTGTCATGGAATAAATGATTGCTTCGGTGCGCGCCATACTCTTCTCAGCTGCCTCCTGATCGATCTCAGGCATCTTTCCTTTGCCCATTCCCATTCCAAGACCGGGCATCATTCCAAGGATACTGGATAATCCACCCATTTTCTTCATTTGACTCATAGATTCCAAATACATCTCAAAGTCAAATTCATTTTTGCGCATCTTCTGCTCAATACGCTTTGCCTGCTCCTCATCGATATCAGCCTGTGCTTTTTCAATCAATGTCAGCACATCACCCATACCAAGGATTCTTGAAGCCATTCTGTCAGGATAAAACTGCTCCAGATCAGAAAGTTTTTCTCCCATACCTACATATAAAATAGGTTTTCCGGTAACAGCACGGATTGAAAGTGCCGCACCACCTCTGGTGTCACCGTCTAACTTCGTTAAGATCACACCATCTATGCCAACCTTTTCATCAAACATCTTGGCTACATTCACTGCATCCTGTCCAGTCATGGCATCCACAACTAAAACGGTCTGATGAACGGTAACATTCTCTTTGATTTCCTGCAACTCAGCCATCATGTCATCATCAATATGAAGACGTCCTGCTGTATCCAGGATTACAATATTAAATTCATTCTTTGTCGCATGCTCGATTGCTGCTTTGGCAATGTTCACAGGTTTGATCTTATCTCCCATGGAAAATACTTCCACGCCCTGCTTCTCACCATTGATCTGCAGCTGTTCGATCGCACCCGGACGATAAATATCACAGGCAGTCAGTAAAACTTTCTTTCCTTTCAGCTTAAACTTTCCTGCAAGCTTTGCTGCGGTGGTTGTTTTACCTGCACCCTGTAAACCTTCCATCATAATGACTGTCAATGCTTTTCCCGGCTGAAGCTTGATTTCTGTTGTCTCAGAGCCCATCAGCTTTACCATCTCTTCATTTACAATCTTAATGACCATCTGTCCAGGATTCAGTCCGTTCATCACGTCCTGTCCGATTGCCCGTTCCTGCACATCTTTTACAAACTGCTTTACGACTTTGAAGTTAACATCCGCTTCTAAAAGAGCCATCTTAACTTCCTTCAAAGCTGCCTTGACATCATCCTCTGTCAAACGACCTTTGCTTCGCAGGTTTTTGAATACATTTTGAAGTTTTTCAGATAAACTGTCAAATGCCATCTTATAGCTCCTCTAAAATCTGATTGGAAATCTGCTCGATTTCCTCCATAATCGCTTCATTGTGACTGGAATGAAACTCCTTCGCCAGTGCATCGATCTGTGCTACTTTCTGCTTTGCTGACTGAAACTTTGCAATCAGATGAAGTTTTTCTTCATATCCTTCCAGAGCCTTGGTACAACGCTTGATCATATCATGTACCCCCTGGCGGCTGATTCCCTCTTCGTTTGCAATCTCTCCAAGAGAAAGGTCATTGAACACGAAGTCCTCATAGATCCGGCGCTGATGTTCATTCAGTAACTCGCCATAAAAATCATATAAATAAGCCTGTTGTTTCTTCCATTCTTCACACCATGCCTTTATTTTACTATTCATACATCGGCACCTTTGCTAAGATAACATAAAACAAAACAGGTGTCAAGCATTTTTTCTTTACAGTAAAGGGATTTTGCTTGACACCTGTCTTTTAACACATTCTAAAACACGATCGCCGCCTGCACGATCGCACACGCAATGCTCACTATCGAAAGTGCTCCATATATTTTTTCTGTTTTCTTATCTGTGATAAAATACCCTGCACTTGTGAAAATAAACACAATCACGCAGATCATAAATGGAACATATTTCATCCGGTTCACGCTCTTTTATAAGAAGATATACTTACATACAAACAATACAGCAAGTACATACATTAACGGTGTGATTTTCTTTGCCTTACCGCAGATCACATTGATCACAACGTAAGAGATAACACCGATTGCGATACCTTCTGAAATGCTGTACATCAGTGGCATTGCGAGCATACATAAGTAAGCTGGAATTGCCTCTGTCATATCCGTAAAGTCAATCGAGATCACCGTTGTTACCATTAAAAATCCTACGAAGATCAATGCCGGAGCTGTTGCGAATCCCGGGATTGCGCAGAAAATTGGTGAGAAGAAAATAGCAAGCAGGAATAAGAAACCTGTCACTACAGAAGCAAGACCTGTTCTTGCACCTTCTGCCACACCGGAAGAACTCTCAACAAACGTAGTGGTTGTGGAAGTACCGAGAACTGCACCTGCACTTGTCGCGATCGCATCTGCGAGCAGTGCCTGTTTGATTCTTGGAAGTTTATCATTCTCATCTAACATCTGTGCTTTGTTTGCCACACCAATCAAAGTTCCTAATGTATCGAACATATCAACGAATAAGAAAGATAAAATAATCACTACAAAATCAAATACTCTTACCGTAGAAAAATCTGCTTTAAAGCACTGTCCGAATGTCTCTCCCAAAGAAGTGAAATCTGTCAGTCCCCAGACCGGATATAAAGAATAAAATCCTGCTTCTGCATCCGGGATATACAGACCAGCTGCCTGAGCGATCATTCCTAAGATCCATGTGGCAGCAATACCGATGAGGATTGCTCCTTTTACACCTCTGATATATAAAATAGAGATGATAAAAAGACCGATCAGTGCAAGGATCGCTCCGATTCCAAGTGTATGGAAATCTCCTGTAAAGTCCACGATCGTAACAAGTGTGGAATCGTTATTTACAACAATGTGGCCATCCTGCAAACCTAAAAATGCGATGAAGAAACCGATACCAACACTCACACCTTTTTTCAGAGTGGTAGGAATCGCATTGAAGATTGCCTCACGCACATTGGTAAGGGAGAGCACGATAAAAATCAGACCTTCTGCAAAAACCGCCATAAGGGCGATTTTCCAGTCGTATCCCATTGCGCCACATACCGTGTATGCAAAATAAGCATTTAATCCCATACCCGGGGCAAGTGCAAATGGATAATTTGCAAGCATTGCCATTGCCAGTGTTCCAATAAAGGAAGCGATACAGGTCGCCATCAAAACTGCCGTCTTATCCATTCCTGCTGCTGCGAGCATGGATGGATTGACTGCAAGGATATACGCCATTGTCATAAATGTGGTGATACCCGCTAACACTTCTGTTTTCACAGTCGTGTTGTTCTCTTTTAATTTAAACATTTTCTCTAACATTCTAATCTCCCACTTTGTCTTACATCATTTTACAGTCACGGTCTCTCCTGACGTGACTGCATAACATCTTCATATTTTATAAGGTTATTTTCCTTCGTATGTGATCACAGAGGCTACATCATATTTTGCCAGTTTTTCACGTCCTTTTAACCCTGCTAACTCCATTAAGAAAAGGATTTTTACAACTTCGCCGCCAAGCTGCTCTACTAATTTACAGCTTGCTTCCATAGTTCCTCCGGTTGCGATCAGGTCATCCACTAATACAACCTTCTGCCCCGGTCTGACCGCATCCTTATGGATCTCGATCTCTGCTTTTCCATATTCAAGATCATATTCTGCTGAGACTGTCTCACAAGGAAGTTTTCCTTTTTTACGAACCGGAATAAAAGCTTTTCCAAGTGCATAGGCAATTGGCATTCCAAAGATAAATCCTCTGGACTCCGCACCTGCAATAATGTCAAAATCTACTCCATCTAACAGTTTGATCATGGAATCGATTGCCAGTTTTAATCCATCCGGATCCTGTAATACACTTGTTACATCACGGAACATAATGCCCGGTTCCGGAAAATCCGGTATGGTTCTTACATACTCCTCTATTTTTTTCATTGATAATACCCCTTTCACTTAAAAATGTGACAAATCCACAACCATCATATACGATTGTCTGTCAAGATTCAATTTAGTAATACTTATAAATCTTATAAGCTGGTACGAACAACCTTTGGTTTGTACCCTTCTTTTTCCAGCGCTTTGATGATCTGTTTCTTGTGATCTGTGCCAAAACACTCTAATGTAATACGAAGTTCCACGGCTGCGCTTCGGTTTGTTGTGACAAACTGATTGTGTTCCAATTTGATGACATTTCCCTGCTGTGCTGCAATAATACCGGAAACTTTGCAGAGTTCGCCCGGCTTATCCGGAAGCAGAACTGACACTGTGAAGATTCTGTCTCTTAAGATCAGTCCCTGCTGTACCACAGAGGACATGGTGATGACATCCATGTTACCACCACTTAAAATGGATACAATCCGTTTGTCGGACACATCCAGATGTTTTAATGCCGCTACAGTTAAAAGTCCTGAATTTTCCACGATCATCTTATGATTTTCCACCATGTCAAGGAAAGCCGCTACCAGCTCATCATCCTCCACTGTGATAATATCATCCAAATTTTGCCGGATATAAGGGAAAATCTTGCTGCCCGGTGTCTTAACGGCTGTACCATCTGCAATTGTGCTGACAGTCGGAAGAGTTGTCACTTTTCCTGCTGCAAAAGACGCCTGCATACAGTTTGCTCCTGCCGGTTCTACACCGATCACTTTGATCTTTGGATTTAATAGTTTTGCAAGAGTGGAAACACCTGTTGCAAGTCCGCCTCCTCCGATCGGTACAAGAATATATTCTACCAGCGGAAGTTCTTTGAAGATTTCCATTGCGATCGTGCCCTGACCGGTTGCAACTGCGAGATCATCAAATGGATGAATAAATGTGTAGCCCTCTTTCTCTGCGAGTTCGTAAGCCTTCTGGCATGCCTCATCATACACATCTCCGTAAAGTACAACCTCTGCGCCGTAGCTCTTGGTACGGTTTACTTTGATGAGCGGTGTTGTGGTAGGCATGACAATGACTGCCTTGCATCCATAACATTTTGCAGCGTAGGCAACACCCTGCGCATGATTTCCTGCGGAGGCAGTGATAAGTCCCTTCGCTCTTTCCTCCTCAGTCAGTGTGCTGATCTTATAATATGCGCCACGCACTTTATACGCACCTGTAAACTGCATATTCTCCGGTTTTAAATAAACCTTGTTTCCTGTCTGCTGGCTGAAATAATCACTGTAAACCAGTTTTGTCTCTGTCGTGACTTCCTTTACCTTTTCGGAAGCCTCCTCAAACTTGTCTAATGTAAGCATATTAATCCTCCTTGTTTTTTCGAAGAAAAAATCCGAGCTCCTATGGGCGAGGAGAGGATTTGTCCTCCTGTACATCAAATAATGCATTCACAAACTGATTGGAATCGAATTTCTGCAGATCCTCGATTGTCTCCCCGACTCCGATATATTTTACCGGAATGCCAAGTTCTGAATGGATCGCAACGGCGATTCCACCCTTTGCTGTTCCATCCATTTTTGTCAGGATGATTCCGGTGATATCTGCCACATCTGCAAACTCTCTTGCCTGCGCAAGCGCATTCTGTCCGGTCGTTGCATCCAGAACAACCAATGTCTCGCGGAACGCATCCGGATATTCTTTTTCCAGAATACGGTTAATCTTGCGAAGTTCTTCCATCAGATTCTTTTTATTGTGAAGTCTGCCTGCGGTATCACATAAAAGTACATCTGCATTTCGCGCTTTTGCTGCTGCCACCGCATCATATACGATAGCTCCCGGATCAGCGCCTTCCTGTCCGCCGATCATCTCCACTCCGGCGCGGTTTGCCCACTCCTGAAGCTGTGTTCCGGCTGCGGCACGGAATGTATCTGCTGCTGCAAGGACAACTTTTTTGCCCTGATCTTTTAATTTTCCGGCAAGCTTTCCAACGGATGTCGTCTTTCCAACACCGTTGACACCGATCACCAGCACCACAGATTTCTCGTTTTCAAAACGATAGGCTGTCTCTCCGACATCCATCTGCTCTTTGATACTGTTGATCAGAAGTTCCTTGCACTCTGCCGGATCTTTGATATGATTTTCCTTTACTTTTTTCTTCAGGTTCTCAATGATAGCTTCCGTTGCATTGACACCGATATCACCCATAATGAGAATCTCTTCAATCTCTTCATAGAAATCGTCATCAATATTGGAAAATCCATTGAATACCGCATCAATGCCGGAAACAATATTATCCCTCGTCTTGCTCAGCCCGGAAACCAGACGGCTCCAGAAGCCTTTTTTTTCTTCGCTCATCCCTTTTTCCTCGTTTCTATATGATTTGTCCCATTGTGTCCTCTGTCTCAGCTGCTCAGATCATCATCGATCAGATTGACCGAAACTAATGTGGAAACACCTTTTTCCTGCATGGTGATACCGTACAGACGATCCGCTGCAGCCATGGTGCCACGTCTGTGGGTAATGACAATAAACTGCGTGCTCTTAGTCAGCTTATGTAAATATTTTGCAAAACGGCTGACGTTGGAATCATCCAGAGCCGCCTCAATCTCGTCTAACAGACAGAATGGAGAAGGTTTTAAATTCTGGATTGCAAAAAGCAGTGAGATTGCTGTGAGTGATTTTTCTCCACCGGACATCTGCATCATGTTCTGTAATTTCTTTCCTGGCGGTTGTGCAATGATGCGGATGCCGCACTCTAAGATATCCTCATCTTCTACAAGTTCAAGCGTTCCTTTTCCACCACCGAAAAGCTCCTTAAACACTTTATCAAACTCGCGCTGAATTTCTGCAAATTTTTCCATAAACTGTTTGCGCATTCCGGTATCCAGTTCTTCAATAATTCCAACCAGAGTCTTTTCTGCCTCAATCAGATCATCATGCTGTCCCTTTAAGAAACCGTAACGCTCCGAGATTTCTTTGTAATCTTCAATGGCATTGACATTGACATCTCCCAGTTTTCGAATGTCATCTTTGATGCCTGCAATCTGTTTTTTCAGATCCGTAAGATCCGAAAATGCCTCATTCCTCAACTCCATCGCTGCATGCAGTGTCAGCTCGTACTCCTCCCACATATAATTCGTCTGGTAGTTTCCGGCTTCTTCGAGTTTTTCTCTCTGACTGTTCAAACGGTAAATCTCTTTATCCAGGTCTGCGATTTTCCTGGAAACATCCTCCTGTTTCTGGAAAAATCCCTTGTAGGAAGCAGACATCTCCTCTTTCTTCCGGGTATGCTCTTTTAAAGCATTCTCCTGCTCTTTTTGATAATCTGTGGAGTTTAAAATTGTCTTTTTAATCTCCTCGATATCCTGACGTTTCTTCTCCACATCTGCTTTCGCATTCTTCGCTTCGTTTAACACGCCTTCGCGCTCGTCGTCAAACCGCCTGATCTCGCTCTGGATACGTGTGAGATTTTCCATTACGAATTCTGCCTTCTGACGGATTCCCGCAAGTTCTAATGTCACCTGTGATACCGCATTTGTGGCAGATTCCACGTCTGCACTTTTCGCATCCAGAATTTGCTGGAAGTTCTTATTTTCTTCCTCAATCTGGCTCTCACGGTTTTTCACATATTCAATTTCTTCTGATATCTTTGCTTTATTATCGTTGATTTCCTGAAGCTGTTTCTCTATCTCATGGTTTTCTGCGATCAGTCCCGCATACACATTTTCACTTTCGTTCTTCTGCGCCGCTGCACGATCCACATTCATTTTTGCCGTATTCTGTAAAATCAGCTGCTCCTGTAGTTCTGCCTTATTGGCTTCGATATCATCCACGAGCAGACTCTGTGCTGTCTTGATATCCTCCAGCCGGTTGCGGCTTTCCTTTATCTTCTGTTCTGACTTGCTAATCAGTTCCTCTAATTCTTCGATCTCACGGTTTCTTCCGAGAAGATTACTGTTATTGCGGAATGCACCACCTGTCATGGAGCCACCCGGGCTTAAATACTCTCCCTCTAACGTTACGATATGAAGGGAATAATGATTCTTCTTTGCCAGTTTGATTGCAAAATCAATATTCTCTGTGACGATCACTCTTCCTAACAGGTAGGCAGTCACGCCCTCGTATTTTGCCTCTGTTTTAACTAACGTATTGGCAAGTCCAATGACGCCCGGTTCTTTTAGGGCATCCATATTTTTAAAGTTGCCTTTTCCATCTACACTTGTAAGAGGTAAAAAAGTTGCACGTCCCAGACGGTTCTCTTTTAAGAAAGAGATCATCTTCTTCGCAGTCTCTTCATCCTCGGTGACGATATTCTGGATATTTCCACCCAATGCCGTCTCGATGGCAACTTCATACTTCTTCTCCACCTGGATCAGATCAGAAACAACTCCCAGAAGTCCCTTATTCTGCTCCTTTTGTTCCATCACTTTGCGGATACTGTTACCATATCCATCATAGCGCTCTGCAATATTTTTCAGAGATTCTAATTTGGACTGCTGCTTGTTATATCTTGCAAGTGTCTCCTCTAATGTATGCGTTGTCTCAATGGATTTTTTCTTCCAGTCGCGGCTTTTCTCCTCCATGGAAAGTCCGGCCTGTTTCAGCTCTTTTATTTTCTGATTGACGGAATCGAAATCTTTCTGATACTCTGCTAAAACAGAATCTAAATCTGCTTCCTCTGTTTTTCTTGCTAGCAGTCTCTGGTTTAACTGGGCTTTTCGGATGTTGACCTGTTCTTCCATCGTGTCAAACCGCTGCTGCCTTGCCTTAATGGAAGCCTTGCTGTTCAACAGTTCAATCAATTCACTTTTGCCTTTTTCCATGCCTTCCATACATCTCGCGATCTCTGTCTGCAATGTCTGAAGTGCTTCTTCCGCTGCTTTTTTCTTTTCCTCAATCTCAGAGATCTGTGCGTCCAGAGTAACCTTTTCTTCCTCATAAGTCTTTCCGGAAGAAATACGTTCTTCTTTCTCATGGTCGATGGCATCCAGACGGCTCTGCATATGTTCATCCGTATGCTCTGCCGAACGGATCTGCTCGTTTAAGATTTCAATCTGGCTCTCCAACTTGTTCTTTGTCACAGCGGACTGACTCATCTCGTCACGGATTGCATTAATCTTTTCGTCCTCTGCCGCCATATCCTGTTCAAGCTTTTCATATTCTGTTTTTATCTGCTCATAACTTTCTTTTGCTTCCTGATAATCACGATCCGCAATCGAATAGTTTTCTTTGACTTCCTGTAACTGTCTGTCAATACGCTCCATTTCCAATAAGAACATATTGACATCAAACGTTTTTAACTCTTCTTTTTTCTTTAAATAAATACGGGCTTTTTCCGCCTGGCGCTCCAACGGACCGACCTGACGCTCTAACTCTGCCAGAATATCATTGACACGCACCAGATTTTCCCGCTCGTTCTCTAACTTTTTCTGGGCAGTTGCTTTTCGCTTTTTATACTTTACGATTCCTGCCGCCTCGTCAAAAAGTTCTCTTCGCTCTTCCGGTTTACCATTTAAGATACGCTCGATCTGTCCCTGACCGATAATAGAATATCCCTCTTTACCGATACCGGTATCATAGAAAAGTTCTGTGACATCTTTCAGACGACACGGACTTCCATTAATCAGATACTCACTCTCGCCGGAACGGTAAACACGTCTTGACACTGTAACTTCCTCGAAATCAATGGCAAGCTGATGATCTGAGTTGTCCATAGTGATTGCAACATATGCATAACTTAAAGGTTTTCTGTTTTCTGTACCGGCAAAAATAACATCCTGCATGCTTGCACCACGAAGCTGTTTTGCACTCTGCTCACCCAATACCCAGCGCACTGCATCTGCAACATTACTCTTACCACTTCCATTTGGTCCAACGATCCCGGTGATCCCATTGTGAAAATCGAATACGATCTTATTTGCAAATGACTTGAATCCCTGAACTTCTATACTTTTCAGATACATTTCATAACTCCGTTTCCTGCATTATTTTTTCTGGACCGGTTTTAAAAGCAGCAGTGCCTGATAGGCAGCTTCCTGCTCGGCAGCCTTCTTTGTATGACCGATTCCTGTTCCGATCACCCGCTCGCCAATCCTTGCCTCTACTGAGAAGCGTTTGTCATGGTCTGGTCCTTCCTCTGAAATTAATCTGTAATTCAGTTCTTCCTCATAATGTCCCTGCACGACTTCCTGTAAACTTGTCTTGCAGTCATAGAAAAGCTTTTTATGTTCAATATCTGTTAAAATAAATTTATGGATAAACGTTTTTGCATGTTCAAATCCACCATCCAGATAAATTGCTCCGATCACTGCCTCTAATGCATCCGAGAGAATCGAATTGCGGTTTCTTCCACCTGTCAGATTTTCGCCCTTTCCAAGGAACAGATATTTGCCAAGTTCCATCTCTCTGGTACAGATTGCCAGCGTCGGTTCGCAGACCAGACTCGCACGCAGCTTTGTCAGATCTCCTTCCGACTTGTCCGGATATGCCTTATACAAAAAGTCACTGGAAACGATTTCCAACACCGCATCTCCCAAAAACTCCAGTCTTTCATTATCAGAATGTTTTCTCAAATGTTTCTCGTTCGCAAAAGAGCTGTGTGTCAATGCCTGACGCAGCAGTTTCTCCTGTTTGAATTCATATCCAATTTTATCCTGTAATTCTAAAAAATTTGCCATATTTTCTCCTCTCACAGAGGATTTTTCGTAATACCTCAGCCACCTGAGCCATTACCAAAAAACCTCTCCTCTTTTCTTATCAGTAACGTAAAGAGGCTGTCGCACATAGAAAAGATTTCGTTGCGACAGCCTGTATGCTTAAAAGTTATATTTATGAGTTTAAAGCATTTTTGATTTGTTCCACTGCGTCTCCAACTGTTACGATTTTCTCAGCTTCTTCATTTGGAATCTCAATATCAAATTCTTCCTCTAAGCCCATAATAATCTGGAAAACATCCAATGAATCTGCTCCAAGATCATCCACAAAAGTGGTTTCCATTGTGATTTCCTCTTCATCCACATTTAATACTTCAGCGATAATTTTTTTCAGTTTTTCGAATTCCATAATTACATTCCTTCCTGTTCTGCAGAACCTAAAATATTTTTCTTGATCTTACCATTAATATCCTGTTCTTTAAAAGTAACACACTGATAAATTGAATTGGTAACTTCCTTTGCCTTGGCACTTCCATGCGTCTTCACCACAAGACCATTCAATCCTAAAAGCGGTGCACCACCATACTGGGAGGCGTCAAATGTTTTCAGTGTAGATTTTAAAGCCGGCAATGCAAGCGCAGCGCCAATTTTGCTTCGCAGAGTACTCATCATACCCTTCTTGATTGCGCCAACCAGTGTACCCGCCAGTCCTTCGTACAGTTTTAAAATGACATTTCCCACAAACGCTTCACAGACAATGACATCTGCCTCGCCATGTGGAATCTCCCTTGCCTCAATACTGCCTACAAAATTAATGTCTGTACACTCTTTTAATAATGGAAATGTCTCTTTTACAAGCGCATTCCCCTTTTCCTCTTCTGCTCCAATATTTACAATTGCAACTCTTGGATTCTTAATTCCAAGAACATTTTCCATATAAATGGATCCCATCTTTGCAAACTGAACCAGATGTGATGCCCTCGCATCTACGTTCGCACCACAGTCGATCAATAAAGAGACTCCCTTTTCCGTAGGAATCAATGGTGCCAAAGGCGGTCTCTCAATTCCGCGGATTCTTCCAACGATAACCTGTCCTCCGACAAGGATAGCGCCTGAACTTCCGGCGGAAACAAAAGCATCTGCTTCTTTCTGCTTTACCATATTCATTCCAACAACAATTGATGACTGTTTCTTTTTTCGAATTGCATTCACTGGCGGTTCTGCTGTCTCGATCACTTCCTCAGCATGTACCACTTCAATCTGTTCTTTTGGGTAAGAATACTGTTTCAGTTCTTTCTCAACCACATCCTGCTGTCCTACCAACAGCACCTTGATGTCCGATCTGCCATTCACAGCATCGACTGCACCCTTGACTAACTCTCCCGGTGCATTATCTCCACCCATTGCATCCAGTGCAACTCTCGTGATTTCCTGTTGCATACACTTCTCCATTTCCTGCGTGTTAACTGCCTTACGAAAAGTGCTCCTTACACGTCTATAAGAAAATATACTATAACTTTTTCTATAAATCAATATATAATCACATTTGTGTGATCACAGTTCTCAGTTGAAATACTCCATGTTCCGTTCCTTCTCTGCTTCTAAGTCTTCCGGAGACATATATTTCTGAAAAATCTTTTCCAGAATGAAATTAGCAAGCAGCATATATACACATGGAATTATAAATACTGCCGGTGGGAATATATAAACTGCAAATGCTGCTGCAAGGAGCAGGACAAAGAGAAGCAGTGTCTTCCACAGATTTCCCAGTGCGATCAGCGCCGCATTTTTTAAGATCATCTTTGTCTGATTCTCAAATCGCGCAATATAAGGAAACAGGTAAATTGCCCACATCGTTGCAAACATCATCAGCACTGCAAATACAATATATATTTTTCCTAACGCAACACCTGCTTTTGCATACTGATACATCACATAGCAGTCAAATCCCATGATTGCATATAATAAGAGGAGGATCAGCCATACGATCGTTGACTGCCTGAAATTCGTCTTAAATGCATGCCAGAACTCCCTGCCTATGTAACTGCGGTTGTTCCGGATCACTTTATTCACCGTATAATACAATGCTGTGGTTGCCGCCCCGGCTGTCACGATCGGGATACATAAAAAAAACCAGAACGCACTCAGACAGATCACATCAATGATCTTCCCCAATCCTTGAAAAAACTTGTTGTCAACATTAAAAAAATCGCCCATATTTACTTCCTTCTTTGATTCGTGATAGAGCAATACTGCCCATTGGTAACACTCATTATAGCATAGCCCGAGACAGTCTACAATGACTGTAATTGTTAAAAATCGGTAAAGAAAAAGGACTTTCAATCTCTTGAAAGTCCTCTGATCTTCTTAAAAATTAGTCCTGAGGAATAATCTCTTTTTTGTTATATGAGCCACAGTTCTTGCATACTCTATGAGGCATCATTAATTCACCACATTTGCTGCATTTTACTAATGCAGGAGCAGTCATTTTCCAGTTTGCTCTTCTTTTATCTCTTCTTCCTTTGGAAGATTTATTTTTTGGACAAATTGACATTTACTTACACCTCCTTAAATTTGTTAAAGACATCTTGGATTGCTGCCATTCTTGGATCCAGTTCTGTTCTCTGGCAATTGCAGTCACCCTTATTCAGGTTCATTCCGCACACTTTGCAAATTCCTTTGCAATCCTCTTTGCACAGAACTTTCATCGGCCAGTTTACCAAAATCTCTCCATAGATAAGTTTATCTACATCCAGATCAAATCCAATCAGGTAGTCTATATCCTCCATCTCTTCATCATTGATCGCAGAATTTTCCAGACGGAACTCCTTGTCAATGTCGAAATGGATTCTTGTCGGAACTTCTTCCAGACAACGGCTACACGGTATTGATGCTGCCAGATCCACAGTGCCACTGATACGCAGCTTGCCGCCATCAATGTTTGCGATCTGTAAATCAATCGGTGCCTTTTCAATGATCGGGAACTCGCCTAATCTCGATACAAAGGATTCTAACTCGATCTGAACTTTTTCTGTTAAGGACTTGTTCTCACAAGTTACAATACTTGAAATATCTATAATCACAGCGCTCTCCCCAAAACTCGCTTAAGCCCAAACTCCTAAGCTGAGGTTTTTCACACCTAAATGATTATACATAGGTGTCTTTCTTTTGTCAACCACTTTTTTCACATATTGTCAAGTTTTTTCCCTTGACAGTGTTTTTCTAGCCGGATCTGCCGTTCATTTTCCATCTTTTGCACCGCAGATTCTGTCTGATCTCTCATTATTTTACAAGCGCAACTGTCTCTCTTGCAATTGCAAGCTCCTCGTTTGTAGGGATCACGCAGACCTTCACTTTGGAATCCGGTGTGGAGATCACTGCCTCATCACCGTGAGTTGCATCATTGACTTCGTTATCAATAGTAATTCCAAGATAGCCAAGGTAAGCAACGATCTTTCTGCGGACCAGATTGGTATTCTCACCAATTCCTGCGGTAAATGCGATCGCATCTACTCCGTTCATGGCTGCCACATAGGAACCGATGTATTTTGCAACACGGTAGCAGAATACTTCGATCGCATTGATCGCATACTCATTTCCCTCATTATAGGCTGCCTCAAGGTCACGGAAATCAGAAGAAATGCCTGTCATTCCCTGTACACCGGACTTTTTATTTAAAACATTCATAACACCTTCGATATCAAGGTTCTCTTTCTTTGCAATGAACTCCATGATAGCAGGATCAATATCTCCGGAACGTGTTCCCATGACAAGTCCCTCTAATGGAGTAAGTCCCATAGATGTATCTACACATTTTCCATTGACAACTGCGCTAATAGAAGCTCCGTTTCCAAGATGTGCAACGATCACTTTGGAATTGTTGATATCCATTCCAAGGTACTCCACGAGACGTTTGGATACAAAGCTGTGGCTTGTTCCATGGAAACCGTAACGGCGCACACCGTATTTCGTATACATCTCGTAAGGCAAACCGTACATATAAGCCTTAGCCGGCATTGTCTGGTGGAAAGCCGTATCGAATACTGCTACCTGGGGAATACCCGGAATCAACGCTTCCATAGCATCGATCCCCTTCAGGTTAGCCGGGTTATGCAACGGAGCCAGATCCGAACATTCGATTACCTTGTTGATCACATCCCGGTCGATCTTCACGCTGGAAGCGAACTTTTCACCTCCATGTACCACACGGTGGCCGACAGCGTCGATTTCGTTATATTCCTTGATGCAGCCGTATGTCTTGTCAGTCAGAATACTCAGGATAAATTCGATACCTTCCTTGTGGCCGGGTATTTCTTTTTCCAAAACAACTTTCTTACCGTCTTTGTCGGTCAGTTTCAGGAATGCACCGGGCAGACCGATCTTTTCGATACCACCCTGTGCCATTACTTCACCGGATGTCATATCGAACAATTTATATTTAATAGAACTACTACCGCAGTTTAATACTAATACTTTCATGATTTAATGATTTATGAGTTGGGATTTTAGGAATTTATGAATTATGATTTATCATCGTCACATAAATCATAATTCATAAATCAAATTATTTATTCGCTTTCAAACCTATCGACTGGTTACATGCAATCGCAACCATCTTATAGATATCGTCAACAGAGCAACCGCGAGACAGGTCGTTA
>ERZ773111.930-NODE-930-length-16106-cov-6.008037_pt1 | contig 16106 bp, 30 predicted proteins | sample MGYA00580567_ERZ773111 | MGnify/ENA primary metagenome ERZ773111 (study PRJEB29015, sample SAMEA2737875) | human gut metagenome | biome: human gut; feature: human-associated habitat; material: faeces | place: China | collected 2012 ...
AAAACAACTTCTGTGCTTCATCTGCCGTTGTTCGTGTAAGGTTTCTCCATTCTCCACACGTAGCGTTATAATCTCTTTCCAGTATTCTGAGCAATGCCGGAGATTGCAACAAGGGCGTAGGTGATAGTCCTACCGCCCTATATATCGAATCGTCTCTCTCGATAGCTTTTATACCGGCTTCTTCAAATGCGCCTTTAAGTTCTCGCTCTTGCTTCTTCGTTTTGTCAGCAATCTCTTTTTGTATGTCTTCCAATAAGTAGCCGGATTCCTGTAACACCTGTATCTGCCACCTGTCCGTAGCCGTAAGGAGATAATCTTCTCCACGGCCTATACGTACCATTATGCGCTCAACGATCATGTCCATGATGTTCCGATGCATATCAGAAGATACCTTTTCTGCTTCCTCGGTCACATGGAAGAGATATTCCGGCGTAAGCATTACTTGTCCTTTCTGTTTGAAATCTTCATTGCCAAAAGTAGAAAGACGCAGATTACAATAATATTAATCGTACTTGTTGCCATACTTATTCGTCCTTTCCAATCTGCTTAATAATCTGATTAACGTATGTACTAAGTCCGGCTACCATGATACCTTGTACTACAGACGTGAACAGTGCCATAAAAACATTTTTCATGCTGTCCAAATCGCAAGTTGCCGTTACATACATTCCGCAAATAATAATTCCAATACCTCCGAGAGAAAGTGGAATGTCTTTATCCTTAATCCTATGTGAGCCTTTCATCCATTTTCCAAGAAAATACAAGGCAAAAGAAACCACCATTAACTCCGGCTTTACATAACTAATAATCTGTTCCATTTTTTAGTCCTCCTTTACAGACATTATCATTTATCTTTCGGATTGACGTGTCCCCTATACATCTTTCCATCCATACACGCCCGGTTCCCAAACATTCCCATCTGCCGTGCTAATCCATGTCTTGCCATTGTGCGTAACCTTGTCTCCCTTGGAATATGGATTCGTGCTGTCCGGCTGTTCCCACTCTGGAATAACATTTTCATCTGGAATAAGTACCTTGGCGAACAAAGATGGTGTATCCATCGGTGCCCATGTCTCTTGGCTTGTATGGGCTTGTAATACCTTGTATATAGTACCATTGTATTCCAACCGCTTGCCAACTACATATGCCTTGCCAGACTGCCACTTCTCCACAAAGTCTGGATATTCAAGAATCTGTTCATCTGCCATGTTTGCTGTCTGGTTTTCCAACAGTTTACGCAACTGCTCTGCTTGTTCTCTTGTCACTGTACCACCCCCATTATGATATTGAGTGCTTCTTCTGCACTTAAGTCCGGCTCTGGATAAACTGGATCGTCTACCAGTTTCCACACCTGCACTATCTCTGCATCCTTTTCTTCCCACTCAGATTCCCAGTGCTTACCATCTGTCACCTCTGTCGGCATATCTGTGTACACTACAGGCTTGTAGCCTAGCTGTTCCAGTTCTTCTGGAAATGGATTGTTGATTGATTTGCCATCCAAGGTTATCGTTTTGGGTGCGCTCCTTAAAAACCCGTTTTGTAGTTTTGCGTGCATTTTTGTATCAACTCCTTATCTACCAATAATATAGACTGTTCCAGATGCGAAATTTCCATTTTGTGCAACGATAGAATAAGATGTTATAGCAGTCTCAATAGCCGTAGTCCACTTGGAAACAGTATTTACAATACATTCTTGCATTTGTATTCCAGATGTAATACAAGCTTTTATTACATAGCTATCAAACCAAGAAGTTGAAAGTTTCTTTCCATCAATGTATGGATATGAAGAAGTCCATTTCCCATTTAATAGGTATGTTGGGACTACTCCATCCTTATCTGCTTTTAAATTAACTGCTATCATTAATTCATTGCACGAAAATGATTTTCCATCATCATCTGTAGTAATATCAATACGACTCGTTTCTTCCGATATTGTTCTTTTTGTTATTAGTCGCCACTCTTTCATATTTTGTTCTTCCTCCTGTGCATTTGCCATCATCATTCGCCGTCTTAACATAGTTCCACGGCATTCTCAGATTTGACACAGAATTTAGAATCAGCTAAACTCTGACTGACTGACTGACTGACTGACTGACTGACTGACTGACTGACTGACTGACTGACAAGATTTTGTGTTAACTTGTACTTCATGTCAATTACCTCCCGTAGATTTCTGCTTCAATACTTTTAACATATCCTATATTAATTACTTTAATTTCTGGTACGTCTTCTTTTGTCACTGCAAAGCCTGGATGGAAAGCACCCCATGACGTTAATGTACCTGGCGAATAAGTGCCACCATACGGAATATAAAAACATCTCCAAAAACCAGCTACATTTTTTATAAAAACTTCCATTGGAAAATTTCCACGTAATTCTCCAATGGTTTTATTTTTCTCAATAGAAATACCATTGTACGAAGCAACTTGTCTTTCGCATTTGTGAATTCTCATATATATTTCATTCACAGAAAATGGTTCTCCGTTATTATCAACCGCAACAGTGATTTCGTTGTTATTATTCGGTTTATCTTCCGCCGTTAGCGCCTTTATTAATTTCCACTCTTCATTCATCGCACTTTCCACCTCACTTCCTAATATTCTTCTTCTCTCCATATCAGATCACACTCCAATTCTGGGATGTAAGTAATCCCTCTAATATTGACACCTCGTATATCTTGTTCGCATTCACGCTAAAGCTACCGATATTGACTCCGGTCGGATGTACTACCCTTGTAGCTGTTGCACCAGAACGAAAGATGAAATGTACCTCACCTGTGCCATCTCCGATGGTGTATGCTAATGATGTCATTTCCGGGAATACATATAGCTTATTCGGTTCGAGCGTTACTGTGGTATCTGTAGACAGCTTCTCTATACGCTCTATACCACCTGTCTCGATTGTGATGGCAATTGCTTCTGAGCCATCGTAAGTGTACTCTTTACCGCCATATGTGATTGTTAAGGATTGTGGGTTGGGAAGTTTGGTTGGTACTGTTGGGATTGTTGGTTTTCCTTGCAAGTCTTCATAATTGCCGGAAAAATCGCTCTTGTTGTTCCAACTCTGTTTCTCTGTATCTGTAACGGTTCTATGTTCTGCATCTTCTTTTAGGTCAGATAAGTTTTTCGGAATTTTCGTTGTATCCGGCAGTGCTCCTACTTCGCTTGCTGTATATGTCGGCTTCTTGCTTTGCAACACCCATTCAGCAAGTTCTGGTTTTCCCTGTAAATCTCTATATTCTCCTGAAAAGTCACTCTTTGCGTTCCAAGCTTGTTTCTCTTCCTTTGTCACAGTTTCGTGTTCATCGTCCGCTGTCAGTTCTGAAAGTTTCGATGGAATCACGGTCGTACTCGGCAGTGCTCCGACTTCTTCTGCGGTATAAGTAGGCTTTTCTTCCGCTTTTGCCCATGCTGGTACCGTTGGATCCGTCTCTTCTATAGGATTCTTTTCCAGATAGCTTTTTACAGATTTCTCTATCTGCTCCTCGGAAATAGGCTTTTTCTCCAATGTGTCTACTCTGGATATAAGGTCAAGAATGACATCGGCGTGAGTCTCTTCAATCTCTGTATCCGTGTCTATCGTCTCTTTGGTCTTTCCGGTAGCCGGGCTGGTTCTGAACACTTCTACTTTATCTTTGTTTTTCGCTTCTACCGCAAAATATATAGATGTATCCTCGTTTGCGTCAAAGATGTGTGGCTTTAGCTCCCAAGAAAAAGTGATATTCTCCCCGTCTACATTCGCATCTTTTACGGTATATTTCCCTGGCAATCCTTTTGCAGTATAGTAATTTACGAAAATGTAACAATCAGACAAGTCGACATTATCTCCTACGATTTTCGGACATTTGAAATATTTTCTCTCTATATTGCCCTCTCCGTACACTCCAAAAAGTTGTTCGCTTTTGGGGATTGTAATTTTTCTTGTTGATGTGTCTATAATAAGATATTCCATTTTGGTTCACCTCTTTTCTATTCTTCATACAATCCACTGTCCGGCTTATTCTGTTCCTGTGCTTCTTCAATCATTGCTTTTGCTTCTTGTTCTGTCATACCCTCAAATTTTGTGAAATACACCCATGCAGGCACCTTGCCCTGTAGAACATAGTTCCACCACCGTGCACGATCATCCTCTAAGTTATATACAAGGTCTTCAAAATCACATGCTGTTTGGTAGTTCGTTGCCGGAATAGTTCCGTTTGCTGTGCCGACCGCATACAGTATATAGATGATTCTGTGCAGTACTCCATCATGATTTCTTCCGTCCAGAATGTTTCGGAATGCCTGGATAGTATGTAGTGTGCGTCTATCGTCAGATTCTACCTGTGTCGCTGTCTGTATACCTTGATTCTGGTCGAAAGAGAAATATCCGTTTGAGAATCCACATTTGTATCCGATAATTGATAGCAAAAAGTTAATTCCCTCTACACGCTCAGCTACTAATAACGTTGGAACGTGCTCTTTGATGCTGTCTTCGTTCGCTCCCATTTCGATACCTTGGATAAATCTTGGCAATTCAATGGAATATTTGCTTGCGTATTCAATAGCTGTCTGCGGTACGTAAGTAATATGCCTACTATCTTCTGTTTCATCCCCCATCATGTTTAATGCAATGTCAAGCCATCTCAATTCCTCGATGCACTCCGAAAATGCCGGGACTGTCAATGGGGATTCCTTGTCAATTGCATTTGCGTAAGGATTGCGCCAGTAGACGAACAGTGGATATTCTAACCCATGTACGTACACTTCCGGCTCAATGTCTTTCCACTCATCCACCCTGTCAAGCGTGATCTCTGTACCGATCATATCTTTGTTGTCTGATTTAAAAGCCTTACTGGATATATGGTATACACGTTCCAGTCCGACATCCTCAAATCTGTGATACTCTGCTTTTGTGTAGTATTTGTCGTTTTTCTTAAGGTAAGAGAAAAAGATAGCTGCTAACGCATCCCCGTCCGTGTTAGTGTCTGTAATCAGAAAGTAATCCGGATCCAAAAATTCTACATCATCACCGTTGCTCTTGACCATCATCCCACAGGTTGCACAGCTTTCCTCTTGTTTCTCCTGTAATGTGTTCATTACGCTATCAAATCTCTTTTGCAGTTCGTTATTTCCTGTAATCTGAATGTCCGCATTAAACAGTGTAAGGTTCGCTATCTCACGACAAATCACATTTGAAAACCTTGTCGGCTTTATCCTCCCGGTACACCAATACGGAATGCCGGATCGCATGTCTTTATACTTCGACAGGGCAGTATCCATATTAGATGACCGCCCTGTTTCTATCCCGAATATTTTTTTCACATCATTTACCTTGAACATTTTACTCCACACCGCCTTTATCTTGTCTATAATTCCCATCTACTCACCTTTTCCTACGCACTTTGTCCACGTCTCATAGATATCGGACTGGTAGCATATCTCAACGCATCAATCCAGTGGTCGTTCCCGTCCGGATAATCTGCTATCACTTCACCATTGCCATCTCGCTCATGCTCATACTCTATAACCTCTTTGTACAGTCTTGGGGTACGTCTCGGGTCAATCACCAATGTACGGCATTGCAACCACTCAAACGTATACTTCCGGCTACCCGGTGTCACGATTGCCTTACGTGCCGGAAGTCCGGCATCTCGAAAGTCAACAATACTCTCTTCTTCATCTACTCCACAGTAGATAGCACAATCATCATAGCCTTTTTCTTTAATCTGCCGTGCCATCTCGCTGTTTCTTATCTTGCAACCACCCAATTCATCCAGTGCGTATACTTTCTGTTGGTTTGGAACATAAGCAACACGTAAAAACGCTTTCGGATCCGGGAACCATCCCCAGTCCTCGCCCTGGTAGATAGATTGCATCCTACTTATTTCTTCATCAGTGATTTCTCTGATCTCTAAGAGTTCAAAAATATTTGTTCCAAGTCCTACAGGGATTCCAAGATATTCATGCTCATAAGCTCTCGGGTTTGTTTCTTTCAGATACTCAGCATCATCGATGAATTGTTGCCCTAGCCATTCTACCGGAACAGATCTATAGTCACTCTTATGTCTTAAGCTGTCTGTTCTCGGCTCTGCTACGTACTTATTCGCCCAGTTGCTGTTGCTAATCGGTGGATTGAACGATTTAAAAACAACGAATTTTTCGCCACCACGAAGAACAGACTGTTGTGTCATTCGTACCTCTTCCATTCCGGCAAATTCGTCCAATTCCTCGAACCATAAGTACTTAAAATATCCTTTGCTAATCTTTATGGATTTCGTCTTTTTCGCCTTATCCAATCCACGGAAGATTATCTTCTGTCCTGTTGGCTTGTACACATACTGCATAGGACTTAGGCTTGATGTCCATTCGTCCGATGCTCCAAGTGCATCTATTCCCCATGCTATTTGTTCAAATACCGATTCTCTTAGTGTATTCCCGACTTTTCGGAACACTACCGCATTTGAATGTATGCCATTTACTGCGTCTTGCATCATTCCAAGTGGTATCTCTGTCCCGATAAAAGATGATTTAGTCGAACCTCGACCACCAAACAAATCATAATACGTATGCTTTCCATCTATGATATCCCAATGTACACCGTAAAAAGCCGGAGCTATCACATCTGTAAGCTTAATCTCCCCCATCTGTGCCCTCCGGTTTCGGGATGTTATTTATGATCGTGATTCCACCGGTTTCTTTTTCTTCTCCATCGGCTTTCTCATACCAACGCATGAGTTCACGTCCGGCAGACAGGCGATCGGAAATAGTAGCGTCGAGGTCGAACTGGTCTTTTACTTCTCCACGCATGACGGAAGAGAAGAACCGGATTACTTCTTCGAGGTCGGCTGTCTTCTCGGTCTGGATCTCTTTCATTCGTTCAGCAATATAGGCTTTTACTTTAACGTTTTTTAACAATCTCGAAGCTGCTGCTGCTGCTGTCGCATCATTTTTTACATTTCTATAGACTTCTTTATACGCCCTTGTCCCGTTCAAATCAGTCATATATTCATCTGCGAATGCTTTCTGCTTCGGAGTGAGTTCTTTTCCTTTCTGCATCTACCCACCCTCTTCCATATATCCATCCATGCTACTCACCGCCCTTGCCTGTTCTACATATTCTCTTTCTGAGATTACTGTATCTGTCTGTAATGACATCCAGTGCAATATTAAGTGCCTGTATCGTTCCATTCTGCCTGTTGTGTTCTTCTACCAGTCTCTTATTCTTTGCAATAAGTTCCTGTACTTCGCACAGTGCCCGTTCTCCGGCAGCCTTTGCGTCTTCTACCTCTTTTTGCAGATACTCATTCTTTTCTTTCAGCTTTTCATTCTTTGTAATCATGTCAATGAGTTTCTTCTGCATTTCTTCTTTAATCATGTTTTCTGTTTTTTCCGCATAAGTCTCAATCATTCTTTCACCGTCCTCCATATATCATTTAAACAATTTACAATCTCTATCTGTGATGCTGTTCGGAGAATTTCATAATCATAATATTTCCATTCCCCGTTTTTCTTTCGCTCTAACACTCTGGTAGATAGGATGTACATGGTGATAAGTCTATTTTGCTCCGCAGAATAAAACTGACTTGTCCCCATCTTTATAACTAATCCTTTTTGCAGTATTGCTTTCTGTAACTTCTTAGCAATGCTATTTAGATTTGCCATACACTCACCTACCTTTTCCGCATACAAAAATAGCACCTCCCACGATAATTACATCTTACCGTCAGAAGTGCTATTTCATTGTCCCCGTTATTTAGTTTCATTACTGTTTTGATACTTATATTTTACCACAAAACGCACATTTTTTCAATGTTTGGTTGCTCTATGTTCATTTCTTTGATATTGACTTTTTATCTTTTTTAGATTAATATATATCTATCAGCAATCTTTGTTGATTCTCACGGTTCCATGATTTTCGTGAGTGTCGTTCCAGTCAATGGTGGAACGTTGAGTTAAAAAATGTTAGAATTTAAGAAGAAATTCAGAATCTAGGTATAGCTTTTAGCTATGCCTTTTTTCTTTCATATTCTTTTACCCATTTCTTATACTCTTTCGGTAGATTCTCTTGGTTTTTTAAAATTTGATATGCCCAGGAATCCCCCTCGTAAATCATAAATTGCAATGTATGAATAATTTTCTGAGACGTAATGTATCCCGGTGTTATTGTTGGCATCCAATCCATTTTTTTTGGCGTTGCGATAAACATTTTCGCTTGATCTGCTGGATTGCGAATTCCCTTCGGGTACTTGTCTGGTATATAATCTGGCTCTCCTGTAATTCCGCAAATACCATTCTTCTCGAGTGTAGAAATATAATAATCTCTCCACTGCGTGCTTATAGTTCCTCTATCCATTAATCCAGCATAGACTACTTCATCCCTATATCTCGAATTAAAAAGCATATGTGTCTCTTCCTTGGTTAACACAGAAAAGATTATCATAAGTTTTTCCTCTGATGTATCTAATTTTTCAGAAACTGGTTTGATATCGTAGCGTATAGTTCTTTTGCTCAAGTATTGATATACGCTCTTCGCTACCGGATCATCTACGCTTTCTATATATTCCATCAACTGCTCCATATATGCTGCATGACGTTTTTTATATTGTGGATAGTCTCCGCATACATATGACATATTGTCGTGAATCGGGTGTGGCGCTATCCCAGATGTCCTACTTTCTGAATTGATCGTACACGGGATGGAGCACCTTTCGTTCTTCGTTGCTGTTGCTCCAATGAAATTTCCATATGCATCTACCAAAACTCTGACATCTGGTCTTATTCTGATATGTGCAATCGGAATAACGCTTTCCACTCCAAGTATTTCATATTGTTTTAAAATTTCGTTCCATTCGCTCATTTTTCCCCTTTATGCAATTTCAATTACTTCTGCTTCTTCAACAATTACTTCGTTTTCGTCATTCCCATAAGAGTAAGAGTCCCCACCGATTATTACAATGTTATTTCCATCGTAGATAGATGATTCTTCAATAGCTCTTTCGATTATCTCTTTTGCTTCTTCTGCATCATCAGTGTCAATCAGTTCGAACATTGCGTATCCACATACGCCGTCCATTTCCTCTGGTTCTTCTGTGTCATATGAACTGCACTCATATTCTTCATTCCACTCAAAGCTGTTTCTGCAAATGTCACCAATTTTATATTCTTCATCCGGGCAGCAATGGCGAATTGCTACCACACTATAATCATTTTCTTTAATTGCTTCTAAGATTTTTTCTACATTCATCATTGTTCTTACCTCCTATAATGTGTTCCTCTCTTAACTGTCTTTATTATAGCATAGTGGTGTCCACTTGTCAAGTATTTTATTGACTTTTCTTCATATTTTTGATATTATACTTATTGGAAAGTAATGCTTGAGAATGATGTAAAAGTATGGTACAAATTAGGCATTAACTACCAAAAACAGCACTTGACGAATAGACATTCATCAGTGCTGTTTTTCTTGTGATTCTGATTATCGAATATTTGTTTTTGTCTAGTCTGCGAATTGTTCGAGAAATTCAATCACGTCCGCAACGGTTCCAAGTTCTACTTTTTCACTGTTCGGATTGTCTGAACAATAAAATCTGTCACCGTCCTTCCAAAATGTAAAACTACTATCACTGTAAACAGTAAATGCTTTTTTCGTTAATTCGTTCGTACCTGTAAATTCATATTTTTTCATCTTCTTTTCCTCCTTAAATTTATTTGTCTTCTTTAACTGTCTTTATTATATCATAGTGGGTCCACTAGCCAATGGTTTTCATTTTTTCTTTCTTAATAGTTATCACTCCGTCTTTTTCTTCTAGGACAACGCTTCTATCCTCTTCCGTAACGCCCAGTGCCTTTATCATTCCTACCGGAATAGAAATACGGTAGTTCTTTGTATTCTTGCCCGATGTTCCCCCGGCTTTGTTTATCATTACGTTTCTGCTCACTTTCTCCATTATTTTTCTCCTTATTTATGCTATTGCTGATTTTGGGATCCATGCTTTCCATCCCTTATAACTTCCTACCACATCACCAGTCGAAAGGACAACTTCTACTGCCTTTTCACTTTCTTTCAGTACATCAATAACTTTTACGACAACATATCCATTCTCTGATGAGACCATTCCATTTTCGTCTCTGCTATAGATATCAATATATGTGTTATATCTTTCAGCGGTGTTTTGCATTTTATCAATAACCCATTCTTTTACTTTTACATATCCTGTTGTCATGTTCTTACCTCCTATAATGTGTTCCTCTCTTAACTGTCTTTATTATAGCATAGTGGTGTCCACTTGTCAAGTAAAAAAATAAAAGATTTCAATTATTTTCAAAATCTTTTTCTCTTAATCTATATATTTATATTTTCAGCTCCTGTCTTTATCATATTAATCATATAATAGAATCTTGGTCTTTTCTTCCTTTTCTCCACTTCCTACCGCTGTTGGGATGATGGTTGGAACACGAGAAAGTACCTATTAATATATGCTAAAATGTATGTCTATGTCATCTCCTGTGATAACTACCTTTTCAACACACTCTTTTAGCACCTTGTTTTTCTCAGAATCCGTCAGTGTATCCCACACGTTGGACATCTCTTTTATTTTCTCTATCTTTTCTCCACGTCCGGCTTTCTCCCGGATGTCTTCTGCCTTTAATTCTTCCTGTAGATTTTTCAGTGTTTTTTCTTCTGCCTGGATAACACCAAAAAGCGTATCTGTGCCGGAATTGCCATTTGCGTACAATGTGTATAGGCGTTTCAGCTTTGATTCGCTGAGTGATATCTCTTTTTCTATCATCTTCCGAGTGCTTTCAGATTCATTCTCTTTTTCTTCGACATTAACGATGAATTGTTTAAAACAGTCCTCTACTTCTTTTTCTACCACATCTGCCCGCACTTTTTTATTCTTGCAAGGGTTACCTGTCTTAGATATATGCTCTTTTTCCTTGTACTGTGAGTAACATACTATCTTGGTGTACTTTCCCCACTTCTGCATCCGCATTTTAGTACCGCATTTTCCGCAGTAGCACAACCCGGTAAGCATATGCTTGTTGCTTACGTAAGCATTTGTAGACCTCTTTTTTATCTCTTCCTGTACTTCGCAAAATAGTTTTTCGTCTATGATCGGTTCGTGTAAACCTTGGTACACTCTTCCCTTGTACTGTATCTTACCTACATAGGTTATTCTCCGAATAATATTCGATACAAGTTTCTCCGAATGCATCCCGAGAATTTTTTGAATCCTATCACACGAATATCCGTCCCGGAACATCTGAAAGATAGCTTTTACCTTTTCCGCTTCTTCCGGGATAATATGTAATATCCCATCGTTCCTGTCGTACCTATATCCATAAGGTATCGTACCGCCACCCATCCACAGTCCACGCTTTACACGTTCCACCATACCGGCTCTTGTACGCATATAGATAACCTCACGCTCATACTGTCCCATGACCGCATTAACGCCCAACATCACACGATCCATCGGTGTCTCATTCCGCAAATCCTCTGTAGCTGATACTACCTCTACATTGTATTTTGGCAAAAGCTTACTTACAAGCGTAAGGGTGTCTACTACATCACGGCTCATTCTATCAAGCTTATAGATGTATACTGCCTGTATTTCTCCGGCTTCTGCATCCTCCAGAAGTTTCTGTATGTTCGGCCTTTGGATATTGCTCCCTGAATATCCCCCGTCCACATACCATCTGGCTATCTTCACGCCCCTTTTCTTGGCAAGTTCATTTATCTTGTCTTCTTGGACATCAAGACCATACTTTTCGGTCTGTGCTTCTGTAGACACTCTCATATAACCTACATTTAATTTTTTCATGTCAATTCTCCTTTCAATTAAAAAAGAATTGACCAAGATTCTATCAAGGTCAATTCTAAAATATCACTTATTTTTTGTCAACTTCTCTGAAAGAATCCTTTTTACCGCTTTGTTATGGATTTCATAATTCGAAAGTTCTTCTTTTGTCACCTGTTTGCCGTTCACAAAGATTCTTACCATCCGCATCACTCCTTTTCGGTAGTATTCCCGTGTTTGTGCCTTTTTATTCCGAATAGCCTTTCTGCCATCTTTCCATCGTCATGTTCTCCCCAAAGTATCCACCTATACATTTCATCCAAGACTTTTCTCCGATATCCTTGGAAGTCTTTTCTTGCAATCGGTATCCAGTATCTTTTGCTTATATAGTCATATCCGATTCCTGTTATAAGTGAGAAGAATAATATACCCGACAAGTCATTATTCGCATTTTGACACCATTTCAGTAATTCAAGCTGATCGTTTCCACGCATCCTCTGGCATTCGTTCAACATCTTTTTTTCATCTTCTTCGCTTATGTAGTAGATGTCTTTATGTGCCCCTCTCAAATATTTGTCTCTTACTCCGGCCATTAATCAATCCCTTCCTTCTTGCATATCCTAATACATCGCTTTTGACCAAATAATAGTTTTTCTTTCTTTTTACCGTATTTTCCTTTGTTTTTTCTTCAAACGCATTCATCATTAAGTGCATCCTCTAACGCTTTTTTCTCTATTCATATCTGTCAACTACCTCTAGTTTCTTCAAGTCCTCGATAAGCCACGGTTCGAAATCTGACCATTTGACCATTGGAAAATCAACATTGAAGTGTCGATTCAAACTCAAACAACAATCACCAATCCAATTCCAATACTTTTCCCCTTTTCTTGGCTGTGTTTCATATACAAACACCTTGCCATTTTTATCTCTTGCAATGTATCTACGCTCTTCTCTGAAATACTCCAAAAACGCTCTATCTCTCTTACTAATCACTGGCTTTTCAATGTACTCCTGCTCTACCCACTCTCTTATTTCCTTTACACAATTAGGAGGTGCAAATAAGCATTCACTGCAAGCAATACTACCGCACTTTACTATACGTTCACTTCCTTTAGTTACTGCAATACTATCTCCACTACAAGCAACCTCCATGATCTCTTTTTCAAACTTCTCTTTATTCTTCATCTCTTCCACCCTCTTTCAACTTGTGTTTAATCTCTTCTTTTTCTTCCTCGTTAAGTGTTCCGCCATAAATCCAATATACCAAATCAAAACTTACAAATATGTCATTTCCTTCGAATCTAATATATTTAGGTTTCTTCCCAAAATGAACTTTCATCAATCTCACTCCCATTCACTTTTCACAATTTCAATGGCTCTATCCAGTCCATCTCCGTATCCGTCATAATACTGGCACGTATCCTCTTCACAGACAGCTATATCATCATCTGCCTTATCGGATAGTACTTGTAGCTTTTCGATAAGCTTATCCGCATCAATCAGTCTCATAACCGCTCTCCTTGTAAGGTTCCGGCAACGGCATCCATGCAATCACTTTCCCGTTGCCACATATAATACAATCGCATCTCCATTTACCGTCTCTTGTACAAGCCGGTGCAGCCGTCCTTTCACCGTTGCTATACTCTACCATCGCAATCACAGTAGCTGACATCTTCTCAAACATTCCTTTATCCCATTTATCAGTGCCTTTCCATCTTGCAAATATGCTGTCACGTTCTTCCGGCATCTTCTCACTGCATGGAATCCACTTTGGTTCCGCTAACTCTCCAATCTCTTCTGCCAGCTCATCCAGTTTTGCATGAATGAATTCCGATGGTACTCTTGTCAGCGTTCTAATGTCTTCTTGTATCTCTTTTAATGATCTTTTTCTACTCATAATTTGCCCCTTTCTTAATACCATTCAATTCCCGTTCCTGTATCTGCACCATCTTTTATCAATTGTTTAAAATCTTTGAACATTGCACAGTCCAAGCGTCCGCAATAACCGTAACAAATATCATCATCATGGTCCTTTATGATTCCATATACAGCTTTACAGTGTTCCGCATCAGCTTCTCCGTCACAATCACTTGTATATAAGAAATCAAGAATCTCAGAATATTTTCCATCGTACTTTTCATCCAGTTCCACGATTTTCTTGTCATATTCTTCAGAAAAGCCTTCGCTTTTGCTGATTAATACATATCTCCAATCGTTAAGTTTTTTATAATGCTCATAGATATCTGGCTCAGTTAACTCCGCTACTTTTTTACGAAGTCGGTAGAATCCAGAATAGCTCAAATCAATGCTGTGATTTTTGCTATTTATTGTCAATCCCATAACGTTCCCCCATCAATCATGTATATCCAGTACGGTAAGAAATCCGTCCATGTTATCGGCTACCGCTTTCTTATATTTCTCTTCGAACTTATCATCTTTGACAAATCCATTACCAGTCCACGATTCTCTGGCAATCGCTGATCCGTCTGGCAAAACGCATCCAAAGCATCCGAGCTCGTCCAGATTCAAGATGTCTTTCTGTCTTGCTCCGTCAACAAGAATGTATCCATCACGGTATCCCATATTCGGGAAATATGATTCTTCTGTATACGCAAATGGTACTTTTGCATTTCTTTTTAATTCGCTTAACAGTGCAGAATGGAACAGTCTTTCGTTTCTTGGATTGTTTTCCAAATACCCCCAGTTATAATGCTCTCTGTTTTTTGAATCGTCTCCATCTACTTTCAGTTTGAGGTAAGCACTGTATCTTCCACCAATCTTATACCAATCCCACGTAAACACCGGATATTCTATTTTTTTCTTCTCATCGTCCATATCTTCATCGTCTATCGAATCCCATTCATATGGTTCCATAATCTTTTGAATTTCCTTTTCTGTAGGTAATTGTTTAGTTAATAAATGTATACAGTAATGCATATTTTTCTTCCTTTCTCCTTAAAAATGGGTAAAAAAATACCAACCACCGAATACTGATGGTTGGTAGATGAAATTATGCTTCTTTATACCGTTTCAAATCTGATTCGTCTAGCTTTTCAAAAACAAATCCGCAATCAAGACATATATTCCTTTGCGTTTCAACCGACATTATATATGCAGGTTCTGTACAAGTTACATTCCCTTGAACGTTTACTTTTTCTGGAATTCGTTTTGTTAAGGCTGTACTTCCACTAATTCTTTCGGTATTTTCACTTTTACAAAATGGACATTTCATTGGCATTTTCCTCCCCGTATATTTTATACGGAAATTATACCATTCCAACCATCAATATTCAATTGTCAAGGTGCGGTAGCTGCTATTTTTAGCTGCTATTTTTAGCTGCTATTTTTAGCTGCTATTTTTAGCTGCTACTCTATTTTTCTTTGTACTTTTCAAAAATCTTCATCATTTCATGTCATTTAGGAGAAAATGCATTTTTATCTAGCTAGAACTCTTTCTCCTTTCTGTAATTTATTTAATTTCTAACAATACCGTTGTAAGTTCCAACGTACCATCCGCTTCTATCCATGCGACAGCCAGAAAATCATTGTCGTAGGCACACGAAGAAAAACCATCTTCAAATCCAATCTTGAACTGTATTCCCTTTTCTTCCAATGCAGATTTAATTTCTTCGTCCATTTCAAAATCATTTCCATCTTCATCTTCACGGTATCTCGAATAGTATTCGTCACTTTCTCGATAATACTTTTCAATAATTTCTTCTATTATTTTTCTAATCATCACTTCACCTCATTCGCTACCAGGAATCCCATCCTAGCAACATTCCTAAGATTATCCCTAATCAGTGCCTTGTTCGGCTGTCTATGCCTTTCCAGATACTCCCAAATTGATTCATCGTCTCTTTCCGGTTCATTCGCCAGATAGTCCACGGAATATTCATACTCAGCTTTCGCTACCTGTAAACACTGGATCATGTAATCTGTCTTTTCTCCTGTGTTCATGGTTCTACTCCTTTACCCGGCACATTTCTTCGTATACTGCAAAGAATTTTCCCTCATGCTCTTTGTAGTATTCTTTCAAAACCCTTTTCATTGCTTCCTCTTTTACTTCCGTGACATCTTCCTCGTATACACATCTTTTCACTTTGCCCGTATCTTCAATCACTCGAACAACGTAAGCAAGCTCAACCTCGATTTCTTTCTTCTCGTGGTCTGCTTTCTGCTGTTCAAGAACCTTAACCACCTCTGTTGGATTTTCTCTTCTAATACTAACGCATGTTTTTTGTCCATCTATGCATTGAATTGGGCATTTATTGGCGCTGTGAGTGTGGACGGCGTGTGTGTTGCAGCGACGGAACTGATGCCCAAA